>OLRH01000191.1_pt1 | contig 28107 bp, 47 predicted proteins | sample 1672321 | NCBI WGS metagenome assembly OLRH01 (sample SAMEA3136671, study PRJEB25190) | human gut metagenome | reverse complement strand
CGTTGCTGATGGCCGGGGAATCACCAAAACGGTCGAGGCCGCAAAAAGTATCTGCCCCGGCTGGGCTGGCCGAACTGCGTGCCGACCTTGTGAAAGGCGGGCGCGGGCGGGCTATGGACGGCAGCCGCATCGGTGTGGATGACTGGATGATTCCCACGGGAATCTTCCATTTGGATTACGCCTTTTTAGGCGGCATCCAGGAAGGCCAGGTGACGATGTTCCTGGGGCTTCCGTCCGCACATAAAACGACTATCGCCCTGAAAACCATTGCCGGGCTGCACCGGAAATATCCGGACAAATGGGCAGTGCTTGTGGACGCGGAAGACAACTACGACCAGAAATATTCCCAGGATTTGGGCATTGATACCGACCGCCTGGAAGTCATCAAACCCTTTGACGGGCCTACCGCCGTTGACGCGCTGGAAGCCGCATTACGCGTCCCGGAAGTAGGGCTTGTCGTGCTGGATTCCATCCCTGCCTGTTCCGGGATGCAGGTGCTTACCAAATCGGCGGAAGACGCCAGCGTGTCGGAATTGGCGACAATCATGAGCCGGATGGCGAGTAAAATCACTTCGACGCTGGTGACGGAAAAAGAAAAAGGGCATCTGGTGTCCGTTATTCTTTTAAATCAGTTCCGGTCTAAAATCGGTGTCATGTTCGGGAATCCGCTGACCAGCCCCGGAGGTTATTTTATCAACCACCTGGCGACGAGAAAAATCGTGTTCCGGTCAAAGTCCATCCTCCAAAGCACCAGTCTGGACGAAAAAGCGGAAGGAGTGGCCCAGATTTCTTTCACGGTGGAAAAATCAAAGTTCGGCGGCCCTGTCCGGGCTGGGGAATTTTTCATGTCGCATCTTCCGCAGGGCTACCCGGTGATGAACCCGTCGGCAACCAAGGAAAGCACCCGCATCTGCGTCAACCGCCCCTATTTACAGGGGGAGGTGATTGAAGAGCCGCAGGTAGTCCAGCTGGCCGTGAAATACGGGCTGCTTTCCGGCGCGGGGGCCAACATGTCCTGCCCGCTTGTTTCGCAGGAAAAGATGTCCAAGACGCAATGGATGCTGTGGCTTAGGGACCACCCGGAAAAATCGGCTGTGCTCAAGGCAAACCTTGTCGCTCTGTACCGGGCGTACTCCAACCGCCAAACGGTTCCGGTTGACGGGTATCTGCTCGGAGTCGGAAAAGATAGGATTCTGTCGGAGGAAAGTCTTCAGAAGATTATTGCTAACATGTGAGGTGGGGGGGTATGAAACAACCAAAACGTTTAGGGGTTTTGACGCAGAGCCGGGCCTATAACCACGCCCCGGTACAGGAGCGGGAAGCCGCGAAAAGGCTTGGCGGGCGTACTACTCCGGCATCCGGCTCCCTCCGGGAAAAAGGTGATGTACGCGTTTCCGGCATTCTTCGTTTGGAGTGTAAGGCCACTTCAAAAAAATCGTTTTCCGTCACCAGGGACATGGTGCGGAAAATCACGGAAGCCGGGGAACTTTCCGGGGAGTTGCCTGCCATTGAAATTGAGTTTCTTCCCCTGGCCGGGCAATTTCACGGGAGGGTTGCCGTTGTCCCGGCGTACGTCCTGAATCAACTCGTTACCGGGGAAAAATAGTATGGACAAGCAACAATTACTCCGCCGCCTTGGCTGGGAGCGTTCCCAGCTCCGGATAACTATATCGGAAGCGGCGCATCCGACACAGGGGCCGTCATCATCATTGGGAAGGGTTGACCTCCCCTCGGCGATTTCCGGAACGGTCGAACTTGAATCGCTGTCCGATATTTTAAACCGGGCCAGCAGGCAGCTTCACGAATCTGAAAGGGTGCATGCGGACTGCCTGCACGTATCAAGTCTGATAGGCGATTATTTATGCCCCCGCCGGATTTGGCTCGCAAGGCATCACCATCTCACGGCTATCAGCCGGGTCAGCCCCGCAATGAAAATCGTGTGGGACATGGGCCGGGCATGTGAAAAAACTGTTCGTGATTTGCTGATTGCCGGAATGGGCCGATCAAGAGTTCTTGGAAAGTGGTCATGCGCGTGCGGAAAAACGTCGCACGTCGGGCAGGGTCAGGAAATTCATTGCAGCATTTGCGATACCGACTGCGCTATTTATGGCGAAGCTGACCTGTACTATTCGCCGCTAAAGATTTTTGGGCATTCCGATTTTATCTATCTGGACGAAAACCGGAACGTCAATGTCGTGGAGATTAAATCCATCAATAAATCCGACTGGCTTGCACTATCAGAGCCGAAACACGACCACGTTGCCCAGGTCTCCATGTATTACTTTATGCTACGGGAGTCGATGGGGCAGGAGCGCATGTATCCGGGTGCGCAGATTATTTATGTATGCAAGGATTACATTACGCGGCAAATGCCGTGGAAGTGCTACACCGTCCCGCAGGGAACCTGTGAAGCCGCATCCGAAGAGGTTTTACGCACGGCAACCGCAGTCCAGAGCGGATACGCCCCCGCCTGCCCGCCCCGGCTGTTGTGCTGCACGTCGCCGGATTGCCTCACGTCCCGAAATTGTATTGCATGCGCCGTCTGTTTTATGCACAATGATTAAACATCAAAGATAGATAGACGATTTATGTTTTTGCAACCAATATCCCCCGCCGTAGTCCGGACTTGCCGGATGTACGGAGTTCCTGAGGCCCTTGCCCCGATATGTCGGAATTTGACGAAGACGGGAATCAAAAAATTAGGAAGAGCGTATAAGGATTATACCGTCAAATGCGGGGCTGACCCAGCCCGCGCTGATGCCAGCAACTGGGGCGGAACCGTCATGCGAATCTTACGTGATTATCGGAAAAAATGAACATCCTCGGCATTGACCCGTCCCTGACTGCCACCGGGCTTTATTTGCGGGAAACCGGGCTTATGGTCGCCCCGGAATCCACGCTGATTGCCCCAAAAAATTTAAGGGACATGGAGCGGCTGTGTTTTATCCGCGACTTCCTTCTCGGATTCATCAACAGAGACCGGGCGTTTTCTCCCGAATTGGCAGTCATTGAGGGGTATGCAATGGGGGCGAAAACTCACACGCATGACCTCGGCGAAGCCGGGGCTATGCTGAAAACTGCGGTTTACGAGACAGGAATTGACCTGCTGATAGTCCCGCCCGCTACGCTGAAAAAGTTCATCACGGGAAGTGGGAACAGTAAAAAACAGGTGATGATGGTGGAAGCGCTTTCCCGGTATCATGTTAAAATCACCGATGATAATATTTGTGATGCGTTTTGCCTGACGCACTTTGGGGAAGCCTGGTACGCGGCTAATGCTTTTGGCCGTACAGCGGGAAAAATCGGCATCACAAAAAGCCAGTATGCCTGCCTGTCCGCCGCCCGGCTGGTTCCTGGCCGCAAACGGTCGTCTCGGAGATAACCGGCTGCCGGTTTTTCCTTTTTCCAATTTGCAATCATTGCAAATTTTTTTCGCTGATTGTGTAATTTTATCTTGCAATTTCTAAAAAATAATGCTAAATTGCATGCATCAAAGGGGAGATAAAGCCCTGATAATAAAAACCTAAAAAACCTGTTAGACTAAAATGAATGCGATTGAAACCATGAGCCAGAAAGAGCTGAAAGAATATTACGCCGCTCTCACTTGCGGGGAAGGAACCAAGGCGGCTAAATGGACCATATCCGGTGCTTTTGAGATTGTAAAATTGTCTGACGGAAAACTTTATAAAATAGAAAAGCACCAGCTGGAAACCTCTTTCTGCTTTGGCTACGATGTAACGGAAGAATCGGAACGCCGCGCGGATTCCCTGGCGGCGGACGCTAAAACTTATGAGGCGTTTTTGGCCGCCAATCTGGAAACCATAGCGCGGGACATTAACCGGCTGGAAAAGGCTATCGCCAATGGAAATACACCGCAGTTCGACGGCACAAAAGCCTTCTATTCCTGCAACGCTTATGTCAACGGGCCAGATACGGCGGTATGCGTATTTTTCATGAACTGGATGAATGATTTCCGGGGCATGGAAAACACACACCTTACTTCCGTGTCCGACCTTGAGCTGATTATTGCCGCCTTGAAGCGCAAGGCGGGAAACGTCCGGAAGCGCTGCCTTTCCTACTGGAAAAAATACGGGGCCAGCAAGCTTAATGTCTGGACATATTACCGTGATTGAATATTTGCAACGATTGCAAATTTTTTTCTCAAAAAAGATTCTTTTTTCTCTTGCAATTTCTAAAAAAGAATGATAAATTACATTCATCAAAGGGAGGGAAACCTCCCAAGAATAAAAAACCTAAAAACCTGAAAGACAAGATTATGAATAACAAAGAAACATTCTATCTGGTTGAAGTTTACCACCTCGGAACCGCTGTTGGCAGCCTTATTTCCCTTGACCATGTGCGCCGCTGCAAGTCTCTGGAATCTGCGAAAGATTTCGGTTCCATCATGAAAGAAAAAAATGGGTGGTTTGAAGTAACGGAAATCACTTCCGAAGGCCGTTCCATTGTGTTTGATTCCCGCAACAACTAACCCGTCAAGACAATGAAAGTACAAGCTAAAATTATCACCGAACAGGAGTGCAAATGGTACGGGGTTGCTCCTCAAGATGAGGAAGTGGTGGAAATCCGGATTGCTGGCTGGTTCCCTACTGAAAAGTTTTGCGGAATAAAAAACCGCCAATATGATTTTGAAGGGGTCAAGGCTAAAAAAAGCGGCATCCTCGGAAGTAACGCAAATGCTGGTTCTGGGAGTCGTTTTTTCCTGAAATCAAAAGCACAAGCCGCCATTGATACCCTTCTCAAGATGCGGAACACGGAATGGGAAAATCGGTATAAAGAAAACGGCATTAAGTTTGAAACCCGCGTGAATATCTAAAATCCTCAAGCCCCTCTTTGGAGGGGCAAGACCCCTCCACCGCAACCAGAAAAACTTTTCAGCAGTAAAAATTTTCGGTGGTACTAATTAGGTTCTGCCCCTTTTCCGGCCTTTCGTTGCTGGGAAGGGGGCAGTTTTTTTGCGTCAATTTGTAGTGGTATTTTTAATTTTAGCGCACAAATAACTATATATTGCGGCTATTTTCGTAAACGGTTGACTTTAAGAAAAATAAACTCTTGAACCGGTTTGACGGCAAGTTAAGATGCCGGAGGTTAAACACTAGTTTGGCTGTCTTCTATCTTTTCGACCCCTAATTCGGAGTGATGCCCGGATTAGGGGCCTTTTTTTCTCCATTTGCAATCATTGCAAATTTTTTTCTCAAAAAAGATTCTTTTTCTCTTGCAATTTCTAAAAAAGAATGATAAATTACATTCATCAAAGGGAGGGAATCCCTGAGAGAAAAAAACAAAAAACCTAAAAAACCTGTTAGACTAAAATGAATACCGTAACCGAAACTGAAATCAAGTTAGGCTCCAAGATTAAACCGACCTGGAAGCTTTCCAAAGTGCGTGCAATTGTTGGAAAGGAAACCGAAAAGGCAATCCGCATTGACCTCGACTACAGCAGCAGGTCTGAATATCATTGGCTTCCGAAAAGCCTCATTGCGGCTATCGAAGAAAAAGAGGACGGAACATGGGCCGGGGATTCTTACATTACTCTTCCCACCTGGTTCTGCATCGAAAATGGCTTTGTAACCGAACAATAAAACGCGTATGAAATTCTTTCTGTCTTTCGTTTCCGAAGCAATGGGCGTTGCCGTGATTGGGTACATGGCCGTGTGCGCCTACTGGCTTTTGTTCTGCTATCTGGCAACCGACCAGGAATTTAATTCAACCCTTTATCCTCCCCCGGCATATGTCCAGGCCGCTTTTAACGCGGCGGATTCCCTTTACCACCTGATATTTTAACTATGAAACCCGCTATGCAATCTCAAATGACTGATTTACTGCACGACGCTGACCGCCTTTCAGAAGAGGCGTACCGTTCCCAGCTGCGCTATCTGGGCAGGCTGGTCGGTTCGCCTCAGAACGCCCCCATAGTGCGGAAAGTGCGGAATATGGGCGCTAAACGCTGGAACAGCCTGATTCAGCTCGTGCATAACGTGTGCATTGCTTCCGACGAGCCTCTGGGGCTTCATGACCGGAACTGGCTGGAATCGGCACTAGGCTACACGGCGTTGCATGTGTTTATTTCCGCCGGAAACCGGAGGCTGATGTTTATCCAGATTATGCTGGACGAGCTGTTTTCTGGGCGGGAATTCGCGGGCTTTGACCGCATCATTGCCCTTGTGGCCAAAGAGGCTCCCATTGTATATAATGGTTCCGGGCTTTATTACCATATCCCCCCGGTAATCCGTCAGGAGCTGGAACTAAACGCGGGAAGAGGAAGCGGCGCCAGCGTCCGAAAAAATCTGGAAGACAGCATCCGGCATTTGGACGGCATCAGCCGGAAATGCACGGGTGTTCCCGTTATCACCCATATGCTTTACTATGGCCTCCGTTTGTTCTCCTGATTCCCGGCCCGTTGAAGGCAGTCCGGTAAAACCAGGCTTTTACTCCGTGCTGGAAAAATTGCCGCTGGAATACATAGGCCCTTCCGAACGGTTTTTCTTGTGGTTGGAATTTGCTTTTTCCGCCATGTCCGGAACGCCCCTGAATTCTTCCGTTACCGGAAAAATGGGCGCGGGAAGGGAGGACTATGAGGCTATCCAGCGCGGGTTTCTGGACTGCATCAGGTTGCTTGGGGACGACATGGAGCGGAAGCCTTATGAAGACCTGCTGGGAGACTATCATGAAATGTTGAACAGTCGGATGACCCGGACGGCAAACGGTCAATTTTATACCCCAATGCCGGTCTGCCGTCTTATGGCTAAAATCACCGTATCGGAACAGCTCGCGGAAAAACTGAAACTTGGGGAAGTGGTACAACTGAATGAACCCGCTTGCGGTTCTGGGCGCAATATGCTTGCTGTGGCGGAAATACTTTCCGAACACCGCTCCAAGCTGCGTGTGACTTGCACCGATATTGACATCCGGGCCTGCTGGATGTGCTTCATCAACTTGACCATGTGGGGCATCCCGGCAACGGTCATCCACGGGGATACGCTGTCCGGGAAAGAGTGGGGGCGCTGGGTCAATATGTTTTGGCTGATTGGAGAGGCGGAAAGAAAACGCCAGCTCAAGGTCAAAAAAATTATAGACGCAGTGCAGAAGCTTTGCCCTGATGAACAAAATATTCCGGCATTCCCCCGGTGCAGAGACTAACAAAAAACCTAACAAAAAAAATGAAAGCTAAGAAAAGAGTATTCAATCCGGAAATGCGGGAAGAAATCCGCACGTTTATTACCGACATGATTAGCCGGGGGGCGGCCTATAATTCCATTGATTTTATCCTGGATTCCCTGGCTGACGATATAAAATCCCTCCGGGAATCCCCGGATTCGTCGCGGAAAGCGGAAACGGAAACCGCCATTGTCTGGTGCGAGGAACTTTGCAAGCACATTGCGCGTTTGCGCGGAAAATATAACTCCGTAAAAAATCCATATGACGAAGGTCTGGCGGCCTGCAACGTATTGGCTCAAATTCGGATAGACCTGCTGGAACGGTCCACCTCGAAAGAATTTCACCGTAATAACGGCCCGGACGGGAAGACACCGCGGTCAAGCCCTAATATCAATTATGAGCTTTGCATCGCCATCACGTCCGCCGCGATAAATAATCTGTACCGTCAGATTGATGCGGCGGTGAATTTGCATAATATGAATATCCTCCTGGGCTTTTATGATGACATCCAGAATGACCGAATCACGCCCCATCTCACCGGATGGGGAGGAAGCCCCGCCGGGGAACCTGAAACCCGTTAAGTTTACTTAAACATTAAAAAAGAAAAAGATGAATACAGCACCGAAAAAACATTCCTGGGTAAGCTGGTTTTACCCGTTTCCCGCCCATTGCGTTATTCTAAACCGGCTATTCTGCCGGCTTGCAATAGCGAGTCTGGCGCTTCTGGTCGTCCTGCCTCTTTACTGGTTTTTCTTCCCGGACTTGTGGGAGGGCTGGGTGACGGAAGGGCAGACCATATATTGGATGCTGATTGCCGTTATTTCTGCGGTGGAATGTTCCGACGTTTGGATTTCCCGGTTGAAAATATCCTTGTTCCGGAGGCATTGCTCCAAGAAAAAAATGCACGATTTATACTTCCGGCAGCAGGTACGGCAGCTTATTATCCAGGAGCGGGGCGTAGTTTACTTTTCCGACTATTTAATTGATGGAGAATTTACGCGGAAGCATTTTTTATTTTTATATTGGGAGTTTAAATGGGGCCGTTTTCTGACGTTCCGGGAACCTTGGAAAGTGTATGTTGTGATGCACGAGGATAAGGATTGCGCGTCTATTTTTTCCAGCGATACCGCTTCGGATTTTCATTTGGAGCTTGCTAGACATTTGCCGAGCATTAAAATGGCCGACGCACACGTTTGTGGCCGCGCCATTTCTATCGACTATGACCATCCCGCTGTTCCGTAAAAAAAAATATGTGCCGAATCCTGATTTAATTTTTCCTGATACGCAGGATGAATATCTGTTCAGATTCCGGGAAGCCTCAATGGCTCACAAGGCTATCCATTTTGAGATAACCGGGTATCCGGGGGATTCAAGGGCGTTTTTGTACAAAGTCCACCACCTCGACGGCACTTGCATGGTGCACCGCTGCCCCAACAGGCGGGCAGTTAGCCGCCTGTCCGCTTATGACGATTTGTTCTCAATATACTGCAACCGGAAATTTTGGTTGTACGTCAAAGACTACGTTGACCCCAAGTGGTTCCGCTCCATGAGTACGATTTTATTTCTGGCCGCGAAAAAAGGGCATCGGATGCGCCGGGAAGATTTGATTCATAAAGTGTTTTTGGAGGGCTACTGCTACGACCCGGATGTCGATTACGACGGGTTGACGGTGGCTTTATTTTCCTGATAGACTTCCCGGCATATGGCAACTGATAATGATGACGAGTTTTCCGGTTTTTTCGGGGACGATTCCGGCGGCTTTTTCGACGAACCCCAGGAACCTTCCAGCGCCCCAGATACCCCGGAATCACAGGAGGAAGCCCCGCCGGAGGAACCTGACGAAGACGAGGATGACGGGGAACTTAATGAGCTTGCCGGGACTGGCGCCGGAACGGTCGCACGCCTGAACCCGGAGATTCGGCATCAGATTATGGCCCAGGCCAATTCCCGCGCCTGGACGCGCCATGAACGCCATGTTGTCATGCGCCGGGCCATGTCGGCGGGAAAGCTGGAAGAGATTATTGACTGGTACCCGCGTTCCGGGCAGAGCATCCACATTTTATCTTGCGGGGAAGTAGATTTGTTTTCCTACCTTCATTTCATGCTCCGGCAACGCCCCTATGCCTATATTTTGCTTTCGACGTTCAGTCTCGGCTACATGGAAATTCGCAACCTGCACGAGTATCTGGAAAAAGGGGTGATTGGCCGCCTGGATGTGTATGCCGGAAGCATTTTCCGCAACCGGACTATCCGGACGCGGGAATATGATGCGCTGGTTGCCCTGCATCAAAGATTTCCGCATTGTTTTTGTGGTCTGGCGAATGTCCACGCGAAAGTCATTGCCGGGATTGACCGAGATAACGGGGAAGGTGACTTTGTTGTAGAGGCCAGCGCTAACGCCAACCTGAATTTCCGTGTTGAGCAGGCGTGCCTGACGATGGACACCGATTTGGCGCTTTTTTACAAGGAAGCGTTTGACGGCGTGGATTGCCCGCAGGATGCCCAGTATTTTAAGGACGTGAGGCGGACTCCGTGGGTGGTTGACCGGAAAAGCTGATTTGCAATCATTGCAAATTTTTCCCGGCAATCCTGATTTTTTCTCTTGCAATTTGTCAAAAAGAATGCTAACTTATATTCATCAAAGGGAGATAAAACCTTAAAAATAAAAAACCTAAAAACCTGTTAGAATAAGATGACCGGAATTACATTGCAAGACGGAGTTTCAGAAATCAATAAGTATTTTCAGAAGTATTGCCGCCCCAGTAAGGTGCGTAACGCTTCCCTTATTTCTCAGCGTTCCGTAATGATAAAGGCAGACCCCAGTGACATCAAAGACGATTCCAGCTGTGATAAGGCCCTCCGCCATTTGAAGCAGCTCGTGCAGGACATGACTTGCATGGAGGTGGAATCCGTGGATATTGACCGCTATTCCAGCGGGTACGAGTTCACTTTTATCCTGCGTTGATTCTTGCATTGCGGAGGGGGAACAATCCCCCTCCGGGAATAAAATCTGACAGCAACTATGGAGCCGCAGCGGGACAGGGACGGGTACTGGCGCAGTTTATCGGAATCTATCAATAAAATTGCGGAAGACTACCGGCTATCCAGTGCCGAGCTTGCACAGAGCGCGATTGCTTTTCACCGCGCCGCGCAGCAGCTGCTGGAACTGCGGAAAAAGTCAAGCAATCCTCCTAAGTCTCCGGAAGTAATAGTACGTCGGGTTCCGCGTAAATTCCGCGGCTAAATGACAGTTTTTTTAACAAAAATATAAATATGGAAGACGAGCCGAAAATTACATCACCAAGAAAAATTAAACCGGTGTTCCGGAAATGGGGATTTGACTACCGCCTAATCCGAAGGCAGGGGAACGTAGTTTTGTACGAGCAGAAATCCAAATATGGGAATATCATATCGTATGAGGTCATGCGCGTCCAAACGGTCAAGTCCCCCACGGAATTTCATCAGGTCGGCGACGAGTACCTTCCCGGAACCAATTCCTGGGGAACTCTGGGCTGGACACTCGGCACGATGGAAGACGCGGAAAAGCGTTTTGCCGAAATAGTGTACCGGTATGAGCCTTCCGAGGTAAAAATCTCAAGACGCTAGCGCGGGCTGGCTACCGACTGATGTTTCTGCAGTTTTTAGCTTCCGGGGCCGTGACAGTTCTAGGCGCTCAAATGTTGCTTTGCACCTTTTCCTGCATCAGACACCGGATGCCGGTTGGAGCAATCCTTAACTGGCTGGCGGGCATTGCGCTGATTAAATGCGGGTATTATTTATTACTGGATAGTTTCATGTAGTTAAAAAAATTATTTTTTGTGCTTTTTATCTTGCAATTTCTGAAAAATAATACTAAAGTACATTCATCGAGGGGAGAGAAAAACCCTGAGAATAAAAACCTGAAATATAATAAAACACGATGAGCAATAATTATTGTTTAAAAGCTTCCGGCAAGCAGATTGTCGAACTCGCGCGGTTAATGGATGTGCATTCCAGACGCACCGGATTTGATGAGCCGATATTGTACCTGGGGGATGCCTGCCACCTGGAACCCATTCCCTACTCCAAAGTGTATGCGACTTGCGACACGCCCCGGATATTTTCCGCATGTCTGGTGGATGAATCCGGCTCCCATGACCTGACGGAGCTGACTGACCTGTTTGGTGTGGTAGGCTTGTTCCCTCATCACCCCCGGCTGCTTCCGTCTTATTTCAGCACGCAAAAATTAAAGTTCTGCGGGGAATATGTCTCCGTATATTGCGCGTATATTTACGTTCCTGAACATCCTGATTTTTTGCAATGATTGCAAATTCAAAAACTTTTTTATCAATTACAATAATTTAATTTTATGAAGTTCTACACGAAAATCCCTAAGCATTCTTCCAGCGTTTCCCACACCTCTTCCCTTACAGGCGAATATCAGGAATATCTTAAACACGGGTTTATTTACGATAAACTTCCAGCTTACAAACCAAAGCGAAAAACGATGTTCCAGGCGCTTTCTTCCATAGCAGGGCTGAAAGCTACCTGGAATCCGGGCTACTTTTCTCCGGTAGTGCATAACAATATCGCTTACGCTACAAACGGTCGTATTCTGGCCTGGATAGACTTGTCCCTGGTGGACGAGGCGGAAAGAATGGATGAAGGCATTCATTTTAATCCGACATTGTGGACGGGAGACCTGGATAAAACGGAAATGGTGGAAGCTTCCATTCGCCGGCTGGCGGAATCCAGCTGGGGCGAGTTTAAACAACTGCTGGAAAAATCCGGGGAAGCCGATTACGTCACACGGCAATTCCGCATTGAGCATATGCCGGTGCTGAAAAAAGCCGGGCAAAGTTTTTATTGCCTGGATGAGGGCACACAGGCAATTTGGGCCGCAGTCAATATCCCGGTATGTCCGATTGTCCACGTATCAAGTGCGTCCCTATACACGTGGATGGATGCCGTTTATTCCTTGATGCCGGGAAAACAGTTTCCCGCCGTTACTGCGCACTTGTCCGTTCCGAAGGAATCCGGGCGGAAAAATAGCATCTATCTATCCGTGGAAGGGTTTGAATATAACCGGCTTGGTGCCCTCGTTTATGGTACTGACCATTTTCCGGAAAGGCTGACCTACCTATGGACTGACCCGGATGCGGATTCCAAAGCCGGAGGGCTGACTTTGCCGATACAAAAAGACCCGGAGAACGATGGCCCAAGATGGAGTGAAGCGCGTCTTGTCCCTGTACATGACCCGACGGACCGTTCCATGATTATTTCCGTGCCGGGAAGAGTAAGTGATTGCGTCCAAGTAAAAGGAAACAATGGAGGCCCGGAACTGCATTTTTACTGTGATGAGCGTTCTATGCGCCGGTTTTATCAGTCTTTAGGGGAATACTTTAGCCGACGGGACGCGGGAAAAAGTGAATCATAAATAGCCGCAAGGGAACTCCGGGGAAATAATCTTCCCCGGAGCTTTTTTATTCCTCCCCCGATTTCCTTTTCCAATTTGCAACGATTGCAAATTTTTTTCTCAAAAAAGATTCTTTTTCTCTTGCAATTCATCAAAAATAATGTTAAATTGTGTTCATCAAAGGGAGGGAATCCCTGAGAGAGAAAAACCTAAAAACCTAAATTACTGATACCATGAATGCTAAAACCGAAACCAAAACGACAATGTACAAATGGACTGCTTGCAACCCTTACAGCTACCTCAATGGGGTTGTAGAAGCCCGCACTTTGCTTGGAGCTGTCCGGGCGGGGCGTAAGTATGTGGAAGATGAACTTGGCGGCGAGGGAGAAATCCGCATCTGGGAAAGCATTGACGGAGGCCGCACATGGAAGCTGGTGAGGACGGATGAGAAAGGCATCTTTTCCATGACTGGATGGGCAGTTCGGCACGAGTAATCGTGCCTTTCCCCCCCCTATTTTTAATTAACCAAGCAAAAAGATATACCAAACAAAAAAAACGAAAGGAACTGAAACATGTATAAAATGTGCCGTGATTGCAGTTGGAGAGACCAGGAAGACGGCTGTTGCTGGAATTCGCGAAGCTTTCGATACCTTACCGAAGTGGACGAAGATGAGGAAATCTGCGGAGAATACGAACCGGATGAAGAAACCCAGGACGCGTAATGGTAATGAAAACTCCTAAATGCTGGATGTGCGGACAAAAGCTGACCACAAACTGGGTACCTTCTGTGGTGGATTATCACACCGGATGCTACCGCGTTGGATGCCGTCATTGCGGCTGGGCAACTTATCTTACAAGTGCAACGGAGGAACAGGCGATAGATTCCGCGAAAGAATTCATGGCGAAAATTCCTCCCACCATGCGGGTGCGGGAAGGGGACACCGTCCTCATGCGGTTCGGGGAAGAGGTCAAAAGCGTAAAAATACGAGCCGTAACTAATACGACCTTATTTGAAACCGATGAAGGAATCGTATCCCCGGACAGCATCGAAAAATGGCCCTGGGAACTTGAAGAAGAGGAAGGGGGAGAATGGGAAGAATAATGAAACGGAACCCTCACATCATCGTCCAGCAGGTTTGCCCCATGAAAAAAATTGACAATGGGAAATACGAAGTGCAGGCCGCGATTGTGCACCACAAAGGGATTATCGCCCGATTTCGCATGGAGTACCCCACGAAACGGCATGCCCGGTGGGCGCAGCACCTTATTTGCACGACAAGGAATCATACCCGCAGGCGAGCATTTGGTGAATTAAAGGCTATCATTGACGGGAAGGTGGCACATAGTGCTGTTTGACCTTGCACAGCTTATAATTTTAAAACAGAGAAAAGAAGAAAATGAAACTGACGCCTGAACAGAAAGTATTTATCGAATACGGAAAAGCAAAGAAAGCTCTTGAGATAGCTAAAAAGCAATTAGCGAAAGAAATGCGCCGGTATTTATCCCGGCATCAGGCGCGGGATTATAATAATATTGATATTTTAATCCGGGATGTCTGGCGGAAGCGTGCCGCGTGCAGGGACTGGGTGGCAGTCCCTCTGGCGAATCGTAATTGTGAGAATTGCGCTAATAGCGTAGTTAATCCGATTCCGGAAGTTTGCAAGATTTGCATGATGACTAACTTTTCCGGCTGGGAACCTATAAAATGGAATAAATAAAATGACACCTGAGCAAGAAACATATAAAGAATATGGAAGGGCGCAAGAAGCCCTTCATCAGACAATCAAGGAGATAAAAAAAGAATCCTTTTTTACTTTTGGGAAGCCATATTGCAAGCTTACGAAGTTGGAAAGGGAGAGTATATCCCATGCTTTGGGTTTATGCGATAAAGTCCGCTATGTCCGCAAAATGCGTACCGCATGCCGGACATGGGCATTCACGCCCATGAACAAACGCTATTGTGATGACTGTCGATATTACTGCACATCCGTCTCGGATGGCCCCTGCAGAGAATGTTGCCGGCGGCTGGAACCTGTAAATTGGGAACCTAGAAAGGAGAACAAAAACTAATGAAAATGACACCTGAACAAAGAGCCTTTTTTGAGTATGGGAAAGTACAAGGAGTTGTCGAAGATACGGAAATCGAGATTAACCTTGCCTCCCCTAAAGGGGGTATGCCGCCTATAACGTTTAATAAGGAGTTTTCTTTAAAAGAGGGCAAAAAACTAGCCGAGAAAAAACAGGAGATATGTCTGGGCTGGGCAATTCCATACCGCAAAAGGCGGTGCGTAAACTGCCTGCACCGGAAAACGCGTTCATGTGACCCTCCATGTGATTTGTGCTTCCGTAATGTTAAAGGCGGCTTATTCGACTGTTCGGACAGGGAGGGTAAAGAAGAATATGGGGATTTCTGGGAGCCGGAAACCGGGAAGGAAGAATAAAATGATTGATGCAATCTCCAATATGCTGGGCATGGCTCTCATATTTACCATAGCGTACTTGTCTTATTTAATCGGCAGGCAGGACGCTGGCAAAAATGAAAAAAGAAAGAAATGAAAAAGACTACTGAACAAACAGCCTTTTATTGGTACGGATTTTATAAAGCCTGCCTGAAATTAAAAATTAAAGAGGCCCGCAATTATGCTGAGTGTGAATACGGGAGGCAATACGGTGAGCTGGCATCAGCGGGGCGAGAAGAGTGCCTGGTATATGCCGGGGTCAGGTCTTACATTATTCTGACCCGAAGAGCACGCCGCTCATGCCGGTTATTTGGCATACCCAGCGCTGAACGGTCATGTGTTAATTGTGCGTATGTCGATTTATTGCATTACCAGCCGCCATGTAATAATTGCCTTCGTTCCCCGTATGCCGTGCATGGAGAAACAACCGACGATGCCTGGAAGCCGACTGGAAAATGGCAAATTCCATAACAAGCGGGCTTGATTTTTCAGCCTGTAAACTATAAGCTGGGGCCGTTTCCCCCGGCAGAAAAAGGGAAAGGGGAACAGGCGTTCTCTCTTTCCTTTTTTCAGGCTTGGAATCTGCGTTGGTATTGCCGCAAGCCGCAAGGGGGGATGGAAAGACAGATACCCCCGCCATGCAGGAAGAAAAGCCCAATACACCCGCCAGACCCGCCCCGCACCGAGCCAGGAAAAGACACAGGCCCATTCCCGTGCCGGGTGATTTGCCGGCCCCTCCGTCCAACAGGATTATCGGCCGTATTGTTTCTGACGACAGCGTCCGGCAAAAAGCCCTGGAAGTTCAGCGGGCGGCACAGGCGCAGAAAAAGAAGGAAGAACAGGAAGCTTTTTTAACTGCCTACAGGGATTCGTTCGCCCTGCCGCACATTGCTGCGAAAAAATGCCGGATTTCCGTTACCAAGCATAACCAGTGGTTCAGTACGGATATGGACTACCGCCGCCGGGCTGAGGAAATCAAGGAATTCTGCGCTGAGCATTTGCAGGCGAAAATGTACAAGAGTGCCCTTGCCGGTGACGGCCAGATGCTCCGGTATCTGGACCAGCGCCGGATTGCCGCTGAGCAGAGCGCGGCGTTGAAGATTGCCGTCGAACACTCCGGAACGGTCGGATGTTCCTTCACGTCGGAGGAAGAAATGAAAGAGAAAACCGGGTTTACTGTGCGTCGCATGGAACATACCTTGAAAATGCTTGCCGACTACGCCCCGGAAGCGCTGCGGCAGATTCTTGTCGCCCCAAACGAAATACCGGACAAGGCCCCGGACCTCAGAAAGATGGGGAGGAAGCCTTCGGAGAGGCGTAAATCCCTGTAATGGCAGGGCGGGCGTAAGAGCTTCTTTTTTCCTGTTTTCCGTTTTTCATTTTTTCCTTTTTCCATGCACCAGGACACCGACGCAGAAAATGCCGCCAGTCAGAGCCGGTTAAATGAAACCGCCATGCTGATTCCCCGGCTGCTGTTAAAAGCCCGTACTGATTTTATTGCATTTTTGCTTGCCATTTCCGACGACGAATCCGGCTACATCCTGTCCCGGATGCACCTGTTTATTGCAGGCAAGCTCAACGATACCGTCACCCGGAAGGACGTGCCGAGGAATTACACTATTTCCGTACCACCCCAGCACGGGAAGTCCTCCCTGATTGTGCGGTATGTCGCGTGGCTGGTTGGGTCTTATCCCAGATTGTGCGTTGCCCTGACTGGCTTCTCCGCTGAATTGATGGGTCAGATGCTCCGGCAGGTCACATCCATTATGGATTTGCCTGTGTACCAGGTAATTTTTCCCGGAGTGAAAGTGAAGCCGAAGGATGACCGCTGGGACTATAAACGGTTCACCAATGACGCTATTATTTATGCTAAGCCGGCAGGCTCCAAGCTGACCGGGAGGCGGGTGGACATCCTCATTATTGACGACCCCCATGCCGGACGTGCCGAAGCCGAATCCCCCACTATCCGCAACCGCGTTGTGCAGTGGGCAGTTGCAGACTGCTTTTCCCGCCTTTCGCCTCATTGGCGGGTGTTTGTCATTGGAACCCGGTGGCATCCGGAAGACCTCATTGGACATCTCACCGGGCGGGAATACAATAAACGGCTTGAAATGCTTGGCAATACCGCCATGAAATTTGAAGTCATCAAGATTCCCGCTATCTGCGAAGACCCGGCTACCGACCCCCTGGGGCGGAAGGCTGGGGAAGTAGCATTCCCGGAAGAGCGTGACTTGGAGTTTTTAACATCCATCCGTGGGGCCATGACTACGACAGAATGGAAATCCCAGTATCAGCAGGAGCCGGTCACGTCCAAGGGCGGGCAGGTCAACGCGGACGATTTTAACCTCATTTCCCCGGAGGAAGTGCCGTGGAGCGAGCTGACGGCCATAGGCTCCGGCTGGGACTTGGCCGCAACCGACAAAACGGCATCCGACTGGACCGTGGGCGCATGCGGGGCGCGGACAAAGGATGGCCGCCTGTATATTTTCGACCAGTTCCGCAGGCAAATGCAGATTCCAAAACTGCTTCCGGCCATTGAAGCCCGCGCCCTGGCGTGGAAAGATATGTACGGGGCCAATCAGCTGGGCGTGGAAGGCGTGGGGGGCATGGTGGGGTATTATCAGCAGCTCCGGCAAATGCTCCTGGGAAAAATCAGCGTGCGGCTCAAAAATCCCCCGGTCAAAGGAGGGGGAAAACTGGTGCGGGCGCAAAACTGGCTGGCTCTGGTGGAGGCAAAAAAAGTGTATCTGGTACAGGCTCCCTGGGTGCGGTCGTTTCTGGAAGAGGTGGAAGTATTCCCGGACGGGGACCACGATGACCAGGTGGACAGCGTATCCATTCTTTACGAGCTTCTGTTTCTCTCCGCCCGCATTCTGGTCGGATAGGCCGTCAATAAAATTTGCAATGATTGCAAATTTCAGAGACCGCGCCCAAAAGCTTTTTTCCTTTACTTTTCACTTTTCCGGCACAAACAATACCAGCCCATGAAGTTCCACAGCCTTTCCATGCTTTTTACGCTCCGTGGCCCTCCCCGCCCTGTTTTTCAGCTTGTCCCCCAGGCAATCCGCGAACGGTCGGATGCGCGAGGACGGGAACGCATCATTTCCCGCGTCTGAAATAAATGGCTTTCACCATCAGGCGCAATCTCCGCATTTCCTTTTTCTGTTGCCTTCGCCGGATTGCCCCCCCCTCGTCAGGAAGGGAACGGCAAACCGTAACCATAAACAAAAAGATAGAAATGACAGTTCAAACCTTACCGGCAACCGTGCCGGACAGCGTTTCTGCGACCTTGCGCGTCGTCATGAAGCCCGTGGAATCAATTCACCCCTACGAAAATAACCCCCGCTACAACGACAGCGCGGTTCCCTACGTCAAAAACTCAATTCAGGAGTTCGGCTTCAAGGTTCCGATTATCGTCGATGAAGCCGGAAGCATTGTCTGCGGTCACACGAGGTACAAGGCGGCCCTGGAATTGGGCATGAGCCATGTGCCTTGCATTGTCGCTTCGGATTTGACCCCAAAGCAGATTCAGGCGTTCCGCCTTGTTGATAACAAGGTGTCGGAGTTTTCAAGCTGGGATTTTTCCAAACTTGAAATTGAGATAGGGGAGCTGGATGCCGAATTTAATCTTGATGACTTCGGTTTTTTCTCCGATTCAGAGCGGGCGGGAAGCTCGCCGGCGGATGTGGGCAGTGCCGCAGAAATGCAGGATGATACTGCGAGGGATGACCGGAATATCTATACAGGACGCATCATTACTCCGGTTTATGAAATTACCGGGGATTGTCCAAAAACCGAAGAGCTGGTTGACCGCACCAGAGCGGAATCCCTGCTGGAAGAGATTGACCGGACCCCAGGGCTTCCGGATGCCGTGCGTGACTTTTTGCGTATTGCCGCCATGCGGCACTATGTCCTGCATTTCGACAGGATAGCCGAGTTTTACGCCCATGCGGTCCCTCCTGTGCAGCGGCTCATGGAAAACTCCTGTCTGGTCATTATTGATTATGACCGCGCCATTGAACTTGGATATGTGCAAATGGCACGTGCCCTGGCCGATGAATATGACCGAGAATACCCGGAAGAGGAAGAACAGGAAGGAGGCGGCGAATCATGATGCGGCACTCTGATTTCTGCGTCCTGATTATTTCCCATGGACGGGCCGGGAGGGTGAAAACCCTGAACGCGCTTGAGCGTTTTGGCTACAGCGGCCCTTGGTACATCATTATCGACAATGAGGATTCACAGGCCGGAGACTACCTTAATTGCTACGGGAGTGACCACGTTGTTGTTTTTGATAAACCCCTTGAGGCATCCAGGCTGGACATAGCGGATAATTTTACAGGCCGTCTTGGGCGCAAAAGTACCGTGTACGTACGCAATGCGAGCTTTGACATTGCCCGCCGCTTGGGATTCCGGTATTTCATGGTGCTGGACGACGATTACGACTATTTCCGTTTCGTATTGGACAGTAACCGCCGCTATACTTGCCGGCGCTGTACCTGTCTGGACACAATTCTTGACATCTGCCTCGATTACTTCACCCGTACACCGGCCCTTGCCACCATAGCGTGGCTTCAAGGCGGCGACCTGCTGGGAGGGGCCAACTCCAACAGCCTTTTCAGCATCCGGCGAAAAGCCATGAACAGTTTTATCTGTGACACGGAACGCCCCTTTTCTTTCATGGGCCGGTTTAATGAAGACGTGAACACCTACATCACCCACGGAAACCGGGGAGTGGTCATGTTCTCGATTACGGAACTGGCACTTAACCAGGCCAGCACCCAGCAGACGACGGGAGGGATGACGGAAGCCTACCAGGAAAACGGAACCTACGTGAAATCGTTTTACAGTGTCATGCATATGCCGTCTGCGGTGAAAATCCGGACAATGGGCGAACATTACCGAAGAATCCACCATGCTATTACATGGAATAATTGTGTGCCGAAAATCATTCGTCCGGAGTATCGGAAACCGGATATTGTGCGAGGTGACAGAAGAAAACGCGGCAGGAGCCGAAAAAAATTGCTTGCAATTCCGGCCCCTTAATAGGATATTGCGATTGTTACCCGCCCAACGGGAACCCGACAACAACCAATAATAGCTGCTATCCAGAAAAGACAAGCCCCCGGCCCCTTCCTGCATCCCACCCGCGTATCGGATTGCCTGTCATGCGTACCGCAGGAAACCGGGGGCTTGTTTTCTTTCCCCCTTCTGGGTATAACGGCGGCGTTATGATTGCCTTGAACACTCCTATTGCCACCATACCGGGGCGCCGGTACTGCATCACCACAGTATCTTCCGTCCAGGTGATTGCCGTCATTGACGACGAAGAGTTTGATTTGCTGGGGGGCCTTCCCATCACTGGCCAGGCGCAATTTGTCGCTCCCACGGACCACATTGAGGTGCGTGACGCGTCAGCCCCGGAAGAAGGGGCGGCGGCCAGCGCGTCGGAATCATCCCCGGAAACGTCAAGCGTCATGTTTGACGGCTCCGCGACACCTCTTGCCGGAGACGCGGCTTCCGTGTCCGGGAGTATCGTCGAAATTGTACGCAGTTGACAAGCTACCCCGGATTTGGCAGGATGCTCCCTGCATGCGCGACGCGCTTCAAAGGCGTGGATTGAGGCGATAAGGGCATGCTTTCGCAGGGTGTATGTGTGGGAGACGTAATGAGCTCTCCCCTTCCCCTGCGGCAAACGGGAACAACAAAAAAGGGGATGCCCTTCCTTTTTTCCAGGATGGCCGCAGTTTTTCCGCTGTGGGGAAAGAAGGAAGGGTATTTTTCCGCCTCCAATTTTTCTTTTTATTCTTTGTGCCTGATGCAGATTCCTCCCCCCCCCCGATAAGTGCCGAATGCACTGTATTATTCCTTTGAAAGCACGCTCCATGCGCTGCCCAAGAAAAAATTTCAGAACCTGCAACCCGTATCTTTCCGGAGACCTGATTCCGCTGTGGGAAGTGTCGGCCAGGTACGTCAGGGGCGAGGGATGGGAACCAGTTATTTCCTGTGATAGTCCGGAATTGTTGCATGATATTTCCCGGCGCGGATATGAACGCACTGTTTTATGGCACCCTGACCCGGAATCCCCATATATGCAGGGCCACATCAGTCAGGTTGCCGCACAGATTAACGCCGGGGATTCCGACCTGCTTTGCGTAGTCCAGGCAACTTCCCCGGTAAGACGGCCCGGACTGCTTCGGGACATGCACGCCTTGATGTCATCCGATACCAATATTCAGGTGGCTTTTACGGGAGAACGCCTGAAAATTTGCGGCATCCTGAATGGCTCTCTTTTTGGCCAGGATGAAAGCCAGTCCGCCCGGCACTGGTACGACCACTATGACGGGGCGCTTCTCCTGCTGCGCTATGATACTCTGAAACGCTGCCCCCCCCGAACGGTCGTGCATCCAGGGCTGCTGTCCGGTCCCGGTGATAAAGTGGCCGTGTTTTACCAGACCCTGCCCTGGTCATTTCAAATCGACACGGAAGACGATTATTCCTTTTATCTGCAAATGCGGCGGCCTGATGCGGAAAAAAAGTCAGCCTCCTGCAAACGGTCGAACCCGTACCGGGTATATACAAAAGCGCAGCCCCTGATGAATTAGCATGATTGTATTGGTAGGAAATGCCCAGGAATCCGAACACCGGCTTAAAGACTGCTCCGCTTTTATTGATTCCGGCAAGCCCCGGCTGGTTGTAAGGGTATCGAAAATGTGCAACTATGATTCCGGAAAGACCGGAACGCGCTGTGACTGGGTGTTCCTCAATCCTAATCCTATGTACTGGACATTTCCGCCAGAGCGCCGCCATTGGAATGTGCTTGCCGGGGCCAGTAAAATCATCGTCACCTATCCCCCTCCCGGAAGCCTGAAAGAAGGGCCTCATATTCCTCCGTACTGGCAAAAGGAAGAATACCGGTTTCTGCACCAGCACCCCTTTCTGGAATACTTGCCGGAGGCGGTGTTCCGGGAAGGGATGGGCCGGCGGCTGACGACGTTCGGATTTGCCCTGTGGGTACTTTCGCGGCGTTTCCCGCATGAGCAGATAGCCCTGCATGGGTGCATCACCTCGCAGGATGCGTGGCGTCGTGTCCGATGGAGTCCCTGGCACAACGGCATTGGCGAGTTTGCCCTGTATGCCAATCTGTCCCGGAACGGTCGGATTTTCAGGCTGGACGGCGGCGAATTATGCTTTAATGAGGATTGAAACCATGCTAAGAATCCATGAGAATTTGCAATCATTGCAAATTTCAAAAATCATTTTCACACATGGAAATTGTAGATATTGCCGTAAAAGACCTGGTTCCTTACGATAAAAATCCGCGCCGTAATGATGAAGCGGCCGTCAAGGTGGCGGAATCCATTAAACAGTTCGGCTTTAAGATTCCTCTTGTGGTTGACCGCAATAATGTTGTTGTCTGCGGACACACCCGTTTAAAGGCCGCAAAAAAGTTAAAGCTTAAAACTGTTCCTTGCATCCGGGCTGACGATTTGTCGGAAGACCAAATCAAGGCGTTCCGTCTGGTGGACAATCGGACGGCGGAAATCGCCGAATGGGATTTTGCCCTTTTAGAAGAGGAACTGGCGGACGTGCAGCTTGACATGACCGCCTTTGACTTCGGTGGGCTTTTGCCGGAAGAAGAGGGTGGGGGCGAAAACGGTCAGACCTCGGCGGGGGCCGGAAATGGAAGGGAGGAAGAAAGTGCATTACCGGATTCGCAAACTGCGGAAAATATGTACACGCAGCGCATCGTCACTCCGGTTTATGAAGTTACCGGGGATTGCCCGGAAGTGTCTTCTCTGGTGGACAAGGGCAAAGCGGAAGCGCTGCTGGAATCCATTGACCAAGCCCAGGAACTCCCGGATGATGTGCGGGAGTTTTTACGCATCGCCGCTGCCAGGCATTATGTTTTGCATTTTGACCGCATTGCCGAATACTACGCCCATGCCCCGGCCCATATTCAGCGGCTCATGGAAGATTCCTGTCTGGTCATCATTGATTTTAATAAAGCCATTGAGCAGGGATATATCCGCATGTCCGAACGGTTGGCCGCGCTGGCCAGCATAGACGAACAGGGCGCAACGGAAGAAGAAGACGAAGCGGGCGAATAACACAGGCCGCTTTGATTTTTTTACCGCAATAACTTTTCTTTTTTTATGCTGACGCATTCCGATTTTTGTACGTTTATTTTGTCTCATGGGCGGCCAAATAACATCAGAACTCTGCACCCATTGTTAAACACCGGAAACTACAGCGGCCCCTGGTACATCGTCATCGACAATGAGGACCCCACGGCGGAAACCTATTATCAGCTTTACGGCTCCAACCGGGTAATCATGTTTGACAAGGAGGCCGAAGCCCGCCGTCTGGATATTGCAGATAATTTCATCCACATGAGCCGCAAGACTATTATCTATGCTCGTAATGCCTGTTATGACATTGCCAGAAACTTAGGCTACACGTATTTTTGGCAACTGGATGACGATTATTGCCGGTTCCGGTACGTAACCGACCAGGCCGGAAAATACGTGTACCACAGCATCCGCCACATGGACGAGGCGTTGAACGCGACGCTTGATTATTATAAAAGCGTTCCTTCCCTGACCCTGCTGTCCTGGATGCAGGGCGGGGATTTACTGGGCGGCGCCAACAGCCAGTCTTTAACCGTGGTGAAGCGAAAAGCCATGAACAGCTTTATTTGCTCTACCGAGCGCCCCATAAAGTTCCGGGGCCGGATGAATGAGGACGTAAACACCTATGTTTCTGAGGGCAACCGGGGAAAACTCATTATGATGGCGAATTGTGCCGGCATTTTACAGACCCCCACCCAGAGCAGTGACGGAGGCATTACGGAACTCTATAAGGCTTGCGGCACGTACACCAAGTCGATGTACACCGTTATGCACATGCCGTCAGCGGTTAAGGTGGGTATGATGCACAGCAGCAACCCCCGGATTCACCACACGATAAACTGGAACAACTGCGTCCCGAAAATTATCCGGCAGGAGCTTAAAAAATAGAGCTTTTCCGGGAAGAAAGACCCTTCATCTATCGGCCCTGTCTGGATATTAGCCCGGCAGGGCCGCAGTATATCTTTCTCTTTTTCTCCAATTTGCAACGATTGCAAATTTTTTTCTCAAAAAAAGATTCTTTTTTCTCTTGCAATTTCTAAAAAAGAATGATAAATTGAATGCATCAAAGGGAGGGAATAACTCTCCTGCAGCAAAAAGCCTGAAAGTTAAAACATAATGAAGACTGCAACCACCATTTACCGTTGGACCGCCAAAACCTCTTCCAGATGCCTTGGCCGTTATTATACCGCCAGCACCCTGCTTGAAGCCATTAAGGCGGGAAAAGAATTTGTGGCCCGTGAGTTCCATGGGACGGGTTCCGTACTTATTGAAGCTTCTCTGGACGGAGGAAAAACCTGGCACGTTAATCGCGAATACAGACGCGACCGTTATACCCAGATACGTTGGGTAGCGGAAGTTTTCTATTGATACCCCCTTCCCCGGCTGGAAATCATATCTGGCCGGGGAATAAACCTGACTTCATTATTATTTACTTAAATCATAAAGAAAAAACCATGAACAGAAACGTAACTAAAACCGTAACCCATCATATTCTTCCCTGTCTGGGCCTTTTGATTGTTGAAGCCGTCTCCTGCGTGCTCGCCGTCTATGGCATTGTTATTCTGCTTGGACATGACGCGCCTTCCCTTTACTGTGTGCTATCCGGGATTCTGAAAGCTGTTGCGCTGGTAATATTGCTTCTCATTAGCGTGGGAAGCCTGGTGGGTATTGTGGGTGTGGCAGCGCATCTCTTTTCCTTAAATTGCCGTTGCCAGGAAGAAGACAGTGATGAAATTAACCGATGACTATGAAAAAAGAAGAACTTAAATGCTTTATATGCGGGCAAGCATTAGAATTAGTTGATGCCTCTGCTCAAAAGGAGCATATGGATTATGGCAGGCACAATGACCGTCCGTTTTTTAATGTCTGCCGTGAATGTCAACAACTTATCGACAAATGCCTTATAGAATTTGAGCAGAAATTTCCAGATGAAGACGCTTAAATGTCCAGTGTGCGGGAAAATTTTAGATTTAGTTGACGACCATTCGCTGATGGTACATATGGGTAATTTTCATTATGAAAACCGTTCTGCTTTTTATTATGTCTGTCGCAAGTGTCAAATAGCAACTGAATATGGGAAATCGAAGGGAGAAGCCTGGGAGAAAGCTAGACGACTTATCGACAAGTGCCTTGGAAAATTTGAGCAGAAAGGATTAAAACAATGAAATATCTTAAATGTCCGATGTGTAGTAAAGGGTTGTTTATCTATTCTATGTATAAGTATTTTTATTATAGGTGTAGTTGTGGTTTTACTACCCCTCCGGCTACACGAATAGGTGAAGCACAGAAAAAGGCTGAAAAATTTATTACTGAATTTCCACCAATCATGCGGGTACATCCGGGAGATAAACTGCAATTAGTGGAGTTGGAGGACTATGCTACAGTCGTATCGGTAGATATAGATAACGGAAAAATTTATACTGATAAAGGTTACTGTTACCTTCCCGGCGTTATTAAATGGCCCTGGGAACTTGAGCAAAAAGAAGAAAGAGACAAACAATGAAAACACCTAGATGTCCGCTGTGCGGAGAAGAATTAGCGCCGTCTGTACAAAGCTACGGATTTGAATACGTTTGCTGGAAGTGCAAATGGCAAACCGCTTCACTCTGCCCCACCAGGCAAGGAGCGGAAAAAGCAGCTCAAAAGCTAATCTCCAAGTTTCCTCCCATCATGAGGGTTCATCCTGGCGATAAGCTTCATGACAAGTGGTGCGGGCTGGTCACGGTTGAATCCGTCGATAAGGAAGACTGTGTAATCACAGTACGAACTGTCAAGGGGAATGTATCCCGTACTTATTGCGAGGATGTTAATGAATGGCCCTGGGAAATCGAACAAGAATAAATTATGGACATAAATGAATTGTTAGAAGATAAGGATAACGGGCTTGTTCCGTTAGACGGACGCAGCTACGATATAGCTGCATACGCTGGACAACTTCGGCAGGCCCGGAATATTTTACTGGGTTCCCTGCCCGCTGAAACAGTGGCTTGCATGTCAGACAACGAAGTACTCCAAACTTTGGTTGACTGCAAGCAGCTCGTTCCAGTCGCCGCCTCCTATAAAGACGGCATAAACGATGAAGTCATCTTTCTGGTTCCGGCGGAAATATTGAAGAGGTGCAGGGTTCTGCAACGCTGAATGCTTTTCCGGCAAACCACGCTATGAACGGAAAAACATAAGAAAAAAGGAATCATGCAATGACCGATATTCTTCTATCTATCAAAAAGCCGTTCTCCGACCTCATTTTGTCAGAGAAAAAGAAATGGGAGCTGCGGAAAACCGAACCCCGCGCCATGAAAGACGGCCCCATAACGCTCTGGCTTTATGAATCCGGGAAGGATGGGGCGCATGCCATTATTGGAAAATGCCAGACAAAGTATGCGCTGCCCATGCTCCAACAGCTGGACAACTGGCAACGCCTGTGGATGATGCGGGAAGCCTGCATCACGGAAGAATACCTGTCTTCCTACATCCCCTGCCGCGCCTGGAACCTTACCAGCCCCGTGCGGCTTCCCTATGCCGTACCGCTCTCTGAAATCGGCCTGGCCCGCCCTCCGCAGTCCTGGCAGTATCTCACCGAAGAACAAGCAGCACTTTTACGATGAAAAACCCTATAAAATTTCTACAGCACATGATTACCGGCATACAGACTGCCACCCCCCCCACCTCTACTACCACTACCGCCGCCGAAGAAACCCCGGAAAGGCAGACGTACAGGAATCTCCGGCAGGCATGGAGATATTACTACCGCACTCACAAGGTGGATTTGGCCATTCTTTACCAGTTAACCGGCCTGCGTGACCGGCTGGACCCGGACAAAGACCCGGAACAGTACGCCCATGCGGTGAAGGCGGTGGAAGCCATCAATGGTGTCCTGGCTCAAAACCGGATTATCCAGACACGCATTTCCGCCCTGATGACCGACTGCCGGAAAAAGTACGAGAAAAACAGAACGTCCTATCATGAGCAGTAATTTTGAAATGCCGCTCCAGGAACTTTATGTTGACTGGCCGGAACAGCCCTGGCCCCGCCTGTCAGGGCAGCTTGACCGGAAGCAGCTCCGCCACGAGCTGCTGGACGCGCTGAAACATCTTTCAGATAAGGCGAAACTTCGTATTAGTCCGTCCGGGACCACCAGCAAGAAAGTACATTATGCCTGCGAACCCAGATATACCCGCCTGATAGCTTCTGACTGTGTGGCGCTGGTCGTCATTACCCGGAAACGGTTGGAAGCTGACAAGCCGGCAGGTTATTGCGGGCATATTGCACCCAAATCGGGAAGAATCTACCCCGACAAGCCGAACTACTTCACGCAGTTCTGGAAACGGTCGATGCCCGGCAGCCCGGAATGCACCATTGCCATCAATTACGATACGTGCATTGCCAGCCTCGAACGGTTTGCCTTTTTCGCCAATATGGCTGATTCCAGCCAAAACTGCTGCGCGGAAAATTACTATTTTGGTGTAACAAATCGCCGTGGAAACTTTATTGCCGTCCATCCGTGCTATATCGGCAATTTTCTCCGGCTGGTGGAAATCCTGCACCGCCATCTTGGCGGCCGATTGAAAATGACCCTGCGCGTTCCCGCCGCACAGAGTGGCCCTCTGCGTTTTTCCTTCCTGGCGGGCAAGAATGCGGGCGATTGCTATATTCTGGACTACGCCGTAATGCCGTTCTGGCATAAACATCCCCTCAAAGGCTTCCGCCGCGTGGCGCTGAACTGCTTCCAGATAGGCAGCTGGGCGGGGAAGAATAAGCCCTGAAAAATTTGCAATGATTGCAAATTTTGAAAAAGCGCGCGGGATGCCATATGTGCGGGGTTCCGTGCGCTTTGCGGTTTGACAGCCTGCGCCCTTTGAAACAAAGTGTGCCTGTATGATTCAAGCCGCCCATTTTGACATCAAGATCGTTACCGGACTCCGGCAGGCGCTGGTACTGTCCGCAG
>OLRH01000186.1_pt1 | contig 28348 bp, 25 predicted proteins | sample 1672321 | NCBI WGS metagenome assembly OLRH01 (sample SAMEA3136671, study PRJEB25190) | human gut metagenome | reverse complement strand
CGGGCAGCCCTCATGCAACCGGTTTTACGCATGAGTGCTACTCGTTGTACGAAATTATTATAGCCTGCCTGCCGGGAATTTGCAAAGGCAGTTTTGCACAAGAATTATGCTGAACATTCTGCGCAAATTGCACGAGGAAAACTTCGTGGAAGATGCCCTTGGAAGCCAGTCGCCCAGCCGTGGCACAATAAGGTGGAGCGCAAAAGTACGCTGGAAAGACTGTTTTGTACAGGCTGTTCCATCTGAATGAAAGAAAAGCAATATGGCACAGTATCAAGCAGGAATGCTCGTGGTTTATGGGAAACTTGGGGTTCATGAAATCGAAACCGTTGGTCTGCAGAGCTTTTGCGGAAAACCGGCGAAAATCACTATACCCTTCGTCCTTATTTTACGGATTCCCACGATCACAGCTATATCCCCACGGCAAAAGAAGGCGCTCTGCGCCCGGTGCCCCGGCACAGCAGGCGGAAGCCGATTTGGCACGCATCAAAGAGGTGCGATCATGTCGAAAAAGCAACGGAATTTCAAAGAGAAGCAATGAGTCCGGATGGCTGTTCTCTGGGCGGTGCGTGTCTGACACGCCTTCTTGCCTTGGGGAAAATCCCGGTCGAGCCACTTAAGGCAACACCGCACAATTCCCGCCTTGCGGCTTAAGCACCGCTCCGGCAGCTGCGGCACGGCATCTGCGTTGCCAAAATGCTCGATAAGACATCCAGTATTATCTGCGCTTTTGGCTTGGCATCTGCCGCGCCTCGCTCGCCGTATCGGCACTTAGAATTATGCGGTATTGCCTTAATGCCCGATTGGATAAAGATAACCGTTCTAATTGGTCAAAATATCGGATTTGTTCGATTGCGCTTTTATTATACACATTTTAAGCTTTGCTGTTGGCAGAGCTTTTTTGCTTCCATCATAGGGGGAACCTGCAATTTTGAAAAACATTGTCTGTTTTTTGCTTATTTGACTACAAAATTTATATAAAAACATGCAAAATTTATGTTGAAATTGTTGTAGAAAGAGTTTATACTAGAACCATCGCGGATACAAAGCGAAAGAATGGGAACAGTAAATCATATGAAGGATCTTTATGATGCCGCACGGCACCTTGTCTGGCTGACACAGTTTGGTTTATCGGTTGTGCTTCCGCCGGTGCTGTTTCTTTTGGGGGCTGTCTGGCTACGCAAACAATTCGGTCTTGGCGGCTGGGTCATCTTGGTTGGGTTCGCGCTCGGCATGGTGGCTGCCATCGGCAGCCTGCGCAGTTCATTAAAGACAATTGAGCGGCAGGGCAGGGCCCCGAAAAAAAAGCAGGAGCCGCCGCCTATCTCGTTCAATCAACACTAATTGTTATGGAAGGAGCCTGTATCCATGCAAAAGCATCAGGACATTCTGCAGCAGGTTGGGCGCATGGCTTTGGCAACCGCCGGTTGTTCCGCCATTATGCTGGCCATCTATGCAGTGGTTGGGCGGTTTACAACAGCGGTATTGCTGGGTGGCCTGCTGGGCACTGTGATTGCTGTAGGCAACTTTCTGGCATTAAGCATTACCGTTTCTAACGCGTTGGACCGTGCCGCAGCAGGGGATAATTCCGTAAAAGCGTGCATGAGCATTCAAAGTTCCAGCGTTGTGCGCACGGCAATTCTGGCAGTCATTTATGTTCTGCTGTTCCATGCCAAAGTTTGTGATCCGCTGGCAGCATTGTTGCCGCTGCTGTTTGCACAGGCTGCCATTAAGCTGATTGAATTCTTCCGCAAAGATTCCAAAGGCGGTGATGCAGTGCCATGAACGGGCCTAAGATTTATTTCACGATCCCTTTGTTTGGTGGAATTCCCATCACGCAGACAACGGTTTCTTCGTTTGCGGTTATGTTGCTGCTTTGTATTGCCGGTATTGTGCTGGGCAGCAACCTGCAAAAGCGTCCCAGCCGCCGCCAGGTACTGGTAGAAAAAGGTGTTACTATGCTGTACGGCATGGTAGAAGACACCATGGGCAAGCATAATTCCTATTGGACACCTTATATCGGGGCATTGTTCCTGTCTTCCATTTTCGGTTCCTACATCGGAATGACCGGTATTTTCCGCTCTTCCACAGCGGATCTTTCCACCACCGTTACCTGGGCCTTAATGACAAGCGTGATCTGCTGGGCTTGCTCCATTAAAGCAAACGGTGTGCTAGGTTGGCTGAAAGGCTTTACTGAACCGGTTGTCGTTATGACGCCGATGAACCTTGTTTCCGAAATCGCGCAGCCCATCTCAATGGCATTTCGTCACTTTGGCAACATTGCGGGCGGCAACGTTCTGACCAGCCTGGTTTATTCCGCTCTGGCAACGGCTTCCGCCGCTCTTTTGGGCCTGGTTGGCAAAAGCATTGCGGTCGGAATCTTGATTCTTTTGGGTGGTGTGGCGCTGCTGGTTTTGGGTGTGCGCAAGAAAAAGTTGGCTCACAAAATTTTTGGTGCGGTGTTTGCCGCAACCGGAATTTTGTCCCTGCTGGGCTTGGCAGGGGTGCCTTATCTGGAAGTCGGCATTCCCGGCATCATGAGCCTTTATTTCGATGTATTTTCTGGTGGGGTGCAGGCCCTGGTGTTCAGCCTGTTGACGATGGTTTATGTCAGCAATGCCTGCCCGCCGCCTGAAGAAGGTTAACGTAAAATTTTATTTATTTAGGAGGATACCTCGTATGGAAACAGCAATCGTAAAAGCCGCCTGTGCAATCGGTGCAGGTATCGCAATTGGGTTTGGTGCTATCGGCCCTGCAGTTGGCGAAGGTAATGCCGTTGGCAAAGCGCTGGAAGGCATGGCCCGCCAGCCGGAAATGGCAAACCTGCTGCGTACCAACATGATCCTTGGCTGCGCCATTACCGAATCCACCGGCATTTATTCGCTGGTTATCGCCCTGTTGTTACTGTTCGTCTTCTGATGGATACGATAGCCGAAAAGGAAAGGAGGAATGGCTCGTGACGGGCTTTGAAAGCTTTGTTGGCATCGACCCGTGGACAGCGCTGTTCACTTTCTGCAATATGATGATCACCTTTGCGGTGCTCAAAAAGTTCCTGTTCAAACCGGTCAAAAAGATGATCGACGACCGCCAGGCGGAAATTGATACCATGTACGCCGATGCGGATGCAGCCAAACAGAAGGCTGCCGAGTTGGAACAGGAATACCAGCAGCACCTGCAAAGCATCCGGGATGAACGCGATACGCTTTTGCGTGAGGCAACCGCCCACGCCCAGAAGCGCGAAGAAGAAATTGTTGGCGAGGCCCGTGCCGAAGCAGCCGCCCTGCGCGCCGCTGCTGAAGCTGATATTGCACAGGAACGCAAGAAAGCAGTCAACGACCTAAAAAATGAAATTGGTGGCATTGCTGTTGATATTGCAGGCAAGGTAGTTGAGCGCGAAATCAACGAGACGGACCACAAGGCCCTGATCGATGAATTTATCCGGAATGTGGGGGATGCCTCATGACCGAAACCGGAAAGCGTTATGGCACAAGTTTGTATGAACTGGCTGCGGAAGAGGGCCTGACCGAACGGATTCTGGCGGAGCTGGATGTTGCTGTCAACGCAATGCAGGAGCCTGGCTATCTGCGCTTGTTGATGACGCCCAGTGTCCCCAAAAAAGAGCGCTGTGTGTTGCTGGATCAGGCGTTTGCGCAGGCGCATCCGTATCTTGTCAACTTCTTAAAGATTTTGTGCGAAGCAGGCATTCTGCCAGAACTGCCTGCCTGCGCAAGAGCTTACCGTGACCGATACAACCAGGACCATAACATTTTGGAAGTTACGGCAGTATCTGCTGTTGCACTGGACGAAAGTGCCCGCAGCAGACTGCAGGAAAAATTGCAGCGTGTAACCGGCAAAACCATTACCCTGACGGAAAAAGTGGACCCCAGTGTTCTGGGCGGTCTGCGGCTGGATCTTGGCGGAACCCGCCTGGACGGCACTGTGCAGGGCCGGCTGGAACGTCTGCGCAATGAAATCAGCGGTGTGGTGATTTGATTTGCACCTGCCGCCGGATTCCACCTTCATTTTATAGATTGTGTGGTGAACCAAACAGTGCAACTGGAACCTGAGCAGATTTCCCGCATTATTCGTTCCCAGATCAAATACTACCAGAATGCCATTGAGCAGACGGAGACCGGTACTGTTACGATGGTAGGCGATGGCATTGCCCGCGCCGCCGGCCTTGATAACTGTATGGCCGGTGAGCTGGTGCAGTTTGATAGCGGAACCTATGGTATGGCGCAGAATCTGGAAGAAAACAGCGTATCAATCGTTTTGCTTGGCGATGACAGCGGCATCAAAGAAGGCGGTACCATCCGCCGCACCGGCAAAGTTGTGTCGGTTCCGGTCGGTAATGCTCTGATTGGCCGCGTTGTCAATGCCCTGGGCCAGCCTATTGATGACAAAGGCCCGATTGATGCTGCCGACTATCGCGCCATTGAATCCCCGGCACCCGGCATCCTGGACCGTCAGCCCGTCAAGCAGCCTTTGCAGACCGGCATCAAGGCCATTGACTCAATGATTCCCATTGGCCGCGGCCAGCGTGAGCTGATTATCGGCGACCGCCAGACCGGTAAGACCGTGATTGCTACGGATACGATCATCAACCAAAAAGGCAAAGATGTCCTTTGCATCTATGTTGCTATTGGCCAAAAGCGTTCTACTGTGGCCTCTCTGGTTGAAAACCTCGAGAAAAACGGAGCCATGGCTTACACCACTGTAGTGTGCGCCACTGCTTCGGAGCTTTCGCCCCTGCAGTATATTGCGCCTTATGCCGGCTGCGCCATGGGCGAATACTTTATGTATCAGGGTAAGCATGTGCTTATTATCTATGATGACCTTTCCAAACATGCAGTTGCCTACCGTGCTCTGTCGCTGCTGATTCGTCGTCCGCCGGGACGCGAAGCATACCCCGGCGATGTTTTCTACCTGCACAGCCGTTTGTTGGAACGTGCCGCCAAATTGAGCGATGCAAAGGGCGGCGGCTCGCTGACAGCTCTGCCCATTATTGAAACGCAGGCTGGTGACGTTTCCGCTTATATTCCAACCAACGTCATCTCCATTACCGACGGCCAGATCTTCCTGGAAACCGAGCTGTTCCATTCCGGCATCCGCCCGGCTGTCAACCCCGGCATTTCTGTTTCCCGTGTCGGCGGCAATGCGCAGATCAAGGCGATGAAAAAGGTTGCCGGTACCTTAAAACTGGTTTACTCCCAGTACCGCGAGCTGCAGGGCTTTGCCCAGTTTGGCTCCGACCTGGATGCCGACACCAAATCTCGTCTGGCACAGGGCGAGCGCATTGTGGAAATCCTGAAGCAGGACCGCAACAGCCCAATCCCGGTAGAAAAGCAGGTTGCCATTTTGTATGCAACAGTCCACGGCTACCTGAAAGACATTGCCGTAAAGGATATCGCCGCGTACGAAAGCGCGCTGTATCAGTACCTTGATGAAAATGTAACCGCTGGCGGTGTGATGGAAGCCATCCGCACCACAGGCGATATGAAGCAGGATACCGAACAGCAGATGAAAGATGTGCTCGCCGCATTCACGGCAGACTTTATCAAAAATGCCGGATAATCACAAAATACGCCAAAGGGGGTGCTGCCGGTGGCTGGTTCCATGAAAGAAATCAAACTGCGCATCAAAAGCGTGGAAAGCACCATGCAGATTACCAAAGCCATGGAGCTGGTAGCGTCCAGCAAGCTGCGGCGCGCCAAGGAACGGGTGGAAAACAGCCGTCCCTATTTCGAAACGCTTTATGCCACGCTGTTTGATATTGCGGCTGCGGATTCTGAGTTCAGTAGCCCATATCTGGCCAAATGCGAGAAAAAGTGCTGCCTGTACATTGTAATTGCAGGTGATCGCGGCCTTGCGGGCGGCTATAACAGCAACATCTTAAAAGCCGTGGAAGCGGATGCTGAAGGGCGGGAATATTGTGTGCTGCCCATCGGCAAAAAGGCAGTGGAATACTTTGAGCGCCACAAGATCCGGATTCTGACGGATTCTTTTGCCATCGCAGGGGATATTTCGGTCAGCGACTGCTTTGAAATTTCCCGCCTTGTGTGCCAGAAGTTTCTGGAAGGCGCTTTTGATGAAATTCGCATTGCCTTTACCCAGTTTATTTCCATGCTGACCCAAACTGCAATCATTCTGCCGGTTCTCCCGTTTGATGCCGAACCGCCGGAGCCGGGCCACGAGCATCAAAGTCTGATGCTCTATGAGCCAGACAGCGCCTCCGTGTTTGATGCCATTATCCCGGAATACTTGGCCGGGGTTGTGTATGGCGCTTTGTGTGAAAGTGTTGCCAGTGAACAGGGTGCACGCCGCACCGCCATGGACTCTGCCACCAAGAACGCTGGCGAAATGATCGAGCATTTGAACCTTTATTATAACCGCGCCCGTCAGGCAGCAATCACGCAGGAAATCACCGAAATAGTGGCCGGTGCAGATGCTGAAAGCTAGGGCGCACCAGAAAAGCCGAAATTTTATCCGATTTCTTTGCCTTCAGGTATGCCTTTGGGCAATATCTGATGCAACAGTGCTGAGAGTTTTTTCAGACACACCCGGAAACAAGCCCGACAGCACGCTAAAAATTCACTCAAAGGAGTGTGTGCAATGCCAGAAAAACACATCGGTAAGGTCGTGCAGGTCATGGGACCTGTTTTGGATATCCGCTTTGCCGACGGCGAGCTGCCGGAACTGCTGAATGCGATTGAACTGCAGAACAACGGCAAACCGCTGATTGTAGAAGTTGCCCAGCATATTGGCGATAACGTGGTGCGCTGCATTGCTATGGCCGCCACCGATGGCCTTGTGCGCGGTGCCGAAGCCGTGGATACCGGCGGGCCGATCAAGGTTCCCGTTGGCGATGCGTGCCTTGGCCGTGTGTTCAACCTGCTGGGTGAACCGGTTGATGAACAGCCTGCCCCCACCGGGGTAGAGCATTGGCCCATCCACCGCCCGGCCCCTGCTTTCGATGAACAGGAATCTTCGACTGAACTGCTGGAAACCGGCATCAAGGTCGTTGACCTGATCTGCCCCTATGCAAAGGGCGGCAAAATCGGTCTGTTCGGTGGTGCCGGTGTCGGCAAAACCGTGCTGATTCAGGAACTGATTTATAACATCGCTACCGCCCATAACGGCTATTCTGTTTTTACCGGCGTTGGCGAACGCACCCGTGAGGGCAACGATCTTTACGGCGAAATGGCCGAAAGCGGCGTTTTGAGCAAGACTGCGCTGGTCTATGGCCAGATGAATGAACCGCCGGGAGCCCGTATGCGCGTGGCGCTGTCCGGTCTGACCATGGCGGAGTACTTCCGCGATGTCAAGCATCAGGATGTTCTGCTGTTCATTGATAACATCTTCCGCTTTACCCAGGCCGGCTCCGAAGTTTCGGCACTGCTGGGTCGTATGCCCTCTGCCGTTGGCTATCAGCCCACGCTGGCAACGGAAATGGGTGCACTGCAGGAACGTATTACTTCCACCCGCAAGGGTTCTATCACTTCTGTTCAGGCTGTTTATGTACCTGCGGACGACTTGACCGACCCAGCCCCCGCCACGACCTTCACCCATCTGGATGCTACCACGGTTCTGAGCCGTGATATTGCTTCTCAGGGCATTTATCCGGCTGTCGACCCGCTGGATTCTACTTCCCGCATTCTGGCCCCGGAAGTTGTCGGGCAGGAGCATTACCAGATTGCCCGCGCCGTGCAGCAGGTTTTACAGCGCTATAAGGAACTGCAGGATATCATTGCCATCATGGGCATGGATGAACTTTCGGAGGACGATAAGATCACCGTCAACCGCGCCCGTAAGGTACAGCGTTTCCTTTCACAGTCGTTCCATGTTGCGGAGCAGTTTACCGGTATGCCCGGCCAGTATGTGCCGTTGAAAGAAACCCTGCGCGGCTTCAAGATGATTTTGAACGGCGAATGTGATTCCATCCCCGAAAGCTGCTTCCTGTTTGCCGGTACGATTGATGACGTTCTGGCTAAGGCCAAGCAGCAGTAAGGAGGCAGGACCATGTCCAGTTTCCCACTTAAAATCATGACGCCGGACGGCACTGCTTTTGATGGGCAGGTACAGTCGGTGTCCTGCCGGACCATCACCGGGCAGGTTCAGTTGATGGCCCGTCACATCGATTATTGCACTGCCCTTGGCATGGGGGAGGCCCACATCACATTGGAGGATGGCACCCAGCGCAGCGCTGCCTGTATGGGCGGTATGTTGAGCATGTTTGGCGGCGAATGCCGCCTGCTGGCCACCACCTTTGAATGGGCCGATTCCATTGACAAAGAGCGTGCTGAGCGCAGCAAAGCCCGCGCCGAGGAATTGCTGGCCCAGAAAAACCTGGATGCCCGTGAGCTGGAACTTGCCCAGGCCCGCTTGAAACGTGCTTTGGTGCGCAGCAATGTTGCTGCGCGTGCTCAGTTTTGATTGATCTGCTCCCGGCCGAATAAATCACAAATAAAAAGTTCCTGAAATCGCAGCAGGTTGCTGTATGGTTTCAGGAACTTTTTATTGTAAGCTTTAGCATTTACAGCAATGAGCGAAGCGAACTGTGATTAAAAGTCGGATTTGCTGTAGCATGCAGTAAATGTAGTTTTGCCCACTTGTGGGCAGCGGTACGAGTGATGCAAGTGAAGGAATTTTCGGTGCATCTTGAGATGCGTGCCGGTATAAAGCCCTTCTAGGGCTTACTCAAGCCTCCGGCTTAGCCGGGAATTATGACTTTTGGGATAGTCCCAAACCCTTTTGAACTTAATCGTTCCCTTTACCCGACATGCGGAAATACAGCCCAATAGCCAACAGCAGAGACAAGACATCCGCCACAGGCTATGCCCAGATCAGTCCTGTTTCGTGAAAGATCGCCCCAAGGATGAACATAGACGGAATGTAGATCAGCCCCTGACGGGAGATATTGACGATCAGGGATTCCGTCGCCGCGCCGCGGGCTTGCAGCGCATTGGTCAGCACATACCCTTGAAGATTTGTACGGTCTGACTGTTAGTAAATCAGACGGAGAAATCTGTCTGAAAGTCGATACTTCCAAAGGCAAAGCCCGCTCACGAACTCCGGAAAATGCTGTATGCCCGGAAAGAGCAGGCTGACAAGCTATCTTCCGAGGAAATCAGTAAAGACAAATACGATGAGTGGCGTTACCATTACCCGGAGTTTGATACCACGCAAATCTGGGCGAAAGTACCATCGCAGGCACTTAGCGACGCGCTGGTCTAATGTTCCAAGAGCAGCTCAAACCAGATAAATAAAGACGACAAAAAGCCCTTAGCTATGAGTTTTACCCACAGCTAAGGGCTTTCTAAATAAATAATATGGATTTACTTGTTGCACAACCACCTGTCAATCATTCTCTAACCCCAAAACCACTGGCTTACAAGAATAATAGCTCTCATGCAACCGTTATCAAATTGTTATCAAAAGACTTCTTGAAGTGCCTTAAACCCGCATAAACACTGGATTTTTAAAGCATTTCAAATTATTCAAACTCGATCGTTGCTGGCGGCTTGGTGGTATAGTCGAACAGAACACGGTTGATATGCTTTACTTCGTTTACGATGCGGTTTGCTGCGGTGGTAATGGTTTCGGTGGGCAGCAAGGTAACTTCCGCGGTCATAAAGTCGGTCGTGGTCACAGCGCGCAGGGCGATGGCGTAATCATAGGTGCGCTCATCACCCATAACACCAACGCTGCGCATGTTGGTCAGCGCGGCAAAATACTGGCTGGGGCGCTGAGCGGCGGGCAGCTTATCCACTTCCTCGCGCCAGATTGCATCAGCATCCTGTACAATGGCAACCTTTTCCTGGGTGATATCGCCGATAATGCGGATGGCAAGGCCGGGGCCGGGGAACGGCTGGCGGGCGACCAGATATTCAGGCAAGCCCAGTTCACGGCCAGCCTGGCGGACTTCATCCTTGAACAGGTCGCGCAGCGGCTCCACAATTTCCTTAAAGTCTACATAATCCGGCAAGCCGCCAACATTGTGGTGGCTCTTGATGGTAGCAGATTCACCGCCCAGGCCGCTTTCCACAACGTCCGGGTAGATGGTGCCCTGTGCCAAAAAGTCTACAGCACCGATCTTCTTGGCCTCGTCCTCAAACACACGGATGAACTCTTCGCCAATGATTTTACGCTTGCGCTCCGGCTCGGTAACACCGGCCAGCTTGCTGTAAAAACGTTCGCGGGCGTCCACGCAGACAAAGTTGATGTCGAACTGGCCGCCCTCGCCGAACACTTCGCAAACCTGCTCACGTTCGTTCTTGCGCAGCAGGCCGTGGTCAACAAACACGCAGGTTAACTGCTTACCAATGGCCTTTGCCAGCATGGCAGCACATACGCTGGAATCCACACCACCGGAAAGAGCGCACAGCACCTTGCCATTGCCGATCTTCTCGCGCAGGGCGTTCACGCTATGCTCCACAAAGGAGTCCATCTTCCAGGTACCGGCACAGCCGCAAACTTTGTAAACAAAGTTATGCAGAATCTTAGTACCGTTTTCGGTATGCAGCACTTCCGGGTGGAACTGCACACAGTACAGGCCGCGGGCGGCATCCTGTGCAGCGGCAACCGGGCAGTTGGGGGTGTGGGCAATAATATCAAAGCCGGGGGCAGCCTGCTCGATATAGTCATTATGGCTCATCCAGCAAACATTCTGGTTCGGCAGGCCGTCAAACAGCGGGCTGGTGGTATCCAGATCCACAACCGTCTTGCCATATTCGCGTTCCGGAGCCTTGCAAACCTTACCGCCCAGCATATGCATCATCAGCTGGCTGCCATAGCAGATGCCCAGTACCGGAACACCCCAAGTATATATTTCGGGATCGATGGTAGGGGAATCCGGCAGGTAAGCGCTGTTGGGACCACCGGTAAAGATAATGCCCTTCGGATTTTTGGCCTTGATTTTGGCCAGGTCAGTACGGTAAGAATAAATTTCGCAATAAACGTTGCATTCACGGACACGGCGGGCGATCAGCTGGTTATACTGGCCACCAAAGTCCAACACAATGACAGTTTCCTGCTGCATGTGGTAGCTCCTTCCTAAACATCTAAATTTGCATATATAACAGCATATACAAATATTATACCATAGCTCCCGGCAAATAGGTAGGGGGCTTGAGAAAAAAGTCGAGATTCTTCGATTCTGATTTGTCGCACAGCCGGAATCTGTTCACTTATTCTGCATAGAATCAGATTGTCGGTCGGCGCCACAAAGCCATAAAAAATGCCGCACATCGGGCAAGGAACCGGGGCCGGTTCCTCCTTCCAATGTACAGCATGGTATTTTTGCTATTGTTTTATCTTTTCCGTTATTCGCCGCTGCGCCAGGTCCACAAAAGATATTTTACATTTGTTTTCAGGTAGCGATGGAACAGGCGCTTCGGGTCCTGCATCAATCGGTAAAGCCATTCCAGGTTGTGCTTCTGCATCCACATGGGCGCACGCTTAATGTTGCCCGCCTCATAGTCAAACGCCGCACCAACGCCGATCATCAAGGCTTGTACGCGATCCTCATGGGCGGCCATCCAGCGTTCCTGTTTGGGGGCACCAAGGCCAACCCACACAAAGTCCGGCTTTGTTGCGTTGATTTCCGCTACCGCCTGAGCGTCCTCCTGCGGGGTCATCTCGCGGAACGGTGGCGACATCATACCGGAAATCACAACACCAGGGTAGCGCTCTTCCACCTTTTTGCGCAGCAACTGCAACGTTTCCGGGGTAGAGCCATAAAAATAGTGCCGCCAGCCTTTTTCTGCGCTGACCGCCAAAACCTGCTTCATCAAATCCGGCCCCGTAACGCGCTGCGCAGCAGCATACCCCTGCCTGCGGCTGAACTGCGAAAGGGGACCGCCGTCCGGCAGCGCCATGACCGCATGGTTCTGAATATAGCGGTACTCGGCATCCTCGTGCGCCGTTACGGTGGTATGTACATTGGCCACGCAGATATATTTCCCACGCCATTGTTCCAGCTGGCTTTCCAGCAGCGTCATGGTTTTGTCCATGTCCGTTACCACAATGTTCACACCCATAATGTCGCAGGTTTCCTGCATTTTCAGGTCGATCACATACAACCCGTTTACGGTATTATCCATTGTGCGGGAAGAGAGAAAGTCCGAATAGACCGGAATTACACTGACCTTAATGCCGTAATTTTCTGCAATCGCGGTGATCTGCAGCAACTCGCTGCGGTTCTGGGTTTCCTCCGCAATCACAATATGGGTAATCCGGGTACTTTCCAGAATCTTATGCAGATCGGCTACTGTGCCAAGGTAATTCGGCAGTTCCACTACCGGGTTCTGCGCTGCATAGCCGGCATACTCTGCCGATACATCCTTGCCCTTTACAACATCATTATAATAGCGTAATGCCAGGTTTCCATTGCCGACCAGCAAAACGCGGGCTATGATATGGCGCCGCTTTGCATACCAAAGGCTGATCCGGTGTAGCAATAACCGCTTGATCGTAATGACCACGCTGGACAGCAGGTAATAGTAAACAAGCAGCAGGCGGGAAAACTGCGAAAGTTGGAATACATACAAAATGGTTGCTGCCAACGTAAAGCCGCCCAGGTTTCCCAAAAGAGCTTTTGCCAGTTCTCTCACTAAGCCGCGCCGCTTAAAAGTGCGGTATTCACCCTGTGCAATATAAATCAGAATGATTGCCGCTGCGTATACAAGTGACAGCGGGCGGAAGCGGGCAACATCGACCCACCAGAACGCTTCACCCCAGGTGCTGTGCATACGTAGCAGGCTGGAAACCTCATACGCTCCCAACAGCAGGAAAAAGTCCAGAAAAGCATCCAGAATATGCAGTATTTTTGATGTAGAATGGTTCATGATACAATTAAAAGCCGCAAAAGCACGAAGAAAGACCGTTCCCTTTGCGGCATGTGAAACGGGCTTTCTGCCACGCATGATGGCCCCGGAATATAGTAGAGCAGCAAACCGTAACTTGCAAGCCTATTATACCCAGCGTCCAAAGCGGAATTTTGGCTCAATTGGTTCTTTGATGGAAATTTCTTTGTTCAGGTAGACATCAATGGCATTTTTCTGTAAAAGTTTTGCCGTTGAACTGCTTATCTGTGCCATCCCGTCTTTCAGGTTTGGCGGGCGGGTTGTAACAGAATGGCAGTCAGAACACATCAGATGAACTAAGTTCCAATCCAGCAGTTTGTGCAGCCATTTGGCCGTATGTCCACTGCGCACCAAACCCGAAGCATTGATCTGCGCCAATGCGCCGGAGCTGACCCAGCGGTACAGCAGGGTAGGATCCTCGGTAACATAGGGGTAGCGCTCCACATGGGCCAAAATGGGAGTATACCCACGGTTTTGCACCGCAAACAGGGTATCCTCAATTCCACCGGGATGGATGCTGGTCGGAAATTCAATCAAGATATACCGCGACCCTGCAAATGCCAATTTGGAAAGATCCAGGCTGGCCAAAGCTGTGGTAAAATAGACCTCTGCACCCAGTTTAACGGCAAGAGGAAGTTTGCGTTCTGCCAGCTGCGCCACAACGCTGCGATAAGCCATTTTGCGCTGCTGAACAAAAGCATCCAGCGTAATGCGCTCATAATGGAAATGCGGTGTGAACACAATGCCAACAACCCCGTCTTCCATTTCTTTCTGGATCAAGGACATGGAAACATCCAGGTTTTTGGCACCGTCATCAATGCCAGGCAAAATATGACAATGGAGATCAACCAGTTGCGAACTCATTATGCCTTACTCCGGCTCTTCTTTCCAGCTGCGTCGTCATTGCTGTACCCGTAAGAATAAGAATAGTAGTAGCCATCTTTCTTACCGGCTTTTTTAACATTGTATCCGTTCATTACTACGCCAAGGATGCGGGCATTCACAGCTTCCAGGTTTTTCTTGCTCAGCTGGGCACCTTCAATGGTGGTAACACCCGGGCGTACAACCAGCAATGCCCCATCCGCATACTTGCACAATACTGCAGCATCGGTAACAACAGAAACCGGCGGCGTATCCACAATAATATAATCGTATACCTGCTTCAGGGCCTCAAAGGTATTTTCCATCGCTTTCGTTGCCAACAATTCCGATGGGTTCGGGGGGATGGTGCCAACAGGTAGCACCACAATGCCCAGGTCTTTGAAGTTGACCAGTGCATTGGCCAGTTGGGTACGGTCCTTGCCCGTAATGGTGTTGGTAATGCCGATATGATCACGCGGAATATGCAGGTAGCGGGAGATGGTAGACTTACGCATATCGCAGTCAACCAGCACCACACGCTTGCCACTGTCTGCCAGGGTAATCGCAAGGTTTACTGCGACGTTGCTCTTCCCTTCGCCGGGGACAGAGGAGGTAATCAGGATAGTCTTGCAATCGCTGGTTGCGGCAAGGAACTCCAGGTTGGTTCGCAGAGACTTGTAAGCTTCTGTAAACTGGAACGGTGCATCTGAGCCAACCATAAACAGCTTATGATGTTCACGCTTTTTACTCATTCCTTTTTACCTCCCTGATCATACTGCGGGATCACGCCCAGAACAGTCATATCCAGATACTTGGTAACATCTTCCTCCGTGTTGATCTTATTGTCCAGCAAAACCTGCAGCACAATAATACCAATCACCAGAACAAAACCAACCGCTGCGGCCAACATCGTGTTCTTCATAATGTTGGGGGAAACCGGCTCCGTTGCCAAAGAAGCATTGGAGATCACTTTGACGGAACCCGCTTCAACAGCCTCTTTGATCACATCCGGAACCACTGTAATGATCTGTTCACACACCTGCCGTGCCCATTCCGGGCTGTCGCTCTGCACAGTGATCTTCATAACCTGGGTATCGTCCACAGCTGCTACGGTAACGCGCTTGTTCAGCTGAGCATAAGTCAGGTTCAGGCCCAGGTTATCAATAACCCGCTGCAGAACCGTATCACTCTTGATAATAATGCTGTAAGTAGAAACCAGCTGGGTTGCAGAATTGATCTGGTCACTGGTAACATTGGCGTTGACATCCTGCCGGGTATTGACAATCATCAGGGCAGAAGAATCATACTTTGGGGTCATCAAAAACTTAGACGCCGTAAAGCCAACCAGCGCAGCAGCCAAAGTTACAAAAATCAGTTCAAGAAGATGCTGGCGAACCGCACTTAAAATTTCTGTTAGGTCAATTACTTCATTTTCTTCGTTATCCACAAAAGGCACCTCTCTAATCTCTTAATTCCTGTTTTCCAGTCAAGGATGGTTGGCCAGGTCTGCCGCTTCGGTCGGCTTTTTGACGCAAAGCACCACTCTTACAATTGGGGCCCGCAGCTGCCCCACATGCAAAATCTTAGCACGCATGTTTATGTAAAGTAGTTGTGCTTTACGGCAATTTGGCCACAGATAGCTAACATGATTTTAGCACAAATTCAGGTGTGTTTCAACCGTACATCGAAATGTCTTGATTTTTGGCAAAATACACAATTTTGTTTGCATCCCTTCCGCAAGTGATAACAATTTCTCAAAACATTTTTTACCATTGATGTATAAATTGCTCTTATTTTTCCCATTGTTTGCTCCTGTGCAAACATATGTTAAGGCAATACCGCATAATTCTAAGTGCCGATACGGCGAGCGAGGTGCAGCAGCTGCTAGGCCAAAAGCGCAGATAATACTGGATGTCTTATCGAGCATTTTGGCAACGCAGATGCCGTGCCGCAGCCGCCGAAGCGGTGCTTAAGCCGCTAGGCGGGAATTGTGCGGTGTTGCCTTAACGCTTTTGCTGCAAAGTCTGCTCTGTCCGCATTCCCGTTTCCCGGTAAAATTCATCCAATTCTCCCTGCTTTTTTGATCACACGCACTTCCTCGGGCACTGCGCAAAAACCTGGCGATTTTTTCAGTTTGCCTGCGGGTACGGCTGTCCGCTTTTCTTCCAGCGGGCGTACCTGCCTGCCCAGTATATGCTGTACGCAGTCAAGCTGCAAGGCATTTACACCGCGTATTCCTACCTCAGCGTCCGCGCCACTGTGGACTTGCCGCTGCCAGAAAATTCGATCCATGCAATTTTATTCCAGCTTCGCCTCCTTGCCCAGCGCCTTCTTTTTGCACTCACTTCAAAACCGCAAAAGGACATTTATTATATCAGCTACAAGGGGAAGTTGTCAAAAAAATTGCCAAAGAGATACAAATAGGCTATAATATAAAATAAAAAATTGTGTATTGAACGGTTTTTACCCCATTTGCACCCGGAAGGAGGTGGCAAGCACGGATACTTTACAGACAAATAGTACAACACAAACTGCTGAGATGCTCAAATTAGAGGGCGTTGTTGAGCATGTGATATACGAAAACCCGGATACCGGTTATGCCGTGTTTGAAGTGGATGCCGGTGGCACCGATATTGTGGTGGCAGGCAACGTGGGCAGCGTGGATAACGGTATGTCCATTACGGCGTATGGCTATATGGTCAACCACCCCAGCTATGGCGAACAGTTCCGTGCCGAAACCTGTGAGGCCAGCCTGCCGCAGGATACCGCGGCTTTGCTGAGCTACCTTTCCAGTGGGGTATTGCCCTATATCGGGCCTTCCACAGCAAAAAAGATTGTGGCAAAATTTGGGGCGCATACATTGAACGTCATCTCCGAAACGCCGGACAAACTCTGTGAGCTAAAAGGTATCACCCCGCAAAAGGCCGCCGCCATCTCCAACGAGTTCCGACGTATGTACGGTGTGCGGGAAGTGGTTGCCTGGATGGCCAAGTTTGGGCTTTCCGCCCAGATGGCTGTTACAGCCTACCGCGCGTTTGGCCCCGCCACGGTAGAAGCACTGAAAAAGAACCCCTACATGCTGTGCGGGGAGCCGCTGAACCTGAAATTCAGCCAGGTCGATGGTATCGCCGCCCAGCTGCAGGTAGGACAGGGCAGCGACCTTCGCATTGCCGCCGGGCTTTTGTACGCTTTGCGCCACAACGCCAACAACGGCCACACCTGCCTGCCCGCAGATAAGCTGATCGAAAGCACTGCGCGTTTTATTCGGGTGGAGCCGGATGCCGTAAAGGCCGGGCTGCAAAGCCTGTTGGAGCATGACGAAATGCGCGCCTGCACCTTTGACGGAACGAAATATATTTACCTGCCAGATCTGCTCAGCGCAGAGCAGGATATTGCTGCGCGGCTGGGGGAGCTTGCCACATTCCCGACAGAAAGCCCCAAAACGCTGGAAAGCGATATCCGCGTTTTGGAATTGACCCAAGGTTTTGAATATGCCCCTTTGCAGCGGGAAGCAATCCGCTTAGCACTCTCTTCCCGCGTAATGGTTTTGACCGGTGGTCCCGGTACCGGCAAAACCACAACGGTCAAAGCGATTCTGAATTTGTATGAAGGTATTTATGACCGGGTTGCCCTGTGTGCCCCCACCGGCCGCGCCGCCAAGCGGCTGACCGAGCTGACCGGCCACAGCGCTTCCACCATCCACCGATTGCTGGAAGTGGACTATTCTACCGGCAGCGTGCGTTTTATTCATAATGAAAAGAATCTTCTCCCGTTTGACGTTATCATTCTGGATGAGATGAGTATGGTAGATGCCAAGCTGTTCCAGGCGTTGTTGGCTGCCGCGCGTTACCACTGCCGCATTATTATGGTAGGTGATGCCGACCAGCTGCCCAGCGTTGGCCCCGGCAGTGTGCTTGGGGAGATCTTGCAGGCAGACGTTCTGCCCACCGTACGGCTGAATGAGATCTTCCGCCAGGCGCAGAAAAGCATGATTGTACAGAACGCCCACCGCATTGTGGAAGGGCAGATGCCCATAAAAGGCGGGCGGGATGATGACTTTTTCATGATCGAATCCACCGGTCTTGCCTGCCAGAGGCTGATCTGCGACCTGGTTAGTACCCGGCTGCCCAAAAGTTATGGCTATGACCCCGTGCGGGACATCCAGGTGCTTTGCCCCACCAAGGTTGGCCCCACCGGGAGCGTAGAACTGAACCGCCGCCTGCAGGCCATTTTGAACCCGCCTGCACCGGATAAGCCGCAGATCATTTGGGAGCAAAGCGGCCGTGTGCTGCGCTGTGGCGACAAGGTAATGCAGATCAAAAACGATTATGACATTCCCTATGAGCGGGACGGTGCCGAAGCCGGTGTGGGTGCCTATAACGGGGATATGGGTATTATTACTGCCGTTGACCCCGAAAGCCGTGCTGTGACGGTACAGATGGATGACCGAAAGTATATTTACGGTGCTGACCAGCTTGCCGAGCTGGAACCCGCTTACGCTGTAACAGTGCACAAAAGCCAGGGTTCTGAATTTCCGGCCGTCATTATGCCTGTGGCAGATGTACCCGCGCGCCTTTGTTACCGCAACTTGTTGTACACCGGGGTTACCCGCGCACGCCGCCTGTGCATTCTGGCGGGAACCCGGCGCACCGAGCAGGCCATGGTGGATAATGTGCGCCAGAACATGCGTTACAGCGGGCTGCGCTACCTGCTGCGCGAGGCAGTCACTCCGGCTGAAAAACGCAGATGAAACAGAGAAAACGCATATCTCTGGATTGGCTGGACCGTGGGCGAACGGCTCTGGAACCGCTGCTGGCCCTTGCCTATCCGCGGCACTGCCCGCTGTGCGGCACGGTACTTGAGCAAAGCGCCTGGAAAGCCGCCGTGTGCCGTTCCTGTATACCGGAAGCCGAGCGTCTGCGGCATCTTCCACCGCGTCTGCCTGTAACGGAGCACGCCTTTTACGCTGTCAACACCTGCGCAGCTGCCTTTTACTATGCAGACAGTGTGCGCCATGCTATCCTGCTTTGCAAGGAGAACGGCAACCCCTGGTATGCGCGAGAACTGGCGGATTTGATGGCTGTGCTGATTTTTGGCGCACAGCCCGCCCGTACCCCAGGGTACCGCCCGGTATACGAGAATCTATCCGGCATTTCGCTGTACAGCGCCATTGTTCCGGTGCCGCCGCGCGTAAAGAAGAACCGCGCGGAAAATATGCCCCTTTTGCTAGCGCAGCGCCTTGGGCGCATCCTGCACATTCCGGTCATCCAGCCGCTGTGCCTGACCCGGCAGGTTTTACCGCAAAAATCGCTGGACCAGCAAAAGCGCTTTGCCAATGTCAAGGATGCTTACGCCTGCCGTACTGGGGTTGACCTTTCCGGAATGCGGCTGCTGTTGCTGGATGATGTGATCACCACTGGTGCCACCATCTCTGCCTGCGCCAAAGCGCTATTGGAGGGTGGCGCTGTGAGTGTGGACGGCGTGTGTGTTGCAGCGACGGAACTGATGCCCAAAAGCCACGGTGCCGCCGGAACACCAAAAGAAAGCAAATAACATTTATCTGCCGGATGGTTGATGGCAATTCACAATAGATAACAAAGTGCTGCTTCTGGCAGCAAGGAGTACCAGATAAACATGAAGCAATATGATATCGGCCTTGATCTTGGCACAACTTCCATTATCATTGCCACACAGGAACAGGGAGTTGTGTTCCATCAGCCCAGCATTGGTGCTGTTGATACCCGCAGCAGCACCATTCTGGCAGTGGGGGACAAAGCCCTGCGCATGGTGGGGCGTGTGCCTTCTTATATTGATATCATCCGCCCTTTGCGGGACGGTATTATTCAGGACCACCGCATGACAAACGAACTAATCGTGCGGTTTATCAATGAGGTATGCCGTTCGCACATCATCAAGCCGCGCGTATCGGTCTGCGTTCCGGCAGCCATTACCGGCATTGAAGCTGACGCCGTGGTAGAAGCCGTCATGGCAGCCGGGGCACGGCAGGTTTTCCTTGTGGATGAGCCTGTCGCCGCCGCCCTTGGCGCAGGGCTGGATATCCGCAAACCCATGGGCTGCATGGTGATTGATATCGGCGGCGGCTCCACGGATATCGCCGTGATCAGCATGGGTGGGCGGGTGCGCGCCGCCAGCCTGCCTGTCGCCGGCAACGCTTTTGACCAGTGCATTGCCCAGTATGTTCAGGAAAAATTCAACATTACCATCGGCCCTCTAACCGCCGAAGCGCTGAAAAAGCAGGTTGCCTGCTGCACCAAAAGCGAGTTTGAGGGCGTAATGGAGATCCGTGGTCATTCCTGGGAGACCAACCTGCCTGCCCGCCGCCTTGTCTATACGCGGGACCTGTACCTGCCCGTGCAGGAACTGGCCGCCCGCATTGCCGCCACTGCCCGCAATGTATTGGAAAGCACCCCGCCGGAACTGGCCGCTGATGTTGCCAAGAACGGCATTCTGCTGACTGGCGGCGGCTCCATGCTGCGTGGCCTGGCTGGTTATATTGCCGGGGAGCTGCATGTGGATGTTGCCATCGCACCAGACCCCATCAACTGTGTGGCACGCGGAACCGCAGCCAGCTTAACGCTGGGCCAATACCTGACAGCCGGTTTCCGCGATGCCACCCCCAGAGCGTGGCATAACCGACTGCAATCCCCAGAAGGCTTTTCCAATTAAAGCGCAGCTTTTGTGCAGGTTGTAAAAAGTGTGATTTTCTGCGGATACCTCCGCCAGCCTACTTTTCTATCCGGCAAAAGTGTGCTATACTATACAGCGTTTGCCAAAATTCCCAGCCCTGCATGGTTCCGGGCTGGTTCTGCCATATAATATAAGGACAGGTTCATTATGCCCGATACCATTACCACTGAATTTCTGGCCCTGCGGGACCGCTATATCGCTTCCTGCTTTACTAAGCTGAACCCGGTGCAGCAGCAGGCTGTGTTTACCACCGAAGGCCCGCTGCTGATCTTGGCAGGTGCAGGCTCCGGCAAAACCACCGTTCTGGTCAACCGCATTGCCAATATCATTCGTTTTGGCCGCGCCTATGGCTCCAAAGAGGTCAGCCGCCCGGTTGCGCAGAGTGATCTGGAGCAGCTGCGCACCGCCATCATGTGCGGCCAGCCGGTTCCGCAGTCCCTGATGCCGCTGATGAGCGTTGCCCCGGCCCGCCCGTGGAATGTGCTGGCCATTACCTTTACCAATAAAGCCGCCGGAGAGCTGAAAGAACGCCTGAAAGCCATGCTGGGCGATACCATGGGCGGGGATGTATTTGCCTCCACTTTCCACTCTGCCTGTGTACGGATCCTGCGCCGCGATGCCGAACGCATTGGCTTCCCCAAAAGCTTTACGATTTACGATTCCGACGACCAGCAGCGTGTCATCAAGCAGATCTACAAAGAACTGATGATTGATGACAAGTTCCTGCCGGTCAAATCAGCCATTTCCCAGATCAGCGGTTACAAAGATAAACTTCTTTCCGCCAAAGATGTCGCCGCCGAAGCGCCGCGCGATACCAAGGCTGCTTTGATTTCCAAAATCTATACCGCCTATTCCAACCGGCTGCGCACGGCTGGTGCCATGGACTTTGACGATTTGATTTTCCATACCGTGCAGATGCTGAAAACCGATGCCGAAGCGCGGGAATACTACCAGCAGAAGTTCCGCTATGTCGTGGTGGACGAATACCAGGATACCAGCGTGGCCCAGTTCCACCTGGTGCGCCTGCTGGCCGGTGGTTCCAACAATGTATGCGTTGTTGGCGATGACGATCAGAGCATTTATAAGTTCCGCGGTGCTACCATTGAAAATATCCTGAACTTTGAAAAAGTTTTTGCCGGGGCCAAAACCATCCGCCTGGAGCAGAACTACCGTTCCACCTCCAACATTCTGAATGCGGCCAATAGCGTCATCAAGAACAACAACGGCCGCAAGGGCAAGACCCTGTGGACCCAGAACGGCGATGGTGACAAAGTTCACCATTATACGGCTGCTTCGGAACAGGATGAGGCCAGCCATGTGGCCGAGGTTATTGGCCAGAACCTGAAAAATGGTGCTTCCTTAAAAGACCATGCCGTTTTGTACCGCATGAATGCGCAGTCCAACCCCATCGAAACTTATTTTGCCCGTGCCGGTATCCCGTACCGCATTGTGGGTGGCCAACGCTTCTTTGACCGCAAGGAAGTCAAGGATATCAACTCTTACATGGCCGTTGTGGTCAACCCGCGGGACGACGTGCGCCTGCGCCGCATCATCAATGAACCTGCACGAAAGATTGGTGCCACCACCATTGATAAGATCGGGGAACTGGCCGCCGCCAACGGCGTGCCGATGATGGAGATCATCCGGGAGGCTTCTTCATATCCCGCACTGGGCCGCGCCGCCAGCGCGCTGAACGCGTTTTACTCCATGTACCGTGAACTGTGTGATCTTTCCGTCACCCTTCCGCTGGATGAATTTGCCGGTGAAGTGATCCGCAAGACCGGATACGAAGCCATGCTGAAAGCGCAGAAAGAAGAGGGCGAGACCCGGCTGGAAAACTTGGGCCAGTTGATTTCTTCCGTAAAGACTTATGCGGAGCAGAACGGGGAAGACGCAACCCTTTCCGGTTTCTTGGAAGAAGTTGCCCTGATTGCAGACCTTGATTCCTATGATGAAGATGCTGATTCCGTTACCCTGATGACGATGCACAGCGCCAAGGGCCTTGAATTCCCGTATGTGTTTATCATTGGTATGGAGGATGGCGTTTTCCCCGGTGACCTTGCTCGCTACAGCGAGGAAGAAATGGAAGAGGAGCGCCGCCTGTGCTATGTCGGTATTACCCGCGCCAAGAAAGAGCTGTATCTTTCTTCCTCCCGCAGCCGTATGATTTTCGGCCAGACGCGCCGCAACCCGCCTTCCTGCTTTTTGGATGAGATTGACCCCAATGTGATGGACGAAACCGAAAGCCCAGAGCTTGCTTACAGCGGCGGTTTTGGCGCCGGGTACGGCAGCTACAGCACCAATGTTCCCGGCGGGCGCAGCGGATACTCCGGGGCTTTCCGCGGGTATCTGAACAGTGAATACAACCGCGGCGGCTTTGGCAGCAAGTATGCCGGCGGCTTCCAAAGTGGGTTTGCTTCCGGCGGGCACGAAAGCCCGAACTACCCCGGCGGCCGCCACACGGTCCAAAGCAGTAGCTTTGGCGCCGGGTATGGCAGTAGCCGCGTCAACCATCATTCCGGTGCTCCGGTTGCTCCGGCGGGCGGTGGCGTTACCACTGCGCCCGCCGCACCCGCACGCAAAAAGGCCGCCAACTTTGCAGCCGGGGACCTTGTGGACCACAAGGTGTTTGGCCGCGGCAAGGTGCTGAAAGTAACGCCGGTTGCGGGGGACTGTATTGTAGAAATCCAGTTTGACCGCGTTGGCATCAAAAAAACAATGGCCAATTACGCCCCGCTGACCAAGCTGACCAGCGAAGAATAAACCACTGATAAAAAAGGAAAAGAGGGAACGGGCCCATGCTTGTAACATTGATCGCCCACACCAATGACCCCGAAAAGACCATTGCCGCAGCCGCCAAGCTGTGCTATTCTGATGCACATATCGAAACCCTGCTGGATGGCCTAACACCGGAAAAGACCGCAGCCTTTTTGCAAAAGCTGAATGACTTCGGCCACGCCAGCCCCATTGAACATGCCAGCTTTACCTTTGGCATTGAGGGCGTTTCCCGCACCTTTCTGGCTCAGGTCACCCGTCACCGCATTGCAAGTTTCAGTGTTCAGAGCCAGCGCTATGTGCGGCTGGAAGATTTCCGTTATGTGATTCCCCCGGAAATTGAGGCTGACCCTGCGGCCAAAGCGGCTTTTATTGATGCAATGAACGCCGATGCCAAACACTACCTGGAGCTGGTCAAAGCACTGGAAGAAAAGCATACCCACACCTTGATGGAGCAGGGCATGCCGGAAAAGACCGCCCGCGCCAAAGCCAGCAAAATGGCAAACGAGGACGCCCGCTTTGTATTGCCCAACGCCTGCGAGACAAAAATGGTAATGACCATGAACTGCCGCAGCCTGAACAACTTTTTCAACCTGCGCTGCTGCAACCGTGCCCAGTGGGAGATCCGCGCCGTTGCCGATGAAATGCTGCGCCTTGTATACCCGCTTGCGCCGCATGTTTTTGCCGCAGCTGGTCCCCGCTGCCTGGCGGGTCCCTGCCCGGAGGGCGGTATGTGCTGCGGCAAGCAGAACGCCGTGCGTGATAAATATGCAACACTGAAACAGGAGGCTGAAAACCATGGGTAAACTGATTATTTTTGAAGGCCTGGATGGTTCCGGCAAGGGCACACAGGCAGAACTTGCCTGCCAGAATTTGCATAGCAAAGGGTATGACCCGCTGAAAATCAGCTTCCCAGATTATGACAGTCCGTCCTCCGCACTGGTCAAGATGTATCTTTCCGGCGAGTTCGGCCAGCGCCCGGATGACGTGAACGCTTATGCAGCTTCAACGTTTTATGCTGTTGACCGCTTTGCCAGCTACAAAACCAGGTGGGGCAATGTCTACCGCCAGAATGGGCTAATCATCTCTGACCGTTACACCACCTCCAACGCTGTTCACCAGTGTTCCAAACTGCCGCCGATGCACTGGGATGGTTTTCTGGAGTGGCTGTTTGAGTTCGAGTACAAAAAGCTCGGCCTGCCTGCGCCGGATGCGGTTGTATACCTTGCGGTTGATCCCGATGTCAGCCAGCGCCTGATTGCGCAGCGCTACCACGGCGATGAAAGCAAAAAAGATATTCAGGAACGCGATACCGAATACCTGGCCCGTTCCCGCGCCGCCGCTGAATACTGCGCACGCAAGCTGGGCTGGCACCGCATTGAGTGTACCACAACGGTAGACGGCCAGAAAACCATCCGCACGCCGGAGGATATTCAGTCCGAAGTGATGGCATACCTGGAGCGGATTTTGAGCTAAAACCGTTGGCAGCAAAAACCACACGTTGAATATGGCAAGGAGGGGATAGAACATGCTTTGCAAAGCAACGGAAGCTGATTTGGAGCAGATGGTTGCGTTCCGCCGCAAAACGTATGGCGGAACCCGCCAGGATGCTTTGGACTGGCTTTGTGGAATTGTGGGGTTGGATAATATCCTGATCCTTGCCCGGGACCCGGCCCCCGGTGCAAAGCCCATCCCGGCCGCCATGATTGGTGCGGTTCCAGTGGAATGCGGGCACCACCACGGCGTATGGCTCTGCTGCATGGCAACGGACCCGTCCCTGCAGGGGCGCGGGCTGATGCCCAAACTGCTGGCAACCTGCCTGCGCGCCTTTTCCGCCAAAGGGTGTGATTTCGCTGTGGCGGCACCGCAAAGCACGCGGGCCGCAAAAGCGTTTTCCCAGCTGAATTTTCAGGGGCGCTTCCCGCTGCGCATCATCCGCAAGCCCATTGAACACAATTTGTGGGCACGAGCAGAGTTTGATAACCTGACAGTCCGCAAATTGATCGACACCCGCATGCGCTACCAGCCCGCCTGCATCGCCCTGCCGGAAAGCAGCATGAACACCATGATCACCCGGCTCTACCGCCGCGGTATGACCATTGTTTCCAACCAGCGCGGTTACGGCCTCTATTGCCAGGAAAAGGACGAACTGCTTTTTATGGAGCTGCAGGCCGATAACGACCATTCGGCTGATATTCTGCTGCAGGCCGCGCGGGAACATACCGGTCTGACCAAAGCACGGCTGCTGCTGGCGGAAAATCAGTTTTTGTACCTGGGCGAGGGTAAGCGCTGTGGTTACGGCATGATTTGTTACCTTGGGCAGCCGTTCCCCGTTACGGACGTTTATTTCCGCCTGTTGCTGTAAGACCGTGCATACGTGAAACAGGGCAGTTCTGCTGCCTGGTAAAGGAGATTTGGAATGAAAATCAATCGTGGTGATTCCCAGGACAAGGGCTCACAGTCGCGTCAGGCTTATCATGCTGCGCCAGCCCCCGCACCAAAGCGCCCGGTACAGCCTGATCCTGACCCGCAGGACCTGTACGAAGACGCCGAAGGTCCAGACGAGTACGCAGAGGATGACGATGATGAACCTGTCCGCCGCCGTTTTCCCATTGGGCTTGTGGTTCTTGTTGTCATTTTGGCTATCGTCGGCATCGGCGGCTGGAAAGTGTTCCAGTTCTACGGCGAAGTTGCCGGCAACGGCGAACTCGGCCCGGAGCAGACCGTTACCATTGAACAGGGTTCCACTGTTGCAGACATCACAAACGTTTTGAAAGAGGATGGCGTCATCCAGTATGACTGGCTGTTCAAGCTGTATGCCAAATACAGCGGCCGCGCTTCCGGTTTGCAGTATGGCGATTTTACCCTGCGCTCCGGCATGGATTATAACACGATCCTGAAAACCCTCAGCGTGCAGCAGGTCAAGCGCAAGACCATTACCATCACATTCCCCGAAGGCTACACAGCCGTTGCTATTGCCCAGAAGATGGAAGAAAATGGCTTGTGCTCGGTGGATGATTTCCTTGCCTGCGCCAACGGCGAGGATGGTTCCGATTTCAGCCAGTATGATTTCTGGAATGCCATCCCGGATACCGAAGGCCGCCTGATGAAGTGCGAGGGCTACCTGTTCCCGGACACTTACGAGTTCTTCACCGATGACTCGGTCTATAATTACGTCAACACCTTCTATAAGGAATTCGACGCCAAAACTTCCGACCTGTGGGATACCATCAACGAAAAGGGCACCACAATGAATGATGTTGTCATTCTGGCCAGCTTTATTCAGGAAGAAGCCGGTATGCCCGCAGAAGACGCCAAGGTTTCCGCCTGCTTCCACAATCGTTTGGAATCCGATGACCCGCAGTGGGCAGAGCATAAGCTGGAATCCAATGCCAGTAGCTATATCATGAACGATAGCGACAATAACTACCTGTGGAATTCGCCCACCGCCGCTTATTACGGCTGGCCGGAACAGGGTGCTGTTCCGGATGATGTGCTTGCTCATTACGACACCTACCGCATCAGCGGCCTGCCCGCCGGTGCCATCACCAATCCCGGTATTGATGCCATTGCCGCCGCGCTGAATCCCGACCAGGAATATCTGGACGAAGGCTATTATTTCTTTGTAACCGGCAACCCGAACGGCGACCACCCTGGCGAATATTTCTATGCCAAAACGGCAGACGAACACCATCAGAACTGCATCATCGCCGGTTGGGGCTGATAAAAGCTGAACTTCACTGAACAAAGGAGCCGTTATCTTATGTTGTCCTGTCCGGAACTGCTGTCGCCTGCCGGCAGCCTTGAAGCCCTGAAATATGCCGTCATGTATGGTGCCGATGCCGTATACTGCGCACTGCCGCGCTTTGGTATGCGCGCCGCACCGGTCAACCTGACCATTGGCGAGCTTCATGATGGCTGCATTTTTGCCCATGCTCGCGGCAAAAAAGTATACCTGACCCTGAACAACCTGCCCACCAACGATGAGCTTTCCGAGCTGCCGCAGTATATCAAGGACGCGGCCGAAGCCGGGGTGGATGCCTTTATCATTGCGGACCTTGGCGTACTGAGCCTTGCCAAACAGTATGCTCCGGATGTGGATGTGCATTTTTCCACCCAGGCAGGCATCACCAATTATGCTGCTGCAACCATGGCCTACAACCTGGGCGCCAAGCGTGTGGTGCTGGCGCGCGAGCTGACCCTGACCGATATTGCCCAGATCCGCGATAACACCCCGCCGGAGCTGGAACTGGAAGCCTTTGTGCACGGCGCCATGTGCATGAGCGTTTCTGGTCGGTGCCTGCTTTCCAGCTATATGACCGGGCGCAGCGGCAACCGCGGCGAATGTGCCCAGCCCTGCCGCTGGAAATACTATCTTGTAGAAGAAAACCGCCCCGGCCAGTATATGCCCATTGGCGAAAATGAGGAAGGCAGCTACATCCTGAACGCCAACGACCTATGCACCGCACCGTTTTTGGACCTGATCTGCAAGGCTGGTGTGGATTCTCTGAAAATTGAGGGGCGCGCCAAAACGTTCTATTACGTTGCGTCCGTTACCGCCGCTTACCGCAAAGCGCTGGACCAGTACCTGGCAAACCCCGCCAGTGATACGTTTGATTTATCGGATTCCGTGCTGGATGAGCTGAACCGTACCAGCCACCGCCATTATTCACCCGGTTTCTATTTTGGCAAAGAGAAAGCCCTGCAGACGCCCAGCCATACTTATGTGCGAGATTGGGATTTCATCGGCACTGTGGATTCGTGGGAAGACGGCGTTGCCCATTGCACCCAGCGCAGCAAGTTCTGCCTGGGAGATTCGCTGGAAATTTTGCAGCCAGATGGTTCGGTCGTGCCCGTAACCCCTGAATGGATCAAAAACGCGGAAGGGGAAGCGGTGGATGCCACCCCGCACCCGATGATGCAGTATACCATTCCCTGTGCCACGCCCTTGATGCCGTACAGCCTGCTGCGGATGCAGAAAAGGCAGTAAATTTTCATTTATCTATTTGCAACAACCAAAAGCCCCACCTGCCGGATGCAGAATGTTCCGCCCGGCAGGCGGGGCTTATTTATTTTTATTCTTTACTTTTAGGGCAATACCGCATAATTCTAAGTGCCGATACGGCGAGCGAGGTGCGGCA
>OLRH01000163.1_pt1 | contig 29606 bp, 23 predicted proteins | sample 1672321 | NCBI WGS metagenome assembly OLRH01 (sample SAMEA3136671, study PRJEB25190) | human gut metagenome | reverse complement strand
GAGATCGAAAGGGCCATCCAGCGCACGGCCAGCATCAGTCAGCGGGACCTTCAAAAGCTCTTGGACGATGTGGTAGAGCGTAACCAGCAGTATTACCGGGAGGTCATGGACCTTGCGGGTGTAACAGCCCCGGAGACGCTGGTGAGCATCGAGGACACCTGGGCTATCTACGAGCAGACCCGGCAGACCTTCCGCAACCTGACCCGCTCCATGGGCTTCTTGGTGGGCAACGGGCGGACGATGCTCCCCCCGGCCAGAGCCTACCCCGAACAGATCCAGATTTTTGCGGATACCCAGCATTGCCCCGGACGATGCAAAAGCGATCGTCCCGATGATCTCCGCCGTAAAAATAATCGGATTTTCCATGTTCTCCTGTCCCCAGTTCCTTTTTTGTTAATACAATAGAATGCACGCTCTGCGAGATTCTATTGTCATGAACAATAGAATGCACGTTCTGTGAGCATTCTATTGTCATGAATTATGGCAGGCCGTATTCAGCCGAATGGGCGTATTCTGCTGCTTTATAGTATCCTGCGCCGCACTGCAGACGGAGCCACCCCATATTTTTTCTTGAACAGCTTGCTGAAATGATAGGCATCCTCATAGCCGACCTGCGCCGCGATTTCCTGAATGCTCATTTCCAGATTCTGCGTCAGCAGGTTATAGGCCTTGGTCAGACGAATATCAATCAGATAATGAATCGGTGTGTTTCCGGTTTCCGCCTTGAAAATCCTGGACACATAAAAAGTGCTCAGGTACATATTGCCGGCGATCCGGTCAAGAGAGATTTTCTCTGCATAATGATCCTCAAAGTAATCCGTGATCTTCTCCACGAGATATTTCCGGTTCGCGGATTCAAAGGAGCATCCACCTGCCTTCTGCGGCTTACCGGTCTCTTCTTCTTCCCGCAGCAGCAAAAGAAGCATTTGCATGGCATACGTCTTCATCATATAATAGCGCCCGATCCGGCAAAGCTCCTGCTCTGCCTCCATTGCCATACAGAGCTTGGAAAGCTTACGCTGCAGCTCTCCCTCCGTACGAAATACCGGGCAATTCCCCGGTAGTGGAAAGTGGTTGCGCCCAAGCCCCGCCAGATTTAAATCTGTCAGCCCCACGTAAAATTCCGCAACCGGCGTTTTATGCTCTCCCGCCAGGCTTTGATGATAGACTCCTTCATTGATGACCAGCAGGTCACCCTCTTTTACTTCATATATAGTATCGCCGATTCTGTGCTTTCCTGTCCCGGATTGAATATAACACAGCTCCAGATGCTCATGGCAGTGATAGTTCGGCTCATCCTCAACACGTGTTCCCTTCCACATAAACAAGAAGGTCGGATTTAACTCCTCCTGAAATACCGTGTTTTCCCGTTCCATATCCACCAGCTTCCTTCCCGGATGCCTGAAATTTATCTTTTATTTTCCTGCAACATCCCACAAAAACATTTAACGTAACTGTTCAGTTTCCTCACAGTTACCATTCAACAACATTTTACATGAAACCTGCAAGATTGTACATTCCAAATAAAATATTTTGCGATACACTTTTTTTATCCATGACCTATCAAAGCCCATGGATACTTTTTTAAGGGAGGAAAAAAGGAAATATGACACCAATGAAATGGTTCTGGGGATTTCTCAGAAAATACCGCTTCAAGCTTCTGGGCGGCCTGATCCTGACGACTTTCATTTCCGTTCTCGCCATCGTAAACCCTTACGTTTCCGGCATGATCGTAGATGATGTCATTCAGGGCGGTCAGTATGACCTGCTTTGGAAGCTTGTTCTCATCCTGCTTTTAGTTACGCTGGTCCGCGGTGCCCTGCGTTTCTTTTATCAGGTTATTTTCGAGGTATGCTCGCAGGGCGTGCTCTACGACATGCGGGACGTTGTTTACCGCCGCCTTCTGACAGAGGACTTCGCCTTTTACAGCAAGAAAAAAACAGGCGACCTGATGAGCCGTCAAACCGGCGACATGGAAGCAATCCGCCACTTCGTTGCTTACATTATCTATCAGGTTTACGAAAATATCCTGCTGTTCTGCTTTGCGCTCTTCATGATCTTTACGGTAAATGTGAAGCTGGCGCTCTGCATGCTGATCGTTCTGCCCTTTACAGCCATCACCACAGCAAAACAGTCCAAAGAGGTTCGACCGACATTCCAACGCATCCGCGACTGCTTTTCTTCCCTGAATGCCTTCGTTCAGGAAAATGTCAGCGGCAACCGTGTAGTAAAAGCCTTTGCCAAGGAAGACTTTGAAATTGAAAAATTTAATAAGGAAAACGATGCCTACATGGACGCACAGTTGAACTCCTCAAAGGTCTGGATGAAATACCTTCCGATCTTCGAAGTTCTGGCATATGTCTTAAACGTTGTCCTGATGCTCTACGGCGGCTGGATGGTAATTACCGGAGAAATGACAATCGGTAACCTCGTAACCGTCAACGGTTATCTGTGGATGTTAAACGCTCCGCTGCGTATGGCAGGCTGGTGGGTCAATGATACCCACCGTTTTATCACCTCCGTAGAAAAAATTTACACAACCTATGTGGAAGAGCCTCTTGTAAAAATGCCTCCTGTGCCGGTTTCCCGCAAACATATGGAAGGAAATGTTGAATTTAAAGATGTTTCCTATACGGCAGATGATGAGGATATCGTAAAGGATATCAGCTTTTCTGTGAAAAAAGGACAGACAGTCGGCATTCTCGGTTCCACCGGTGCCGGCAAATCCACCATCATGAACCTGCTGTGCCGTTTTGTCGACGCGACCTCCGGCGAGGTTCTGGTAGATGGCGTAAACGTCAAGGACTGGAACCTTTACGATCTGCGTGACAACATCGGCATGGCAATGCAGGATATCTTTCTTTTTTCTGATACAATTGAAGGGAATATTGCATACGGTCGTCCGAACTGTACATTTGAGGAAATTCACGAAGCTGCTGTCATGGCAGATGCCAACCATTTCATCAAGGCTATGCCCGAAGGCTATAATACCATCGTCGGCGAGCGCGGTGTCGGACTCTCCGGCGGTCAGAAGCAGCGTATTTCCCTTGCGCGCGCCCTATTAAAGAAACCGTCCATCCTGATTCTGGACGATACTACTTCCGCCGTTGATATGGAAACAGAAAGCTATATCCAGCAGCAGCTCGGCAAGTTAAACGGCCAGTGCACGATCTTCGTCATCGCCTACCGTATTTCTTCCATTAAAGACGCTGATCAGATCCTGGTTATGGATAACGGCCGGATTATCGAACACGGAACGCATCAGGAGCTGCTTGCAAATGACGGCTACTATGCAAGCGCGTTCCATCATCAATACGGTGAGCTTCCTTCCAGAGAAGAACAGGAAGAATACCGTCAGGTTACAGCCAACGAAAGGAAGTGAGAACTCATGGCACGAAATAAATATGATGTGGACGAAGTCCTGGAAGATAAATTTGACGTCAATCAGTTAAAACGTCTGCTCGCTTATCTGATTCCTTACCGGAAACGGTTTGTCAGTGTCGGCTTCATGATGCTCTCCGCTTCCGCTTTTACCATGCTGATTCCGCAATTTTTTCAGAAGGTCATGGACGTCTGCATCCCGAACAAGGACATGAAGGGAATCGCATTTTACAGCTTTTTGACACTGCTTGCCGCATTTTACAGTGCCTTCAGCCTTCGCTACAAGATCAAATACACCAACCAGATCGGACAGCAGATCATTCACGACATGCGCTATGACATCTTTGAGCATCTGCAGGAGCTTCCGTTCTCCTACTATGATGACCGCCCCCACGGTAAAATTCAGGTGCGTGTTGTAAACTATGTCAACAGCATCAGCGACCTGCTTTCCAACGGTATCTTAAATACCATCACCGACCTGTGCAACCTGGTGTTTATCATCGTTTTCATGCTGATCTTAAATGTCCGGCTGACGCTTGTATGTCTCTGCGGTCTTCCGATCCTCGCGATCGTTATCGTTGTCATCAAGAAAAAACAGCGTACCGCATGGCAGGTTCAAAGCAATAAGCAGTCCAACTTAAACGCGTACATTGCTGAAAGTATCAACGGGATCCGTGTTACCCAATCCTTCGTCCGGGAAGACGTGAACAGCGGTATTTTCAACAACTTAAGCGGCAGCTACCGGAAATCCTGGATGCGCGCCGTTATGTTCAACTTTACGATGGGTCCCAGCATCGATATCATTTCAATAATTACAACTGCAGCGATCTATGTGCTCGGTGTCAACTGGATGATCAACGGCGAAACCGGCATTACCGTCGGTGTGCTGGTCGCTTTTACTGCTTATATCGGACGTTTCTGGGCACCGATCAACACGCTGGCTGGCTTTTATAACTCTCTGCTGACCGCGATCTCCTATCTGGAGCGTATTTTTGAAACTATCGACGAGCCGGTTGTGGTCAAAGACCGGGAGGATGCGGTTGAAATGCCTCCGATCCACGGAGATGTTGCCTTCGACCACGTTACCTTCAGCTATGAGCCTGGTGTTCCGATCTTAAAGGATGTTTCCTTCCACGCAAACCAGGGGCAGTCGTTTGCAGTGGTAGGCCCCACCGGTGCCGGCAAAACAACCCTGGTGAATCTGTTGAGCCGCTTCTATAACGTAGATTCCGGGCGGATTTTAATCGATGGCGTCGATATCGCAGGCGTTACCATCCGTTCTCTCCGCAAACAGATGGGTGTCATGATGCAGGACAGTTTCATTTTCTCCGGCACAATCATGGACAACATCCGCTACGGCAACTTCAGCGCTACAGATGAAGAGGTCATCCGGGCTGCAAAAACGGTCTGCGCCCATGACTTCATCATGGAAATGGAAAACGGTTATCAGACACAGGTAAATGAACGTGGAAGCCGTCTGTCCGCCGGACAGCGCCAGCTGATCTCCTTTGCCCGCGCACTCCTGGCTGACCCGAAGATCCTGATCCTGGATGAGGCAACCTCCAGTATCGATACCGAAACAGAGATCATCCTGCAGAAGGGCTTAAATGAACTGCTGAAGGGACGTACCTCCTTCATCATCGCACATCGTCTTTCCACAATTAAAAATTCTTCCTGCATCATGTATGTGGACAAGGGAACGATCCTGGAAAAAGGCACACATGATGAGCTGATGGCCCAAAAAGGAGAATATTACAAGCTCTATATGTCCCAGTATGCATCGCTGATGTGAGTGAAGAGTGCTGGTCGCTAAACTCGACATTGCAGGTGTCTGTGCCTGCGCAAGACGGCTAAATGCTTGAATACCTGTTATTGGAAAAATATCCCCAGCGCGTCGCGGTTTATATGATAATCGCGGTAACGCTGGGGATGTTTTTTGGGGAAACATTATTTTTTTCTATCTATCTTTATCTTTTTTATTTGGGATAAAATTGCTGTTTTTATGCTCTCATTTAAATATACCGGGTTCAGGTTTCGTTTGAAATAAGCCAAATAAGTTCCTTTTGTTTCTTCTATCAAAAGCGCTGTAAAAAAACGCTCCCAGCTAAAATAGTTCCTGCTTTCCACATATTCAGATGGATTCTTCAAAATCTTCTCCATCGTAGCATTTTTTAATACTCCTGCTGATAAAATCAACCATTCGAATGATTCCGGCAAGTATAATACGATATTTTTTCTGCTCTCCATCAATCGCATAACCCGATCCATTTCAGAACCAAACGCAGCACCATCTGCAATGACAAGAATCTTTTCATTCTTATGCACTTTCAAATAACGGAAAATATTGGATTTCCCATTCAGGGTTTCACACGTCAAACCGTTTTCTCTGCACACTGCGTCAAAAAACTGATATCCCGAATTACTGTCTTCTGTAACAACAGCCTCCGGCTCTATCTCACCTTTCGTTTCATCTAAGTTATATATTCTGTAAAACTCGTGATAGATCTGCTTCAGTGTTCCATATTTTCCAGAAGTCCGGATTCCATAAATTTCTTCCACACTATAAGGCAACGCCGGAAGAGACTCTCTCGACACAATAACATAATAATTATCCGTATTTTGAATGACACCTGCAAATTCTTCTGCTTTTACAAAGGTATTTCCTTCATCGATAAAAACAATACTGTCAGTGATTCCAGCCAATTGTTCTTTCCATAAAGCGCCCTCCAGCACATAACACTTTTTATCACTGATCAACTCTACCGGGCTTCCTAACGGATCATTTTCATGATCCTGTATCATCTCAATCAATGTCGTTTTCCCAGTCGCACTGTCTCCACGAAGTATCGTCAAATTACGCCGTAATTCAAATTCATATTTCTGTCGCTTCGTTGAAACGACAATTCTATGCTTTCCCTTCATACCCTAACTCTCCGTTATACAAATTCTCCTGCTATCGGTACCAGCTCTTCCATCGAATGAACGATCTGATCTGTATTTAAAATGCGAATCTTAAATGGTTTCTTTCCAAAATTCATCAAATGACGCAGATTAATCGTTCGATCCTCCTCTTTTGCTATTTCTAACAGCCACTTTGCGCAGTTGTCGCCGCAGGTAGACGCATTGAACACCTTATCTTTTTCGAATTTAACAAGAATCAAAGTCTTTACCCCACCCGATAATCCAACCGGCGGTATCTTTCCAGAAACGGGACTGTCTATTACCCCGCTGTCCATTACGGTCGATTTGTCCACGTCCAGAATCATTTTCTTTACAAAAGGATCTACAATCCATTCATCTTCATAATCATATTTAAAATAACCTGCCGTATTGTAAACAGCTTCTTTCATATCTCCATAAAAAATGTTCAGCATTTCTTGTCCTCTCTTTTTACCATACTAGATTTTTGATATCCCGTAGAGCCTTTGATGTAAAATTTCAAAATATTGCTTTTTATTTAAATATGATACCTCAAAATACTGGAGAATTTCAATACATCTCATGTTTCTATTAATCCCGGAATCAGAAACACACCTAACGCTAGGCTGCTCATTTCAATACATCTCATGTTTCTATTAATCCGTTGCAGACACTAGAGTACGCTCAGGCATTGTAATTTCAATACATCTCATGTTTCTATTAATCAGGGAGCTAGACCAGAAAGTCCGGAAGCAGATCGATTATTTCAATACATCTTATGTTTCTATTAATCATGAGGCAATGACCATGAAAAGTTGAAAAAACCCCATTTCAATACATCTCATGTTTCTATTAATCGTGTTCTGGCAATCATGGCATCTGCCTGGAACAAATTTCAATACATCTCATGTTTCTATTAATCAATTTTTGCCAGATTGGGAAAACTGGTTGAAAACATTTCAATACATCTCATGTTTCTATTAATCCAGGTTGCAAGAGCTACGGGATATCAAAAGAATTATTTCAATACATCTCATGTTTCTATTAATCAGCCGTGCACCATAACTGCAGACACGCTTGTTTGATTTCAATACATCTCATGTTTCTATTAATCTATTACTCAGCTAGTGACATAAAAGACATCTTGCGATTTCAATACATCTCATGTTTCTATTAATCGTAGATTTTAGCGCATTTGATGCAAAGGTTGATCTATTTCAATACATCTCATGTTTCTATTAATCGATGTACTGCGCATCAAAGACACTCTTTTGTACATATTTCAATACATCTCATGTTTCTATTAATCTGCAACCGTCATGGGATCCCCTGCTCTTGTCACAATTTCAATACATCTCATGTTTCTATTAATCACGGAGATTTTAAAACGCTATCCGTACTGGACGGTGATTTCAATACATCTCATGTTTCTATTAATCAAACCGGATATAGCTGGCAAAGAATTGCAAAGACATATTTCAATACATCTCATGTTTCTATTAATCACTATACTGCTTCAAATACGGTTATATACGCAAGAATTTCAATACATCTCATGTTTCTATTAATCATGTAAATATCAGATTGGTAGATACAACCTGTGGATTTCAATACATCTCATGTTTCTATTAATCACGGGTGCGAAATTCATTAGCATAAAAGAAAATTTATTTCAATACATCTCATGTTTCTATTAATCCAGTGGGGAAAGAGCACGAGGATGGCTCGCGGTCATATTTCAATACATCTCATGTTTCTATTAATCTCTCTTTGTACCCGATTCATGTTTATGTCCATCATGATTTCAATACATCTCATGTTTCTATTAATCTATACAGTCCATCATTCACCATTGACTGTGAAATCATTTCAATACATCTCATGTTTCTATTAATCACGTTTGGATTGCCAGCCACAACAATATACGGAATATTTCAATACATCTCATGTTTCTATTAATCGGTATGATACCTTGCAAAATTTTGGAAAGGTGTCATATTTCAATACATCTCATGTTTCTATTAATCAGCTTTGATGTATTTACTCCGCAGGATGTCCTTCATTTCAATACATCTCATGTTTCTATTAATCTTATCCGCGAAAGCAGGATGGTTGGCGCGCATGGAATTTCAATACATCTCATGTTTCTATTAATCGGAAATGGAGACGGAAAACTAAAAAGTTGGGACATTGATTTCAATACATCTCATGTTTCTATTAATCGAGGAGCAGATCGCAGAGGACTGGAGGGATAGCGCAATTTCAATACATCTCATGTTTCTATTAATCTAGGACGTCCACCCTTATTTTTGACTTTTGTTTGTGGATTTCAATACATCTCATGTTTCTATTAATCAAAAAGCTCATAAATCACGTCTGTCTGCATTTTTAATTTCAATACATCTCATGTTTCTATTAATCAAATTGAGGTGGACCACTATTATGACAGAGGGATTTCAATACATCTCATGTTTCTATTAATCAATGCCTGGCGATGCAATGACTGACAAAGTTACACATTTCAATACATCTCATGTTTCTATTAATCTTGCCATTATTCGGCACCTTCTTCCTGTTCATTTATTTCAATACATCTCATGTTTCTATTAATCTCGTCAAGACTTTCTATTTTCTCACCAAGTACACCATTTCAATACATCTCATGTTTCTATTAATCCAAGGACGTGTTGCGGCCGCTGGGTGCTGCAAAGCATTTCAATACATCTCATGTTTCTATTAATCCAGCATGTAAAAGAACTAGAAAGGAGATCAGAACAATTTCAATACATCTCATGTTTCTATTAATCATTGGCTTAGTTGCTGCGTTAAACGCTGTAGGAATATTTCAATACATCTCATGTTTCTATTAATCTGTAATACCGCTCCCTGTTTTTGGGAATGTGTTTAAAATTTCAATACATCTCATGTTTCTATTAATCCATCGACCCGAAACCAGATCCGCCACCTGAACCACCATTTCAATACATCTCATGTTTCTATTAATCAATAATAAATTTCTGGCATGAACGGTCTAAACGTCATTTCAATACATCTCATGTTTCTATTAATCTTCTTGAACGTTCCCATTCTTTAAAGTTCCATAACGATTTCAATACATCTCATGTTTCTATTAATCATAAGTGCGGGTACTATGCAAACAGGGATTATTTATATTTCAATACATCTCATGTTTCTATTAATCGGCATCACTGGCGTAATTATTCGCGCGGGCAGCGGAGATTTCAATACATCTCATGTTTCTATTAATCAAATTTGGATTCAAATGCATAACGTGTGGCATCAATATTTCAATACATCTCATGTTTCTATTAATCTGCTTTCGGCAGCCTTCCAGATTTGCAGCAAACTGAATTTCAATACATCTCATGTTTCTATTAATCTGCGAATCGCTTGCTCCGACGGTCTTTGTAAACCAATTTCAATACATCTCATGTTTCTATTAATCAAGGTATAAATACAGACTCAAATGGCACAATCAATGTATTTCAATACATCTCATGTTTCTATTAATCTTTCCTATGTAAAACATAGCAACTCCGAACTTGTAAATTTCAATACATCTCATGTTTCTATTAATCCGTTCGTTCGTATCCTTTTTGATCTCCTCGATCATCATTTCAATACATCTCATGTTTCTATTAATCCTTGACGCTTCATCGCGTTTCCCTGCCCGCATCTGTATTTCAATACATCTCATGTTTCTATTAATCCTTAGAATCAACCGTAAAGCGCGGACAAATCAGGTATTTCAATACATCTCATGTTTCTATTAATCATGTACTGCCGTTTCTTGTTACTACGTCAATATAAATTTCAATACATCTCATGTTTCTATTAATCTTCAGCAGGGCGATCTCTATCGCAAGGCTCATCTCATATTTCAATACATCTCATGTTTCTATTAATCGCTGCTCCGCGTTCCTTAACTTTCCAGGCAGCCCTATTTCAATACATCTCATGTTTCTATTAATCAAAGACGGTAAGGAATGTAAGTGCAAGGGAGTTGTTATTTCAATACATCTCATGTTTCTATTAATCGCTGGCAGCAACAAGGGTCACGGCGGCGGGTGTCAAATTTCAATACATCTCATGTTTCTATTAATCCCTCCTGTGTCCGGTCATATACCCATTCCATTAGGATTTCAATACATCTCATGTTTCTATTAATCGCCTGCGCTTTGAAACATCTATGTTCCCAGCAAGCTGATTTCAATACATCTCATGTTTCTATTAATCGAAGATTCGACCGCAGCTCTATGTACCGACAGATGAATTTCAATACATCTCATGTTTCTATTAATCCAACGCTTTTATCAGCTTTTCCGTTTTTACTATATCTCAAATTCCTTGAAAATACCAGCTTTTTCAAATTTTTCCCAAGTGTAAGTCAAACTTAATAATCATTCCTAATATGTTCATTTTCCCTTATTTCTAAAGGGTTTATAACGGAACACACACAAAATCACCTGGTAAATCAATTCCCCTATTTTACTTTCAACGATTCTGCTTCTCCTACAGGATCAGAGTTTCGCCCGTTACAATGTCCTTTTTTCCCAAAGTCTCCTCCCCAAAGACATCGTCATTCATCACTTTGATAATACAAATAAAATCTTCATTTTTATCAATTACACGGTTTAACTCAGTTTTCAACTCGATGAGTTTCGATGGTGTTATTTCTCCTCTAAACACAGAAAACTGAAAATGTGACAAATATTTTTTACAGATTTTAAAAACTTTCTGCACCCGTTTTTCATTTACATCATAGAAAACAAAAGCGTAGTTGTACGAAATTTTTCTCATCCTATTTCCCCTCCTCAAGCAAAAACGGGATAAACTCTTTTCCTTCCAAAATAAACTTAATTAACTTATAACAATCCAGTTTTATTGCCGTTCGGTAACTGACTTTTCGCTTTAAAACCGGATGCATAAATACCGATTCCATTCTGCTTTCAAATGCTTCAATAAATATCCTGCGCCCTTCTTCGTTTAGCAGGCAATAATTTACCTTTTTGTCAAAATGTTTTTCTACCTGAATCTTCCGATTATTGATCAGATCAAAAATCGTCCGATATACAATCACCGGTTTAAAAACCTCACTCAAATCAAGACTGAGTGAAAATCTTCCTTCTGATGGTTCATGTAAAAAACTGATTCTCTGATCTAAATGTGTCCGATAGATTGCTGAAATAGTTTTTGTATACAACAATGTGTTTCCGAAGGAAATCAACGCATTGATCGGATTATCCGGTGGACGTTTTACCCGTTTATTCATCATAAAATCTTCTGGAAGAAAATACTGAAACGACCCATAAAATTGAATCCATGCCTCCCCTTCATAAGCCATCAGTTCCGGTATGGTTTCGGCTCTTTCAATTTTTTCAGGAAGTTCCTTTTTCAACCAGTCAATCGCAGGTTTTACCTCTTTTTTATCATGCTTATAATAATGATATAACACATAACTGAGATTTTTCCCGATTCCTGTTACAATTGCTTTTGCAATTTGCATCCGCTGCTCTTCGTATGCACGAACCTGTCTAATCAGCAACCGTCCACTGTTATATTGATCCTTGGGATAAAAAGTCCCGGAATATCCGTTATAATAATTAAAAAAATGAATAACAACATGATTTTGGCTCAAAAAATCCAAAAGTTTTGTATTTACTGTCACTTCATTCAGACAATAAATTTCTTTTGTATTCTCAACCGGAATATAAACATTTTGTCCATTTTTCCGAAAACAAAGTGAATTATCTTTCCGATATAATTCGCCCATTGACATAATATATTTTGTCGTCCCCATATTCTCCCCCTAAATATAACAATATTCATAATATGCGCACTTCTTACATTGTTTTCCATTGATTGGCGACGGCACCTCTTTTTGCTGCACCAGCATTTCAATCTCGACAATATACTTTTCTAACTGTTCCTCTTCACTTTCTCCTAATTCTACAATCAAAGTTTTCTTGCTCTCCTTATTTTTCTCAATAAACTCCAATTTTCCTTTTCTGATAATCCCCTTTTCCTTTAACTTCTTCAAATAATATAAAAGCTGCCATTTACTTGCTTCCGGGTCAGCATCCGATTTTTTGATTTCTGTCAAATATTCTTTTGTCAGTCTGTCCAGGCGAATATTTTCCAGCTGAATTTCCGTATTTTCATTCTGCGCTTTTTCTTCATGAAGTGCTTTTCCGATCTGAACCTCTTCGCTGTTATCTTCCAGATTAAGACGATTTCCATGCAAATAGCATTGCCGTTTACAATGAAAATAATAATTCATCAATGTACCGTTTACTCGCATATATATCCCCCTTTCTATAAATCTATAAAGTACATATGATCTCCTTCCAGCTTCTCACGGTCTATTTTCTCATCCTGAAAATATTGCTCTCCGTCATAAACGCAGTATAATTCTCCTATCATCTCATTATAAGGAATCTGAATATTCCGTTTAATCTGATACCGGAACAGATTCAGATCACTCTGGCATTCCGATAACTTTACTTTTTTCTCCGAATAATCCATTTGATAATCAGAAAGCAACTCTTTATAATGCTCCCAGATTTTCCTGCCATCTTTTTCCGTTCCATCTTCCATCACCAGTTTCCGGCACAAAATAATATCTACATGCCAGCAGTCTTCCTCGATCAGTTCCATTCGCTTTTGTATTTTGAGAAAGTCCAGTTTTTTTAGGGATTCTGAAAAGAAATATTCCAAACCCTCTTCCGATGTTTTACGATTTTTCATTTCTTTCAAATAATGCATCACCTGTTCATAATAAGTTTGAAATCGCTTTTCTTTTAATACGGTCCTCATCTCTTCATTTCCCAGTGTAAGGGACTTTTCCATCCGATAATCGTCTCTGTAAATTTTCTCCGCCTGATCAAAGTTGAAAAAATACACAATTCCAGGAATTCCGTTTTTGATTCCAGATCTTGCAATTCTTCCAAGAAACTGCTCTTCGCTGTCCAGTTTCGAAATATCCTTATATCCGATATCCATATCAATATCAACGCCGGCTTCAACTATCTGTGTAGAAATCAAAATTACCTTTTTCCATACATTTTCCCGAATTGGTTTCAAAATCGATTCTCTTTCATAAATCGAATCATCTCCCGTCAACAATTTTAACTGCCATTCTGATTGTTCTCCCAGAGCCTCTTTCATTCTATGAAAAAAATCATAAGCTGTCTGTTTTTTGATAAATGTGATCAGTATTTTAGCCCCGCTCTTCTCCCTTAACTGCATATTTTCCAAAACATGCCGCCGCAACCGATCCAACGTAATTTCTTCCTGCAGCAGTTCATAATTACAGATTACTCTGTTCGCAAATGTCGGATGAAGCGTATATTTTTCAGGATTACGAATCAGTTTCACTACGTTACATTTTCCATCCACCAGCTGAGATAAATCCGGAAGTGTCGCAGACATAATAATAATTTTCATATTCATCAGCCCTGCACAGCTGTTTAAAAATATCATAATTTCTGTCCATATCGCATTCCGGTAACTCTGTATTTCATCCAGTACAACGACGCTGTTCAATAACTGAAAAAAACTCATAATATCTTCTTTTCCAGTTCCGAAAAGTGTACGAAAAAAGGTAACATGGCTGGAAAGAATGAACGGATAATTTAGAAATTGACGATCCAGAAGCGCTTCTTTATAATATTTTTCCGGATCTTCTTCTACGTTTCCCCTTCCTCTGATCGGCGTCAGCGAGTTCACAACTGCAATATCATTTATCGCCTCTGTTTTTCCAAAAATAGTTTCGAGCGTATGTCTGTTTTGTTCCGCCAGCGTATTAAACGGATAGATTTCGAATACTTTATCCGCATGCTCCAAAAATTTCAGACTCAGATTCAATGCCAGATTGCTTTTTCCGCTTCCAGTCGGCGCCTCTACAAAATAAATACTGTCTTCTTCTGCAGCCTTCAGATTTTCTTCTGCTTCCAAAAAGAGCTCATTTCTGAGGATATTGATCTTCTCTTTACCATCCCATTTCTTTCTCGGATAACTTTCTTTTCCATACTTCCGAATCGATTCCATCAGATGCGAACGCTCATAAATCTCCCTGAATTTGGAAGCGTCAGCCTTTCCAAAACAATCCATCTCAAATCCACTGTTAAATTCTGTCGTCGCATAGTAGTCACAGGCTACCAGAATCGAATATTCCAAACGGATAAAAAAATAGTGTACAATATCGTTTTCTGTTCTCCCAAACGCTTTTCTGCACATAAAGTATTGATTTATACTTTTCGCTATCGGGATCTCGTAAAAATAACGCAATTGGGAAAATCCCGGAACCGGTTCTTCTTTCCACTTTCTCTGCAGTTCCTCTGCTTTCAACTGAAAGTTTTTCAGATATGCTTCCATAGATTCGAAATTGCTGTGATGTTTTGCGATTACATAAGACAGTTCCCAAGCAAGTGCAATCAACGCTTTCTTCTGCTCTTTTTCCACTTTATTGAAACCATTTTTAATTTCATATAAATAAAAATCCAGATACAAAAACGCGGATAAAAAAGAATGACTGCTGTCGTCTCCCCAATATTTGGTCGGTATCGTGTTTGGATTCCCCATCTTATTCTTTTGAAAAGCCGGTGTTCCTTTCCCCAAATCATGAAATAAAATCACAGCATCTATCATTTCTTTTACAAGTTTTCCTGCAAAATCATCTTTGTCAAGACCTAACTTAGTTAAAAAATTTTCTTCTATTTTCAGCAGCTTTCTTTCCTGACTTATCCTGATCCGATACTTCTCACAGCGCGCGATATGTTCCTGTAATAATTCTCTTTTCCCGGAAACAGGATCTCTGTGTGCATAAACCTCCCAATCTCCGTGAAAAATTACACTTAAATTCATCTTTTCCGCTCATTTCTGCGCACGCTTTTTGTGCATATCGAGTTTGTGTCAAGTGCGCGCAGACACAAATCTCACGATCGAAATATTTTATTTTTCAATCTTTCCCCTCTTTAGGAAATAAGGCTGCAGTAAAAATTTTCTTTTTTCCTGCAGCCTTATTTTCAGTAAAATATGATATTTTTCCCCTGTACCTGAAAGACTGTTTGTTTCGCTTCTTCTACAATTTCATCTGAAAAAGCAAACTTCCGATACTCGTATTGATTCGTTTCTTCTTTCAGCCCTACTGGAAGTGTTTCCCGGTATTTAAAACTGTACGCCTCCAACTCATCCATCAGAAAACTCTCCTCCGGAAATAAGCTGTCGATCCGCTGACCTGCAGGATCTGTTGTTTCCACTTCCACTCTTTCAACCTCCAGAATGTCAGCAGAATGATCATTTTTTCCCAGATAAGGAATATAAATGCTCTGCTTTTTTTCCAGCATTTCGGCCAGTTTTTCGCTTTCTTCACAGTCGAGCAAAACATAAATCAGCCACTCCGGTTTTTCCAGCCACTGCTCCTGAACAATCAGGTTCCTGCCCTGTTCAAGGGAGCCAATCGAATTGTTGAACGTCTGCACTTTTTTCAGAAAAATCCCATTTTTTACACATGGAATTACTGACACCTTTAACGCTTGCAACCGCTCATAAAATTCCGGAAATCGATCCTCTTTCTGCATCTGCTGATAGCCGTCATACCCCAATATCGCTCCAAATATACCGAGCAATGCAACTTTATGAATCTGAGCATAAGTAAAATAATAATAACTGTTTACTGCCGGTATTTTAAAAAAAGCATATTTCCCTTTCAGCCGGAATTTCAGTGCCTGCATCAAACCACCTCTTTTCCGGTAACGATATGAAAGAGCTGACTCTGTTCCGGGATTCCCTCCAGTTTGGTTGTTGCAGGATTATAATAAATTTCAATTTTTTGAATTTTGTCCATAACGTCTCTCAGGATTTTTTCACACTCTGAAAGATTGATTTTATTTTTATCCTCTTCTTTTTCGAATTTGATATATTCTGTTAAATTGGGCAGATATAGGGTTTTGTCCGTTTCAACAAATAAACCAAATTCATTTTCACATCCCTCTTTCGCGTTCGTGGAATAAGCCGTCGCTGCAGTCAGTGCGGTCTGCTTAAACAACGTATAATCCTCCTCCGAATAGCCTGTCGTTGCGCCCAGTTCTTCATATCCCCGATATGCCAGCGGATTGATCACAAACGGATAAAAATAATGCGCTTCCTCACAGCAGATCTTCGTTCCGATCGTAGAATTTTTCTTTTCTTCCTCTGTTTTTGAAGCGGTTCGAAACGGAGATAAGATCGGCTGTTCTACAATTCTTGCATCCTCATAAACATTCATTCCCTGCCCAAACTGAACTGCTCCGGTAATAGAAATATTGTTATCTGCTTCTGCAAATGTCGCGCCAAAATTTTTGACATCGACTGCTTGAAATAACTTTTGCAATACTTCCGGCGTTTTCTCATTTTTCAGATCTTTTACCTGAAAAATATATTCATATCGTTCTTTTAATGTTCTCGGAAGCAGCTCCTGCTTCTTTCCATCCAGTTTCATGGATTTTATATACAAAACCGGATATCCCTGTTCTTCCCACATCTTTTTCATCGGATACTTAAACGCTTTATCGCTCCCGAAAATCTCATTTCCTGCTGTCCGTTTCGGATATCCGGAAAAATCTGCATTCCAGTTCGCCATCAATGCTGCAACACCCAATACACCATAAACTCTTTTCTTCATTTCTTTTCTCCCCCGTTTTCCTGCGCAACTGCTTTTTCACTCTTCTCATAAATCAGACTGGAATCCATAAATCCAGCCACCACCATTTCCTGATGGATCACAAACTTGTCCGTCACTCCCATAATATGCCCAATCAGCTGAACTGCCTTTCCATACTTTGGATCGAAACGTTCCACCTTGTAATTGTACTTTCGGAAAAGATCATACAATCTCGATTTTACAATGTCCGACGTTTTCACTTCCAAAATACTATTGAGCCACGAACACGGCTTCGAATTTCCCTGCGATAAATCCAGCAGATATGCCGCCATCTGCCCTGCCGCATAACAAAATTCGTCCTTTGAAGAAAAATCCCATTCTTCCTTTGTTGTTAAATGTTGTTTCAATTCTTTCCTGACCTGATTCATACGTTCTTCCATCCCCCTGTCTTCATGAAAATAATCCAAAAGCGACCATCTGACATTCAGCTGTCTTTTTACAGTTTTTCTAACATTCTCACTATTTTGCTGAAGCACATTTCGAATCAACTGCCATGTCATCCGCTCCAAAAACGTTTCCACACCATTTGTTTGTCCTAACCAGAACCAGGCGAATAACCATCGTCTGTTTTCCAGAAAAATCTGTTCGATTCCGATGTGCCCCATGTCTAAATCTTTGGCAGCGGTAAAAAAATTTACAGTCATTCTTCCCTGAAAAAAACTTTGATCTATAATTCCACGAATTTCCCATAATCTGGTATAACTTTTTTCATAGCTGCTCAGTCCTTTTTCTTCATCAGTCGCCACATGAATTAAATTTTTCAATTGAAATATCCGTTCAAGCTCCGGTTCATAATTGCAGACAATGTCCCAATCATGTATTTCCACTTCTTTCCCTTTTTTCAGTCTCAGGTAATATCCTCCCGAAACTGCCGGAGGCTCTTCTGTATTTCTGAACGCTTTTATTCTGATCGCATCATCCGGACAAACATAAACATTTACCTTATCTTTTGCTGCAAAACCGGACAAATAATCAAACAGCTGCATCTGCAACAACGTCTCATCCTGATCCAAAAGATACGGTACTGTTACTTTTCTGGAATAATGATGCAGATATGGTTTTTTGGAATTCATCCCCATATTGTTATTGGGAAGTCCCAGAATTTTTCCATCCTGCTTTCTGTTAAAATCATTGCTGTTATACAGATTGGGAAGCAGATATCGAAGCCCTTCCTGTTGATAAACAGTTCTCGTTTTATCTTCATTTTCCCAGACAAAAAACAACTTACAGTAATCTTTTTTAGAAAAATCAATCCCGTCAAAAACCTGTCTTTCCAACACAATTTTCCGGATTCTTTCCAACAATTCTGAATCGACTTCCCCCAGTTTTTCTTTTACGCTTCCATACAATTCCCGCGTTTTTCCCTTTTTATATTTTTTCTCCGGACTTTTCAAAACATCAAAATATCCGTTTATCACCTCGTCCGTCAGTTTTTCTCCTGAAATACTGTCTTTTTTTACAAAAAAAGATAAATACTGATTGGAATGGATCACCTTTTTGGAATCCACTGGCTTATTCATATCGATCAGTTTGCTCCAATAATCCAGATAACAGATCAGATCATAATACTTCGACTCACTGCCTGCGATTTTTCCCTCTTTCCGATCGTATTGAATCTCCAGCGTATCCCCAATCCAATACCCACTTTCCGTCAGAAAAAGAAGTCTGTATGTTCCATTTTTCGGCAGATATTCATCCAGAATCAACCGCTCCCCTTTTTCTTCCAACATCGCCTGAAAAGACTCCCGAAGTTCTTCCAGCATCCTTCTCCCCCTTTACAGATATCTGTAATTCATAAAACCGCTTCCACGGCCGCATCGTTCTCCCGCTCCCGTCCCCAACGCCATATACAAAAGCTGCTGACTTCTCGGGTCCTGTGTTGCCGTCAGACTGATTTTATCGCCCAACAATGTAATTCCTTTATACGGGACTTTTACCGGCTTCGTGTTTGAAAACTCCAGCATCTGATATAGCTCAAAATCCTCGTCCAGTTTTTCCCCCGTCAGGCTGTAATACTTTTTCAGCAAATTCTCTTTCAGCTGTCTTTCAAACGCATCTACGGAATGATTCCACCGCCAGTACTCCCCTTCTGTCCGTATAATCACCGGCGTCAAACTGTAGATCCTTTCTAACATTTTCTGGACAACTCCACGGATCTCACCGTTTAAAATATGCAGTTTATCCGTCCTGCTTCCCGGAAGCTGATTCAAAAAATACTCCGCCAACTCCGGTTTCACCGTCCTGATCCGTATCGTGTAAAGCTTTCCCGGCAGATAACTTTTATCCGGTTCCGGCTGATACGGTCGATCGAACACATAGAACTTAAATTCCTGCTTTTCATGGAAAACCGCATATTTCTCAGTTTTGCACAGTGCCCGATCGATTACCTGAGCAATCATTTCGGAACTCTTTTCATATGCAGTCTTTTCAAAAAACTGCATTTTGAATGCCAATTCAAATACCAGCATCGCATTCCCCCCATTTCATTTTTAAATCCGGATTTTACACCTTGTGTTTGTGTTCAATTTAAACATTGAAATTAAACTTTATTTACATTTCAAAACCACTCTAACAATGCAATTCTGCAATCACCTGGTTTTTATTCATCATTTTTATACCATAATTATAATTCTTCTTTTTTTGTTGTCAATATTTTTATACTTTTTTTACTGATATAAATACAAAGTTTCCAACTAAACAGGATATCATCAATCGAATGGATTGTCATTGAACTGATAGTTTAAAATCAAGAAGGTCACCGCATCCATCCAATTCAGCTTTTTAGCTTTTTAGGTTGCTTCTATTTTAGTTTTATATATATTTTTGTAAATTTATTTTCTAATATTTAATATAAAACTTGATATTCGTTTTTTTATAGGATAGACTATATAAGATAAAGATATTACAAAGAAAGTGGGGGTCCTATTATGTTATGTCAGTTTACGTTCCAAAATTTTAAATCCTATAAATCTGAAACCACTCTCGATTTTCAGGCTACTGCCCTTCCAGAATTCAAAGATACCCTGATTACTGAAGCGCCCGCATCCGATCTTCTCCCTGTCAGTGTCGTGTATGGTCCAAACGGCGGTGGAAAATCAAATTTACTTCAGGCACTCTCATGTCTCATCTTTACCGTTGTAAATCCGGTAAAGGAATTAGGAAAAAACAGACAAGATCTTATTCTTCAACAAGAGGTTGCCTCTTTCCCATTTCTTTTTGACGAAACCTCTCGATATGAGCCCACAGAATTCCGTATCTTCTTTCGAATTGATAAAAACGAATACTGTTACTATCTTTCTCTGAAAAAAGACGAAGTTATCTTTGAATCTCTTTACCGTAAAGCTATTACAGGGAAAAAAGCTGCTAAAATTTTTGAACGGGATACAAATGAGATTTCTCTTGGATACACAATTGCCAGAAAAAGTATCAACACCAATGTTAACCCTAAAATGCCGTATCTTTCTTTCCTGGCTATCAATTATGATATTTCCGTCATCACTGAAGTCATGACCTGGTTTGAAAGCTGCATTATTCGCAGCTATGCAAATCCCATGGTCGAACGCCAGCTTATGCTTTCCAACAACACTTCATATAAAAAAGCATTTATTCATGCGCTCAATGATATGAATATCGATATCACCGATTATCGCTACGACGAGGATAACCATCAGCTATTCATGAAACGAGTTTTGGATGCTCATGAGTACGAACTTCCTTTTTCGCAGGAATCGGATGGAACAAAAAAACTTATTTCTGCTCTTCCGGTCCTTTTGCTTGCGCTTCAGGAAGGTCGCCTAGTAATTATTGATGAATTGGATGCCAAACTTCATCCAAAACTTTTACGCTATGTAATTTCCTTGTTTAAAAGTAAGGAAATCAATAAATACGGTGCCCAGATTTTATTCACATCCCATGATATGTATACCTTAAAAAATACGGTCTTTCGACGTGATGAAATCTGGTTCGCGGCTGAAACGCCCTCACATGAAAGCGAAATCTATTCCCTTCACGAAATTCGCGGAGAAGATAACGATCGAATAAAAAATACGGCCGCTTATGATAAACAATACCTCGAGGGGCGCTATGGAGCAGATCCTTATCTCTCCAATATGCTTGGAGGTGATTTTTCATGAGTCTGAAACCGCCGAAAAAGAGTGATCTCGATAAAAGCTGGATGAAAGCCCGTCAAGACAGGCCAAAGAAAATCCAACCAGAATATCATTTAATTGTTACCGAAGGAACCGAGACGGAACCTGCATATTTTGGCGCAATAAGAGATATCATTAACAGTTCCTATCCCGACAAAATACAACTTAACATTCATGGTATCGGGAATAACACATTAACATTGTTTCAAAAAGCTAAGCAGCTCTCAGACGCATCTGCCAATGGCTACCGACATGTCTGGATCGTTTATGATACAGATGATTTTCCAGCTGAACACATTAACAAAACTGCCCAGCTTTGTGTATCCGAATCAACAGACGAGACTACTTACCATGCCATCTGGTCTAACCAATGCATTGAATTATGGTTTCTTCTTCACTTCAGTTTTCTGCAAGCTGACCTGCACAGAAGCTCCTACTGGCCTAAATTAACTGAAATCCTTTCTTTCCAAGGGCTTGGAAGCTATGAAAAAAATCGAATGGACATGTATCAAATTTTATATCCATACCTGGATACTGCCATTACAAATGCTGAAAAACTTGAAAAAATCAATACCTGAAAATTTCCTTCGGATGCCGCCCCCGGAACTCAAGCTCATATCCTGTTAAAAAAACTAAAGTCATACCTTTAATCAGTTGCCTTCCGTCCTCAAAATTCTCGTTCTTTCACAACAGACCGCCCCTCCCGCAGCAATTTCCCCATTACTGCAGAAGGGGCGGTCTGTTCTGTTTCTTTTTATTCATGACAATAGAATGCTCGCAGAGCGTGCATTCTATTGTTTGATATACGGCATTTCCGTCATACGCAGGTTCGTGCATCCGTAGGGCTGCAGCAGCACGTCTTTTGCCTCCCCAAGCGCTTTTCTTTCTATCGGGGAAATAGCACAGATGCCGCCTTTTTCTTCCCACGGAACCGGAACCATCTTCGCTTTGATCCTGATAGGTGGGTTCTCAATAGAAAACGGAGTGTCTGTGACAGGCTCGAACATCACTTCAAACTCTTCACTGTAAAAGCCATAATTCCACTCAGAATCCGGGAACATCTCATAATCGCAGTACGGGAACCTGCGCTCTACGCCGTCCCGCACATACTCGATACGGTTCTCCTTTGCCTTTACGGGCAGGGAGAACAGGAGCGGTCCTCGAACCAGCACCTTTGCGTCGTAAGGGCGGTCCTGTAAAACAGCTTCAAAGGTCAGCTCCACCGTAACGCATGTTACGCCGTCAACCAAAATGTTCTGCTCGAAATAAGTGCCGGGGCAGGCTTCTTTTCCGTTGACTGTCGCTTTCTTTGCAAAGCCGGGAATACGGATCTGCAGACAGGTTTCAGCAGGCTTGTCCGAGCTCAGTTCAATCACTGCATTGTCACGGAACGGGTACATAGAAACAATATGTACCTGAACAGTTCCGTTGGGTGTTTCCACCTGTGCACAGCAGGGCACAAGGCTCTGTACAACCGGACCGCGTTCATTTTTCATCACTGCGGAAATTGCAAATTTCGGCCACGCCTGATTAAAGTTTGCGGTACAGCAGCCAAAGTGAGGCTCCAGCCCGAACATGTTCGCCTCGTTATTATTGGAATTATACGGATTCTCTGCATCCGGGATTCGCGCTGCCGAAATCTGGTTTGTCATCTGAAGGTACTGATGCGCCCACATATCCGGCGTCGTCGTTGCAGGCATGGAATTGAATGCCTCTCGCTCCAGTAAATCCCCCCAGAAGGGATTTCCTCCAATGGAAAGCAGGGTTTCACAGGAATACATCATCTCTGCAACGCTGCAGCACTCGCTGCCCTGGATCGGCGCATCACCAGACAGGCACTCGTCACCGGTAAAATGTCCGGTCGCCATACTGTTGTATTTCATCACCTTTTGATACATGGAAAGAGCGAACTCATCCGGATCTTCCTCTGTCAGACAGGACATCAGTGCGCGGCACTTAAATGCCATGGCGGTATTTACCACATGGTTTGTCTGCGTCCAGTATTTCTTCGAAGCAGGCTTTTGGAAATCAAAATAGGTATAAAGCTTTTCGTAATCGATACCATCTGCATCCAGCAGCTCCATCAGCTGCAAAAGCCAGGGCTCCGGTCTGCGCTCATACATCCACAGTATCGGGATCAGACATTCATACCAGCGTGCTGCCGACCAGTTAAACAGCGTATTTCTTGCAATATGAGGAAGAAGCTGCTTTAACGCGCGGTATACCGCTTCCTCAATCCTTTCATCCCCACTGCAGTCCTGGTACAGCACCAGAACCTTACAGATCAAAAATGCCGCCCAGAGGTCGTAGCGGTCGCGCTCTTCCGGCTCACAGGGGCAGATCCAACCGTCTTCCTTCTGGGCTGCCAGAATCGCATCGATATATCTTTTTGCACGCTTTTTCAGATCTTCATCGTCCAGCAGATATGCCAGCGGAATAAAGCCGTCCAGCCAGTACGGTACGCGCTCCCAGCCTTCCTTGTCTCCGCCGATCCATTTACTCTCCCGTACATCCGGCCATACCAGATCCAGATGTCCGCTCAGCCCCTCCGCCTGAATTTCCAGCTGCCGCAAAAGCCAGCCCTCCGGTTTGATCTGCTGCGCAGTAAGCGCACGATATTTTGCATCTCTCATTTTCTTTTCCTCCCTTTGTATTCTTTTCTTTTTCCTCCGTTATGCTATACTGTCAGTAGAATTCTACCCCTAACTAGCATGCGCCGTTTTTGTATTTTTGAATTGGCAGGCTGCCTGCGCAATCTTTCGCTTCGGAGGATTTCCTTGATGAATACGGATTACATTTTTCTAAATCCTGCTCCCATGCCTTATCTGACTGACTGCGACTATAAAAAATTTGAACCGAACGAATATCACATCTCCCGGATCGTGGACTTTTTCGTTCTGATTTTTATGCTCCGGGGCAGTCTGCATTTTATCGAAGACGACGTTTCAGTCAGTGTCCAGGAAGGCGAGTGGTATATTCAACGTAAAAATCTGCTGCAGAGCGCAGATCGTCCCAGCCCCGGTGCAGAGTATTATTACTTCCATTTCAAGGCGGATTATACGCAGGATCTGCTCCATCGAATCAAGCTGCCGATCTGCGGAACCTTTTCTGCACCGCTGTTACTTCCGTCTCTGAAAAAGCTCTGCAGTCTGTTTCATCAGGCGCCGCAAAACCCGTTTGATATCCAGAGCGAATTTCTGCGCCTTTCCAACACCCTGTATGAACAGGAGAGCGCCTACACGTTCCTGACGTCCTCTGTCATGCATTTTCTGACCGAGCATGCATCGGAATCCGTCACCGCGCAGACGCTGACAGAACAGTTCCATTATTCCGCCGCCTACATCAATCGACGGCTGAAAGCGGAAATCGGCGTTACTGCCCATACCTATCTGACAATCACTCGACTGCAAAAAGCTTCCCGTCTTCTGGTGCTCACGGAACGCCCGATCCAGGAAATTGCACAGGACTGCGGATACAGCGACCCATCCCTGTTTTACAAGGCATTTACCCAGTATAACGGTCAAAATCCGTCCCAGTATCGGAAAGAACATCGCTTCCGCAATTAAAATGCAGCTGCAGGATTTATGCTTTTATTATATAAGATTCCTCTTCATTTCCAAAGTTCAAAATCAGCCTTATACATTGCAAAATTGAAACATACACAACAATAGTGTTCTGAAAAGCAAAAACAGACGGACTGCATCGCTACATTTCTATAGCTGTGCAATTCGCCTGCTTTCCATTTTGTCTATAAAAACGATACCGCTCTTTATTCGTAACTCTGTCCGCCCATTTCTGTGCCGCAGCTACTGCAGTCCGCTTACTCCTGTGCCGCTGCCGCGCTGTCCAGATCCTTCTGTGCAAGCTCCAGATCCCTGCGGATGGAGAGATGCTGAGGACAGACTTTTTCACACTTGCCGCACTTCACGCAGCATTTCGCCTTTTCTTCGTCCTTCAAATCCTTTTCCCATGCATTTTTTACATGGTCGTAGGTTCCGTAAATGTGGTATTTGTTCCACAGTGCGAAGTTCTGCGGAATGTTTACGCCAGCCGGGCACGGCATACAATACCGACAGCCGGTACAACCATTCTGTACTCTGCTCTGCAGATCTGATACAATTTCAGAAATCATCTTTTCTTCTGCTTCATCCAGCGGCTTAAAGTTCGAGAAGGTCTTCAGGTTATCCTCAACCTGCTCTTCACTCGACATACCGCTCAGGATCACCTTTGCATTGGAATGGCTGCCAACCCAGCGAAATGCCCAGGATGCGATGCTGGCATCTTTATCCATCGCTTTGAACTTTGCATTGATATCATCAGAGAAGTTTGCAAGGCTGCCGCCCTTTACAGGCTCCATGATCACCAGTGGAATTCCAAGCTCTTCTGCCAAAGCGTAGCCTTTATCCCCTGCCTGCTCCTCGGTATCCATGTAGTTATACTGAATCTGGCAGAAATCCCAGTCACGGCCGCGCAGCACTTCTTCAAATGCCTCGTAGGTATCGTGGAAGGAAAAGCCCAGATAACGGATTTTGCCCTCTGCCTTTAACTGCTCGCAGAACTCCACAATTCCGAGTTCTTTCACTTTATCCCATCTCTCTTTGCTCATTGCGTGCATCAGATAAAAATCGATATGATCTGTGCGCAGGCGCTCCAGCTGTTCTGCAAAAATGCGTTTTGCATCGTCTACACTCTCAATTGCCCAGACAGGCAGCTTTGTTGCCAGATAAAAGGAATTGCGATCATATTTCTGCAGCACTTTGCCGACAAACGGTTCACTGTCACCATTATGGTACGGATACGCGGTGTCGATGTAATTGACACCTGCTGCGATGGCACGATCCAAAAGCTTCTCTGCTCTCGGCTCATCGATTTTGCCGTCCGGTGTGGCAGGAAAACGCATACAGCCAAAGCCAAGCAGTGATGTTTCGATTCCAAGCTTTTCAAATTTTCTCTTTTCCATGTCTGTTCTCCTTTTCGTTATGAAATGATTGGACTGTCCGTATTCTTCGGCTTTGCCACATCTTTTTCCATCTTCTCCGGTTCTTTTAATTTACCGATTTCATTATGACTCTCGAAGCTCTTTTCGATCTCCTGCAGCTGGTTTGCGTAGCCTAACAGCTCTGTTGTCAGCTCCTCCTTATCCGCCCGTTCTTTTTTATAAGAAATGCGGTGTTCCATACTTGCCCAGAAATCCATCGATAATGTCCGCAGCTGTACTTCTACCGGAAAATATTCCATCCCATCCATGCAATAGACCGGAACGCCGACAATCAGATGATAGCTGCGATATCCATTTGGTTTCGGCGCTTTGATGTAGTCCTGTTCGCGGATCACGATCAGGTCAGCCTGCCGCTTTAAGCTTTTGGCAAGGTTATAAATATCGTCCACAAAGTAACAAATAATACGGACACCGGCGATATCCTGCAGATAGTCCTTAGCGTTGTCTACGGTCGGTTCTTTTCCGCGCCGGATCAACTTTTCTTCCAGGCTCTTTTTCTTCTTGATCCGGTTCTGGATGTAATGAATCGGACGGCTGTCTGACTTACCGTAAAGGTTGTGGTTAAGCACATCCAGCCGGGTCAGGAGCATCTGCATCGCATCCGCATAAGGCCTCACAAAATTGTAGTATTCTTCGTCGTTCATAAAACTCCTCATTTCTGAGTGATCTGTTTTTCTGCGTTTCACAATCACCAGTATACAACAATTTTGTCAAAAAATCATGAGTTTTGGGAAAGAATTTGTTAATTTTTTATAACGTCAGGCGCATCTGATACCAAACGACATTTCCGTGTACCGATTTCGAAACGCCCTCGTTGACAAAGCCAAAGTTCTCATAATAATGGAGCAGTTTGTCCTTACAGGTCAGGACAAGCCCTTTGCGCCCTTCTTTTTTTGCCTGCTCAATAGCGCAGCGAATCAACTGTCCCGCGTAGCCTTTTTTGCGGCATTCGGGAATCGTATTGACGCCAAAAATCATCTGCCACGCACCGTTTTCGTCGTGCAGCGCTGCATTTTCATACATTTCATCCGCCAGATCCGGCGTATCCGTCACCATACCGTCCACCTGCTGGAGGCCGGGCAGAGAGCCCCGGCGCTGGGCGTGGTGCTGGCCGGGCGGGTGCACATGGAGCACCTGGACGTCTGGGGCAGCAAGACGCTGCTGGGCCAGGCCGGGCCGGGTGACCTGTTTGCCGAGACCTACGCCTGTCTGCCGGACGAGCCGCTGCGGGTCAGCGTTGTGGCCGCAGAAAACGGCGAGGCACTGTTTTTGGAGACCGGGCAGCTTTTGCAGTGCGGCTGCGAGCCGTGGCGCTGGAAGCTGACGCAAAATCTTTTGCGCATTGCAGCGCGTAAAAATCTGGGGCTGGCGCAGCGCAGCCTGTACACCGCCCCCAAGACGATCCGCGGGCGGATCACGGCGTACTTTTCGGTGCTGGCGCGGCAAAACGGCAGCCTGCGGTTTACGCTCCCCTTTGACCGCCAGCAGCTGGCCGACCACCTTGGTGTGGACCGCAGCGCCTTGAGCAATGCGCTGAGCCAGATGCAGAAGGAAGGACTGCTGGTGATCGATAAGCGGGAGGTAGAGCTGAAACAGGTGGAGGAGATGTGAGGGAGGCTGTCAGCGGCCCCGACCGCTGACTGATGAGGGGCAACCTTGCGGAGATTGCCTGTAAACGGGTTATTTCCGTGAACTTACCCCTCATCCGGCCCTGCGGGGCCACCTTCCCCCAAGGGGGAAGGCTTGAAGCCTGTATAAAAAGGCCGCTGACAATTATGCCAGCGGCTTTTTTATAAATTTATCGTACCACCGTCTCCACCTGCGGTGCGCCGCCTGCCAGCTGTTCCGCGGTGACAGGCTGTACCTCGCCGGGCTGGTCCAGCTTCTCGCGGGCTACGGCCAGCATCAGTTTGATGCGGTTTTCCTGGTTGACGCGGGTCGCGCTGGGGTCGTAGTCCACGGGGGTGATGTTCGCGTCCGGGTGCAGGGCGCGGATCTTATTGATCATGCCCTTGCCCACAATGTGGTTCGGCAGACAGCCGAACGGCTGGGCGCAGACAATGTTGCCGTAGCCGCCCTCGACCAGCTCGATCATCTCGGCGGTCAGCAGCCAGCCCTCGCCCATCTTGGCACCCAGAGAGATGATGCCCTCGGGCTTTTTCATCAGCTCGCGGAACGAGCCGGGCGCGTAGAAGCCGTACTTGCGCATGGCATCATAGCTGGCGCAGCCGATGCCGTCCAGCCAGCTCAAGAATGCGTCCGCGCCGCCCGCTACCAGCTTGTTGCCGCCGTACAGGTCGATGTCCAGCTTGTAGTTGGCCACGCAGTACTCCACAAAGCCCATCAGGCCGGGCAGGTTGACCTCGCAGTCCTGGCTTTCCAGAAATTTTTCCAGATCATTGTTGCCCAGCGGCGAGTATTTGACATAAATCTCGCCGACGACGCCGACCTTGACCTTCGGCACGCGGGTGATGGGAATGGTCGCGTAGTCCGCGGCAATGTCGTAGAACCGGCGCTTCATGTCATGGGCAGAGTAGTTCTTGTCGTCGCGGATCCAGCCCTGTATCGCAGAGATCCACTTCTCGGTCATGGCGTCGGCGTCGCCCCTGTGGTTCTCGTAGGCGTGGGTCTGGCTGCGCAGGGCGACCAGCATATCGCCGTAAAAGATCGACGCAATGACCTTGCGCAGCAGCGGCACGGTCAGCGGCAGACCGCTGCCCTTTTCCAGACCGGAGAAGTTCAGCGATGCTACGGGAATATTGCCGTAGCCCGCCTTGACGAGCGCCTTGCGCAGCAGCTTGATGTAGTTGGACGCACGGCAACCGCCGCCGGTCTGGGTGATGAGCAGCGCGGTGTGGTCCAAATCGTATTTGCCGCTGTTCAGCGCGTCGAGAAACTGCCCGATGACGAGCAGCGCCGGGTAGCAGGTGTCGTTGTGGACGTATTTCAGGCCCAGCTGCGCGACCTCGCTGCCGCAGTTGCCGAGCACCTCGGTCTGGTAGCCCTCGCTGGCCAGTGCCGCCTGCATGAGCCGAAACTGAGTCACGGCCATGTTCGGAATGAGAATTTTATGGGTCTTTACCATGTCCTTGGTAAAGTTGGGGGTCATGTATTCCATGGAATTGCCTCTTACTTTTTGTCCTCTTTGCGTTCTTCCAGCGCCGCAAACAAACTGCGCAGTCTTATGTTCACCGCGCCCAGATTTGTGATCTCGTCGATCTTCAGCTGGGTGTACAGCTTGCTGCCCGCCTGCAGAATCTCGCGGGTCTCGTCGGTGGTGACGGCGTCCAGGCCGCAGCCGAAGGAGACGAGCTGCACAAGGTCCATGTCGGGGTTCTCGGTGCAGTATTTCGCGGCGGCGTACTCCGAGTTGAAAAAGAACGAGCTGAGACGCAGCTTGCACAGGAACAGCACAAGCTCAACCGTCTTGAGAACA
>OLRH01000153.1_pt1 | contig 30476 bp, 24 predicted proteins | sample 1672321 | NCBI WGS metagenome assembly OLRH01 (sample SAMEA3136671, study PRJEB25190) | human gut metagenome | reverse complement strand
CAAGAAAGAGCGGTTACGATGAAGATATGATCGCCCGAAGTTTGGCTTGTTGAAAAATTGGAGCACCCGTCAGAAAGCCTAAAGCGTTCTATACAAGAGCGATTTCACGCCGAGATTATCCAAATTTTACAATCTGATGAGTATCAGGGTTGTGGACCAGCTGCACCACGAAAGTTAGCTAAAAAGCAGTGGGGTGTGATTGTTGAAAAACTTTGTGCAACATCTGGCGATCAGAATGTTCTGGTCATCGACAACCTTATCAACATAGTCGTTCATGATATTAATGATTCTGATGTTCGAGCTGTCTTAGGTCCAATTCTCAGAAGATAATTGTTAGGAAACGTGTCCTAACTTGGACGCATTTCCTTATCTTTCACCGGGCGTCGTCATTAGGCGGTACACCCCCGTGTCCTTATGCTTCCCTTAAAATACCCCTCAAATTGCGGGAATGTAATAGCTATTGGAGGGAAACTAATTTTAACCCGAAATAGCATTTCTGAACAGCGAATTTTATCTTCAGAGAGCAAAGGCGTGCGGGTATTTCTTTGTCTATAGCGCCGCAACCATTGAGCTGCCACCATCGCAGAAACAACTTGCATAACATCCTCCCCAGAGTTACAATACAGACCACACAGCAACGAGAAACGCTTCCCATCCGGCATCGGTGAATCTTCACCGGAAACCGGGCGGGAAGCGTTTTTGACCACATAGATTACCACAGACGGCTCTGGAACACCCGGAAACAGCGGAGATAAGAGCGTCAAAGAGTAAGTAAAACAAATTAAAAAGCACAAAAAACTGCTATAAATGAGCAGAAAAAGTGTTCTCAATAAGTTTGGGAGCAGGAGGCCCGGGGTTCGAGTCCCCGCACTCCGACCAAAAAACTTTGAAAAGCTGCCTTTTTAGGCGGTTTTTCTGCGTCAAAAGTTCAGTTTTTTCATTTTGCGTTGACCACATAAGTTGCTGAAAAATATGGGTCAAAGTGCGAAAACAGTAATGCGGCGGCAAGTTCAATTTGCCGCCGTTTTCTCATTTGACCCACAACCTGACCCACACAGGCAAAACTGAGACAACCACACGGAATTTGGGGGCAAAAAACGCCTTAAGATGTTCAGATTGAAAATGCAGTCGAAATAGGGTACTATTGGATAATAGTAGGCCTTGTGCCTGCAAAGCCAGCCGTACGGTGTTCCCGTGCGGCTTTTTGTATTTCGCATTCCACATGCAAAACGGAGAGATGCTTTAAAGCAGTATCTCCGGTGATGAAACGGCCCCGTGCGTCCTTGGGTATCTGCTCGGCGGCAGCTGACAGCGGACCGCTTTAAGATGAATATCGTCAACTGTGCCCTGCTTGGCGCACTCGTCCTGTCCATGCCAGAACGACCGGACGTGGAACGGCTGACGGACTTTTACGAATACCCGGGCGGCAGCGGCTATGAAGGGCGGTTTACCCGGTGCGGTATCTGCACACTGATGCAAGAACTGGGATCGTACGACCTGACGCTGGCTCTGTGTCATCCGGACTATACCATGAGTGAGACCGGCGGCGCGACAAGCTTTGTGCGGACGTATACCCTGGCCTCCGGCGGACCGTACTGTGACTGCGACTATAAAAAATGTGTGAAAAAAGTGCCCCTAGGCTTTCTTGGTGTCCTTGCTGCCCAGGACCTTAATGCCGGTGGTGCCGAACAGCACACCGGCGGCAAACATGGCAAATCTCTTCATGGCAGATCGCTCCTCTATATTTTGCAGCAGTTAGATGTGGCTAACCGTCGCCTGTAAGATAGCACAGCACAGGAAAAAAGTAATACTTTTCCGAAATAAAATTGCCAAAAATACTGCGGAATGCAGCGTGCTTTGCAGGGAAAACGGCAAGGGCGCCCCGCATAGCCGCAAAGCCCACAGGCCGTCGGAGGCGTCAATGACACCTCCGACGGCCTGAAGCAAAGGCAGCGAGATAAAGGAAGGAAGTTTTTTATAAGGAAGGTTTGGTGGGTGGGAGTAGCGCCCGTGAAAAAGTTTCTTGCCCGCTGCCCGGGGAAAAGGCAAGGTCATGCCCGCGCCGGTGCGTCACGGCGTATGGCCAGCAGCACCGCCGCCGACAGCGGCAGGCAGGCCGTCAGGCCCCACAGGGGGATGCCGTAGCCTACCTGCTCGATGAGCCGCCCCAGCACCGTGGGTGCGATCAGTGCTGACAGAGATACGCCCAGCACGATGATGGATGAGGCCGAAGCCGTCCGAGTGGGGAACGTCTCGCAGCAAAGGATCACCAGGGCCGGGACCTCCGCGCCCTGCAGCAGGCCCAGCAGCACCAAAAGCACCCGCTGGACGGCCAAAGACGGCGTCAGCAGCAAAACCGCAAACACGCCGGCCGACAAAAAACAGGTAAGCAGATAGAACGTCCGCACCGACATACGCTTATACACCAGCGGCGAGAGCATACGGACCACCAGTGCGCCCAGGAAAAACAGGGTGAGCATGGCGTTGGCCGCGCCGCCTGCCATGCGGTGCACGGTCTTGTAGTAGTTGGGCAGCCAGACGGCGATGCCGTTCTGGAAGCACAGATACAGGAAACAGCACAGCAGATAGAGCCATGCGCGCTTGTCACGAAAGATCTCCGCCGGGTTGGCCACGGACCTGTCCCGCAGGGCCGTCATATCGGCGTAGGGCGTGTGGGGCGTGGCGCGGCGGGACACCGTCCAGAACACCGCGCCCAACACCAGCGCCGCCGCGCCCAGCACCAGATACGGTACGGCAAAGGTGGCGGGGCGGCCGCTGTCGGTAAGCCATGTCACCAGCAGGGGCGCCAGCATGGCGCCCAGACCGTAGAAGCCGTGAACGATGGGCAGCAGCGTGCTCTTCTTCTCGGAAAACACGTCGGCGATGACGCCGTTCATCAGTAGGTCGATCGTGATATAGCCCACACCGCCGATCAGCGCAAACACCAGCAGCAGCCCGTAGCTGTCATTGCCGTACAGGGGCATGGTGCCGATGGTCACACCGGCCACGCCCACCAGCACCGCGCCGGCCAGCAGGCCGTACAGCTTGTGGAGCCGTTCGCCGAACAGGCCCAGCAGCACCGTCATCACGATGCCGCCCAGGGACTGAATGGTCATCACGAAGCCCTGGCGGCTTTCGGTGATGCCGAAAAAGGCCATCATGGACTCGGCGTTGGCGCCAAAGGCATTGAAATAGACGCCGTACAGCAGAAACAGAGCGAAGCACAGGACCGCCAGCAGCGGCAGGGTACGCTTTGCGCCGCTCATGCCCGGCTCCTCATGGCGGCCAGGGCATGGAAGGTCTCCCGCAGCGCGGGATATTGCCGCAGATAGAGCTGGTAGTAGGGCTCATAGGCGCGGCCACATTCCGCATCGGGGTACAGAACGGTATCCGGCTTGACGATGGCATCGCAGGCGCTCTCCACGGAGGGATACACACCGGTGCCAACACCGGCCAGAATAGCCACGCCCAGCGCCGGGCCCTCCAACGCCGCCTTGGCGGTCTGGATGGGGCAGCCGTACACATCGGCCAGCATTTGACGCCAGAATGCGCTCCGCGCGCCGCCGCCGCAGGCCATCATTTCCTCCGTAGGCACATTCATGCCACGGAGCACATCCACGCACTGACGCTGGGAGTAGGTAACGCCCTCCAGCACAGCGCGGATCAGGTGGCCGCGGCCATGGCCGCCGGACAGGCCGATAAACGCGCCCCGGGCCTTCTCGTCCAACAGCGGGGATCGCTCGCCCATCAGATAGGGCAGGAACAACAGGCCGTCGGCGCCGATGGGGGTTTTCTCGGCCAGGGCCGTCATCAGCTCGTAGGGGTCCACGCCCTGTTTGGCCGCCTCGGCCACCTCGCCGGCACAGCAGGTATCCCGCAGCCAACGCAGGGACTGACCCGCCGCCAGCGTGCAGCTCATTACCGCCCACTTGCCGGGAACGGCGGAGCAGAAGGTGTGTACGCGGCCCGCCGGGTCGATGGAAACGCTGTCCGCATGGGCAAAGACCACGCCGGAGGTGCCCAGCGTCGTAAAGGCCTTTCCGTAGCGGACAGTACCGGTGCCCACAGCCGCGGCGGCGTTGTCGCCCGCGCCGCCCACCACGGGCGTACCCTCGGCCAGGCCGGTCAGGGCGGCAGCTTCCGCCGTCACCGTTCCGGTCACGTCCACAGACTCGTACATCCGGCCCAGCAGCGCCGGGTCGATGTCCAGCTTGTTCAGTATCTCGTCAGACCACTGCCGCCGGGGCACGTCCAGCAGGTTCATGCCGGAGGCGTCGGATACCTCGGTGGCAAACTGGCCGGTGAGGCAGTAGCGAATGTAATCCTTGGGCAGCAGGATATGACGGCAGGCCTTGTAGACCTCCGGCAGATGCTTCCGCACCCACAGGATCTTCCCAGCGGTAAAGCCCGCCAGGGCGGGGTTCGCGGTGATGGCGATGAGTTTCTCCGCGCCCACAGTCTCGGTGATCTCACGGCACTCCTCGCCGGTGCGGCCATCGCACCACAGGATGCTGCGGTGCAGCACCTCTCCCCTCTCGTCCAGCATCACCAGGCCGTGCATCTGTCCGGAGATACCCACACCGGCAATATCGGCGGCGGCCACACCGCTTTTGTGCAGCACGGCCTGCACCGTCTCCCGCACAGCACGCCACCAGTCGGACGGCTCCTGCTCAGCCCAGCCGTTCTGGGGCTGGTAGAGGGGGTATTCCACCGTGTGGGCGGCCATGGCCGTGCCGTCACTGCGGAACAGCACCGTCTTGGTACCGGAGGTGCCCAGGTCGATACCCAGCAAATATTCCTTCATAGCCTTGCGCCTCCTTTAGGCAGGGCCGCCCTCTCGGGCGGCCCGCAATATGTCATTTCTCAGTGGAACAGCACCCGGTTGACCACAGATTCCAGATACTCCTGACGGCCGCTGGGCACATCGAAGCTCTTGAGGCCCTCGGCGTAATCCGCCAGAGACTCCAGGGTCATCTCGCCGTCCACGATCTTCTTGCCCACACCGCTGTCATAGCTGCTGTAGCGCTCCTTGACGAACTGGTCCAGACGGCCATCCGCTTTCAGTTCCAGCGCCTTGCGGAGACCCAGGGCAAAGGTGTCCATACCGGAGATATAGGCCAGCAGGATATCCTCGAAGGTGTTGGACTGACGGCGGGCCTTGGCGTCAAAGTTCAGGCCGCCGTTGGTAAAGCCGCCGGCGCGGAGGACCTCCATCATGCAGTAGGTGGCGCTGTACACGTTGGCGGGGAACTGGTCGGTATCCCATCCCAGCAGATAGTCGCCCTCGTTGGCGTCGATGGAACCGAAGCTGCCGTTGACGATAGCGGTACGCAGCTCATGCTCGAAGGTATGGCCCGCCAGGGTGGCGTGGTTGGCCTCGATGTTCATCTTGAAATCCGCCGTCAGGTCGTACTTCCGCAGGAAGTTCATGCAGGTGGCCACGTCGAAGTCGTACTGGTGCTTGGTGGGCTCCTTCGGCTTGGGCTCCAGATAGAAATCGCCGGTAAAGCCGATCTTGCGGCCGTAGTCACGGGCCATACGCAGGAATCGGGCCATGTTGTCCAGCTCCAGCCCCATGTCGGTGTTCAGCAGGGTGTCATAGCCCTCGCGGCCGCCCCAGAATACATAGCCGGTGGCGCCCAGCTTCACCGCGGCGTCCAGGCAGGCCCGGACCTTGGCAGCGGCAGCGGCAAACACATCGGCGCAGCAGGAGGTGGCGGCACCAGCCATGAACTTCTTGTCGCCGAAGTTGTTGGCGGTGACCCACAGGCACTTCTTGCCGGTCTTCTTCTGCAGCTCGTACAGATAATCCACCATCACGCGGAAATTGGCGATGCTCTCGGCCAGGGTAGCGCCCTCCGGGGCGATGTCCACGTCATGGAAGCAGTAGTAGTCGATGTTCAGCTTTTCCATCAGCTCGAAGGCGAAGTCCGCCTTGGCGCGGAACTTGGCCATGGGGTCTGTCTGCCCCATGGACTTATCCATGGTGCCGGAGCCGAACATATCCACGCCCTCGGCGTCGATGGTATGCCAATAGCTCAACGCGAACTTCAGATGCTCACGCATTTTCTTGCCGGCGATGACCTCGTCCGGGTCATACCAACGGAAGGTAAAGGGGTCGGTCCCCTTGGGATCGTAGACGACCTTACTCACATCAGCGTACTTTTTCATGTTATTACACCTCCGAAGTATGTTTCGTTTTTACGCGGGAACGGATCATGGGCACCACCAGCTGGATGATAACGGCCACCAGCAAAATCGAGCCCTTGATGGTATCGTTGATCAGAGCGTCCACCTGCAGGGAGGCGATGATCTTGTCGATGATGGTATAGCTCATGGCGCCGAACAGAACGCCCAGCAGCTTGCCCTTGCCGCCGCTCATGCTGATACCGCCGATGACCACCGCGGCGATGGCGTACATCTCGTTACTCTTACCGAGGGTGGCCGGGTCGACGGAGCCGTTCATGGCCAGCCACAGGAAAGCGCTCAGGCCGGTGAGTATGCCGGTGATGACATAGACCGCCACACGGGTACGGTTGACGTTGATACCGGCCAGGGCTGCGGCGCGCTCATTGCTGCCCAGGGCATAGACGGTCTTGCCAAACTTGGTGCAGGTGGATATGAACACCATGATGACCGTGACCACCAGCAGCACGATGCCCACCACGGGAACGGTGGCGATCTTCAGCTGGCCGAAGCCGTAGAAGCTGGCATAGTGGTCCAACGTGCCGGTCATGTTGAAGATGGAGGACCCGGTAGTCCGCAGGTAGTACTGAGCCACCGAACGGAAGATCAGCATTGTGGCCAGCGTCACGATGAACGCGGGCATTTTCACCAGGCCGATGAGCACACCGTTGAACAGGCCGCACAAGCCGCCGGCCACCAGGGCGAACAGCAATGTGAGGAACACGCTGTCCGTGGCATTGAACACCACCACGGAGAAGCTGCCCACCAGCGCCAGCATGGAGCCCACGGACAGGTCGATGCCGCCGGTGATGATGACAAGGCCCATACCGAAGGCCATGATACCCACCACGGCGGAGTGCCGCAGGATGTTCATCACGCCACTCCAGGTGGTCGCGCCGTGGTTAATAAACAGATAGGCGATGAAGATCGCCAGTGCGATGAGGATAAAGCTGTAATTATTGATCCAGGCGGCAATGCCCTTCTTGTTCAGCCCCGGTTTTTTGGCCTGGACCTTCAGTTCCGTGTTCTGACTCATACGTTTACCTCTCCCTCCGTTGCGTGTATCACATTGGTCGCATACAGCATGACTCTCTCCTCCGTGATCTCCTCACGGGGCAGGATCGTCTGGATATGCCCGTGGTAGAACACCACACAGCGATCCGCGATCTTCTGTATCTCCGGTATCTCCAGGGTGTTGACCAGGATGGTCTTGCCCTTCTCGGCCAGCTCCAGGATCAGCTTGTAGATCTCCGCCTTGGCGCCCACGTCGATACCCTGGGTGGGGTTATCCATGATAAGGATATCCGCCTCGGTGGTGAGCCACCGGCCCAGGATCACCTTCTGCTGGTTGCCGCCGGACAGTGACAGGATCAGGTCGTCATGGCTGTTGGCCTTGATGTTCAGCATATCCCGCATCCTGTTGTACTGCGCCACCTCTTTCCGCCCGCGGATCAGCTGGTGATTGGCAGAAAGCGTGTGCTCGGAGATGTAGTTGTTCTCCAGCAGCGTGAAATCCGGGATGACGGAGTTTTCCTTGCGGTTGGCGGGGATCATGCCGATCTTGTGGCGCATGGCGTTATGTATGCCGCCGTGGTGCAGCGGCTCTCCGTTGACATACACCGTGCCCGAGCTGATGGGAATCGCGCCGAAGATCGCCTGCATCATCTCGCTGACGCCGGCACCCTTCAGGCCTGTCAGGCCGATGATCTCGCCCTTACGCACCTCCAGGTCCACGTTCTCGAACCCTTCGCCGCTGAGGTGCTCCAGCTTCAGCGCCACATCACCCAGCTGGCGGGGCTGGTACACCGAGGCCTCGGAGTAGCTGCTGCCCACCATAAGACGGGTGACGGCCTCCGGCGTGGTGTCGGCAATATTGCCGGACTGAATAAAGCATCCATTCCGCAGGACCGTGTAGCGGTCCGCGATGGTAAATATCTCGTTCATTTTGTGGGAGATGAAGATGAAGGACTTACCCTGCTCCTTCAATCGCCGCACGATACTGAACAGGTGCTCGATCTCCGCGTTGTTCAGCGCGGTGGTCGGCTCGTCCAGAATAAAGAGCTTCGCATTGGCGTGAAGTGCCTTTGCGATCTCCAGCAGCTGCTTTTTGCTGGTCTCCAGCTCGTCTACCAGGGCGTTGGGGTCGATATCCACGCCCAGGTCGCTCATCAGCTGGCGCGTCTGCTCCAGCATGGCCCGCTTATCCAGCGTGCCCAGCTTGGTCAGCAGTTCTTTGCGAAGAAAAATGTTCTCGTACACCTTCAGATCGTTAAACAGGTTCAACTCCTGGTGTACAAAGGCGATACCTGCCTGTTCTGTCCGCTTGACGGAAATGTCGTGCATTTGCTCTCCGTCAAACTCGATCTCGCCCTCATCCCGCTGATGCACACCCGCCAGGATGTTCATCAATGTGGACTTACCGGCGCCGTTCTCTCCCAGCAGCGCGTGTACTTCCCCGCGCTCCACGGAAAAATCAACGTGCGAAAGCACTTCCACACCGGAGAATGATTTGGTGATATTGGTCATTTTCAGCAATTCCATGCCGCACGCCTCTCTTTGCTGTTTGATAAGATCCCTTCTGCGAAGGGGGAGGTGCCCCGCGGGCGCCGAAGCGCCCGCGAAGCCCTCGGAAACGACTTTACTTACTTGGAGACAGCGTCACCGAAGCCCTGGAAGTCGTTGACGTTGGTAGCATCCACCACGGACACGGCGATGACGTGATCCTGGGTGACGGTACCGCCCTCGATGTGGGTGATCATGTCATCCACGGCAGCCTTGATCATCGCGGGATCGTAAGTAACGGAGAACAGATCGGCCAGCTTGGCGACCTCAGCGGTGTAATCCTTCTGATGGATGCCCTTCAGCACGGAATAGATCTCGTTCAGACCGGAGGAGGTGCCCAGATGCACACCGGCGTTCAGGAAAGCATCCTTCTTCTCGGCGTCGATCTCGGAGCTCTTCAGCGCCTCCAGGATGCCCATGGCGATCTCGTCGTCGTGGGTGAAGATCCACTTGGTGGCGGTGATGTCCTCAACAGTGCTGGCATCCAGCCAGTTGATGAACAGCTCCTTGCCCTTGCTGCGGCTCCAGCCGGTGTAGTCGGTGGACTGGATGGCAGCGATCTGCTCCTCGGTCCAACCATTCTCCTTCAGCACGCTGAAGAAGCCGTCGTTACGCATGGTGGGAACGGAAGAGTTGTCACCGGGCATGATGAGGACCTTGTCGCCGGCCTTCATGCCGTCGGCGATGAAGCGCTTGGCGGTCTCGGCGCCGATGCCGTTGTTATCGCCCTTGACGCAGGCAACAGCAGTGGAAGCAGCGGAGTCGATGATACGGTCGAACATCACATAGGGGATGCCGCTGGTGGCCAGCTTGGCCATGGTGTTCTCCAGGGTGTTGTCCTGAGGCAGAATGACCACATAGTCAGCGGTCTTGTTCTCGATCAGGTCCTCCACCTGCTGGATCTGGTTGGCGGCGTCGGAAGAGGTGATGACGGTAGCGGCATACTTGCCGGCGTCATTCAGCTCCTGCGCCTTCTCCTGCGCATAGGTCATCACAGCGCCGGTCCAGCCGTGGTCGGCATTGGGGACCAGAATCGCGATGCGATTACCCGTGGCAGCATCGTTGTCCTTGTTGGCGTCATCGTCCTTCTTCTCGCCGCAGGCGACAAGAGACAGGGCCATGACCAGCGCAAGGATCAGTGCCAGTACTTTCTTCATGGTTGTTTCCTCCTAAAAATTTTTTATAGATACGGACAAAGTCCGCCTATAACGTGTTCTTACAGCTCCACCCAGGCAGAGTCCTTGGCTGCGGAGTCGATGACCGCGTGAATGAACTTCACGCCGTTGAGGCCGTCGGTGACGGTGGGATAGTCGAAAGAGCCGTCGTTGGCCGTACCGCCCGCCTTCACCGCCAGAATGGCGCTGATGATGTTCTTGTAGATGTTGGCAAAGGCGACGATCAGTCCCTCGGGATGGCCGGAGGGGATGCGGCTGTACGCGCCGGCCTTCTCGGTGATATAACCGGTACCGCGGGATAGGGTCTCCGTGGGCTTGCCCTTGGGGGTGTACTTCAGATAATCGGGATAGTGCTGCTCCCACTCCAGTGCACCCTCACTGCCGTAGATGCGGATGGTCAGGCCGTTGAGCTTGCCCGCCGCGATCTGAGAGCACCAGTACGCGCCGTTGACACCGTTTTCGTACTCGACGAGCATATTGGCGTTCAGGTCCAGCTCCTTGCCGTAGCGGTTCACGGTGGCGGCCAAACGCTTGATGTTCAGGCCGGTCAGGTAGTGGACGGAGTTCTCGATGTGGGTGCCGATGTCGCCCACACAGTTGGAGATACCGGACACCGCCGGATCGGCGCGCCAGACGGACAGCTTAGTGGTGCCCTCGCCGGGGACGCCCAGCTCATCGATGAGCCACTCCTGGACATACTCCGCATTGACGGCGGCGATCTTGCCGATCTTGCCCTCGGCGATCATCTCGCGGGCCACCTTCATCATGGTGTAGCCGGAATAGGTATAGGTGACGCCGAAAACCAGGTTTTTCTCCTTGGCCAGGGCCACCAGCTCCTGCGCCTGTTCCACGGTAAAGCACAGAGGCTTTTCGCATACCACATGAATTCCGTGCTGCAGGAAGCACTTGGCCACGTCGTAGTGGGTGTTGTTCGGGGTCGTGATGCTGACGAAATCGATACCGTCGGGACGCCTGCTCTCCGCCTCGGCCATGGCCTCATAGCTGGGGTACACGCGGCTCATGTCCAGGGAGTAGGTCTCGCCGGTCTCACGGTTCTTCTCCGCATTGGTGGAGAAGCAGCCCGCCACCAGCTGTGCGCGGGGGTCAAAGGCGATGGCTTTGCGATGCACCTCGCCGATAAAGGCGTTCATGTGGCCACCGACCATGCCGTAACGGATCTGAATACCCATATTGTCCTCCTTGTCGCGTTTCAGTTGGCAATAGCGTCGTCAAACTTCACATCGGACTTCTTGAAGTCCACCTTCTTCACGAAAGCGGCCGCCTCGGTAGCGCCCTCGATACGGTCCATACCGCTGTCCTCCCATTCCACGGACAGAGGGCCGTCGTAACCGGCGGCGTTCAGCACGCGGATGATCTCCTCGAAGTTCACGTCACCATGACCCAGGGAGCGGAAGTTCCAGCCGCGGCGCAGGTCTCCGAAGTCGATGTGGGAGCCCAGCAGGCCGCTGCGGCCATCCAGAGTCACCGCCGCATCCTTCATATGGACGTGGTACACGCGGTCCATAAAGTCGCGCAGGAACAGATGGGGCGTCACGCCCTGCCACAGCAGGTGGCTGGGGTCGAAGTTCAGGCCGAACTCGGGGCGGTCGGCAAACTTCTTCAGCAGCTTCTCGGTGGAGTAGTAGTCGAAAGCGATCTCGCCGGGATGGACCTCCAGGGCGAACTTGATGCCGTTGGCCTTGAACTCATCCAGGATAGGGGACCACAGGCGCACGATCTCGTCGTAGCCGTTCTCGATCATCTCCTCGGTGGTCTGGGGGAAGGAATACAGCCACTTCCAGATGGGAGAGCCGGTGAAGCCCGTGACCACATAGCAGCCCAGCTTCTTGGCCACCACGGGGGCCTTCTTCATGGTGTCGATCGCCCAGGCGCGGATCTCCTCCGGCTTGTCGGCCAGCGCCGCGGGAGCAAAGTTGTTCAGCCGGGGATCGGGAGCGTCGCCCACACACTGGCCGATGATGTGGCAGGCCAGGGCCTTGCAGATCAGGTTGTTCTTCGCCAGGGTCTCCTTGATCCAGGCCACATAGTTGTCATCGCTGTACGCACGGTCAATGTCGATGCCATTGCCCCAGCAGGCGACCTCCAGGCCGTCATAGCCCATCTTGGACGCCAGCGCACACAGTTCATCGAAGGGCAGGTCCGCCCACTGGCAGGTGCAAAGAGTTACCGGTCTGTTTCCCATGATACATTCCTCCTGTTAAAAAGTTAAATCATCATCGGCCTGTGCCGATCGGATCACAAACTTACTGCGAGTGCCGCACACGCACACGGTTGTGGGTATACACCACGCCGGCGGCGGGCCGCCGTCCGGTGTGGATATAGTCGAACAGCACACGCACCGCCTCGTCCCCCTGGGCGAAGGGCTCCTGGGTCACTGTGGCGGCAATGCGCCCTTCCTCCATATACCGCAGCACGGCCTCCGTCCCGTCCACCGCCAGCACGCGGATATTCTTTCCGCTTTCCAGGATGGCCCGCATACCGCCGTCGATACCGGCGGCGGCAAAGCACACCATGTCCGGCGTGTGGTCCGCCAGATAGGCCCGCAGCACCTGATAGGAGACATCGTCGTCATCCTGATTTTCCAGCACGGCGTCCACCGTGATCTCCGGCGTGCCCTCCAGCGCGGTCCGCAGACCGCGCACGCGGTCCATATGGCCGCGGACATTGGTGCTGCCGATAACAGCCGCCACGCGGCCCCGGCCATTGAGCATGAGCTGCACCAGATCTCCGGTGATCATACCGCTGTTGTAGTAGTCGCAGCCGACAAAGGCCACACGGTCGACATCGATATCGGTGTTGACTGTGACCACCGGTATGGGCAGTGACTGCAGGTACTCCGCAACCTCGGGCACATCCAGCGGCATGACCGCCAGCGCGTCCACGCCCTCGGCCACCAGCCGGCGCATGGCCTGCAGCTGCGTGGCGGCGTCGTAACCCTTGATCTCGCGGATGGTAAGGGTGGTGCCGTAGCTGGAGAGTTTTCTGGCGCGGCTCTGTGCGCCGCGGAGCACCTCGTCAAAAAAGGGATTGCCGACGGAGGGTATGACCATGCCGATGTGGGTGCGCTGACGGGAGCGAATAAGCGCCTGGGCCAGCTGGTTGGGCTGGTAGCGCTCACGCTCGGCAATGTCCAATATACGCTTGGCCAGCTCGGGATTTACGTTGCCGCGGCCGTTGAGTACCCGGTCGACGGTGCCGCGGCTGGTGCCCGCTTTTTCGGCGATCTGCTTGATGGTCACGCGTCCGCTTCTCCTCTCCGAAATTTGTATCGCCCTTGGCGATGTGTCATTTGTGCTCGAGCACGAATTGACTGTGCTCGAGCACAGTTTCAAAATACCATCTCTTTTGTGATCTGTCAACGGAAAAGGGCCGGCGTGGCTCTATTTCTGTAGAGTTGCCTAAACACGGCGAAAAACTTTTGTTGTTTTTCCCAGTAGACATTTCGGAATTCCCTGTTACCCGCAACGCTTTGTGCCAAACATTCCAAACCAATAAGGTGACTGCCAAACAGCAAAAGGGGCCACCATACAGCGGTCCCTTTTATACGGAAAAAGCCAAACGGCTCCCGGGCGCGCGCCCGGGAGCCGTTCGGTGCAAGGGGGAGGAAAAGGAGTAAAGGAAGAAAACAAGCTATTTGGTGCAGACCGGCAGGAACTGGCCGAAGCAGTCGGGCAGGACCTGACCGTCACGCATAGTAGTGCGGCCACGGAGGATGGTCTCGACCACCCGGCCCTGGAAGGACATACCGTCATAGGGGGACCACTTGGCTTTAGAGTACATCTGCTCCTGACGGAAGGTGTAGGCCGCGGACATATCCACAATGGCCAGGTCGGCATCGGCTCCGGGGCGAATAACGCCCTTGCGGGGATAGAGGCCGAAGGTACGGGCCGCATTGGCGGAGGTGATCGCCGCCACGCGGGGCAGCGTCAGCAGGCCGCGGTGGACAGCGGTGAGCAGCACAGGAGAAAGACCCTCGATACCGCTGATTCCGGCGGGGGCATCCCAGAAGGAACGGTGCTTTTCCTCGCAGGTGTGGGGCGCGTGATCTGAGCAGACCCAGTCCAGGGTACCATCCGCAAGGCCCTGCCAGACTGCCTGGCGATCTGCGGCGGTACGGATGAGAGGGTAAGTCTTCATCACCGCACCGCAGCGGCGGGCGTCGCGGTCGGTGAAGGTCAGGTAATGGGTACAGGTCTCGGCGGTGACATCCACGCCGTCGGCCTTGGCGCGGCGGAGGTGCTCCACGCCGTCGCCTACGCCCACATGGAGGACGTGCAGGGGCATGGAGAGTTCCTTGGCCATGTCGATAGCGGTGTCGATAATGGAGGTCTCGCAGCTGACGGGGCGGGTACGCAGCAATGCGGCGTAGTCCTGCGCGCCGGCGGCAAGGGCCTCCTGCGTCAGGGCCCGAACAATGGAGAAATTCTCTGCGTGGATGCCCAGGCGTTTGCCGGTGGCCTTCACGGCGCGGAACAGGCGATAGATCTGGCCGTCGTCCGGGGGCGGGAGGACGTTGTCCATGCCCTCACGATAGTTGTAGATCAGGCTGTTGTCCCGGCGGTCCACCGCGTAGCCCCAGAAGAATTTGAAGGCCACGCAGCCGGCCTCCGCCAAAGCGGGCAGGCTGGCAAGATTGGCATCGCCCAAAGCCAGGCCCCAGACGCAGAAATCCGCATGGGCCTTGGGCTGGATGACCGAGACAAGATCGCGGAGAGACTCCGCCGAGTGGATGGTAGGGGTGCAGTTGGGCATTTCGAACACGGTGGTAATACCGGTGGCGGCAGCCGCCGCGGTGGAGGAACGGAAGTCCTCCTTCTCACCTGTGGCCAGACGGCCGTCGCGGGAGTGAACGTGGGGCTCGATCAGGCCGGGCAGGATATAGCGGCCAGAAGCGTCGGTGGCTTCGCCGACGGTGCCGGGCAGGCGCTCGGACGTGACGGCGGCGACCCGGCCGTCACGAATGTAGATATCGGCACGCTGCATACCGTCATCGTTGACCACCGTGCCGTTGTAGATGACTCTGTCCCAGTCCATAAATGCCTCCTCCGATATGTATACTGTATACACTTAGTCTTCAGGAGAAGCCCCCATGACAGGTCACGGGGGTCTCGTGCAGGCGGTACATTCCGTCATACAGACGGTACATATCCGCTATGCAGATGGTACATATCCGCTATGCAGATGGTACATATCCGTCATGCGGGCGATACATATCCGCCATGCAGATGATACATATCCGTCATGCGGGCGATACATATCCGCCATGCAGATGGTACATATCCGTCATGCGGGCGATACATATCCGCCATGCAGATGGTACATATCCGTCATGCAGATGGGGTCTGTGCGTCAGTCCTCCTTGCCGTAGCGCTGGAGTGCGGCCTCGTGAACGTTAGCGGTATGGGCGGTGAGCACCCGACGGAGGCGATCCGCATCACGGGCCCGCAGGGACGCCACGATCTCCTCATGCTCCGCCAACGCACGGCGGCGTTCGTCATCGGACAGCACGCTCTCGCGGAAGCGGGCGTGCTCCGGGTTCTGAAACGACGTGGTGGCGCTGTAGCTTTCGATCTGGTCCAGAAGCTTGATGAGCAGGGGCATATTGCTGCTCTGGGTCAACAGGCCGTTGAATTCGTCCAGGTGGCGGAAATACGCACCGACGTCATGCTTGTCCAGCGCCTCGGCGCAGCCGCGGTTGTCGGCCTCCATGGCGTCCAGCTGCGCGTCGGTGATGTTCCGCACCACAGCATCCACGCTGAGCAGCTGCAGGGCGGAACGGATGGTATAGACCTCGTCCACCTCGGCACGGGTCAGCCTGGGCCGGGCCACGGCGCCCTTACGGGGCTCGTAGACCACCAGCCCCTCACGCTCCAGCATACGGATGGCTTCGCGCACGGGGGTGCGGCTGACGCGGAAAATATCGGCGTATTTTGTTTCAACAATGCGCTCATCCGGCGCGATATCGCCGTTGATGATGGCGTTTTTCAGCTGGGTATATATCGTTTCGCGCTGAGGGTTGGCGGGGTCCACCGGTGTGAAGGCTGTCATCTCTCTATGCCCCCTTCTTTTTGTACCGCAGCAGGCGGTTCTATACACACTATACCCGCTGCTGCGGGAAAAAGCAAGCAAAACCGGCAAATTCTGCCGATTTTCCCTCCCCTGCCGGGGCTTGGGCGCAGTGCAGTCTCTCTTGCATGTGCGTGGTATACTGTATACAAAATACATGGTAACATATTCCTCTCCCTTTTGCAAGGGGTTTTCAGATGCGCGGCAAAAAAAGAAAGCCCTTACGGGCTTTCTTTTTTTTGCTCTCAGTGACGCTTTTTAGCGGTCCAGGCCATGCCGGTGACGGACAGAACCGCCGTCACGGCGTAGATGCCGATGCCCGCGTCAAAGGTCTTGGGGCTGCTGGTCTTGGTATCATCCTTGGTAGTCGTGGTGGTGGAGTTGTAATAGTAGCGCGGCGGAGTGGGCTGCTGTTCAGCAGGACGCACAGTATAAGTACCATCATTATTCTGATTAAGTTCGCTGCCATCCGCCGCAATCACTGTACCAGTGACACCACTCAGGCTGCCGTCTCCTGCGGTATCCTTCAGGGTCATCGTCTTGCCGCTGTCGATTTTCATAGACTTCTCGCCCTCAAAGACAACTTCCTTACCGTTGAGGTCGATAGTAACATTATTGCTTACAGTCATATCATCCGTAAACGTCTTGCTGCGCATCAGTTTGACAGTTCCGCCCTCACCAGCCGCGGTAATGGCAGCACTCAAATCAGCATACAGCTGTCCATGGAAAAGCTGATGGATATCCAAATGATCTCCTACGACAAGGTCAACCAACTGCGCCACGTACTGTTTTTGCAGGATAAGGCACACACGCTGGCGCTGATGCAGAAGCACGCCGCCATACTGCGGCCTAAGTTCCGGTGCGTGCTGCGCTGCCTGGAGCAGGAGATCGCACCGCTGGGCATCGCCGCGTGGCAAAAGCCCACCGGAGGCTATTTCGTATCCGTGAACACCCTGCCGGGGCTGGCCAAACGGACGCTGGCGCTATGCAAGGAGGCCGGCGTGACCATGACCGGCGCGGGCGCTACCTTCCCCTATGGCGTCGACCCGCAGAACAGCAACATCCGCATCGCGCCTTCCCTGCCGCCGGTGGAGGAGCTGGAGAAGGCCATGGAGGTATTCTGCGTATGCCTGCGGATGGCCGCGCTGGAACAGCTCCTGCAGAAGTAAACGCGAAAAGCACACCCCAATGGGGTGTGCTTTTCAGCTTTTGATCCGGCGCAGTACAGTTGTGCTGGGTGCGCTTTGCTATTAAATTCGCTTATATGCCATATATTAAATCGATGCTTTACTTATTATCTTGCTGCGCGTATAATGAACCGTCGTTTGAAAATAACACGGAACGGAGGCAGCGAACATGGCAAATTGCGCGATCGTAGGTATCAACTGGGGCGACGAGGGAAAAGGCCGCATGGTGGACTATCTGACAGGGCAGTACGATGTGGTGGTGCGGTATCAGGGCGGCGGCAACGCCGGGCACACCGTTATCAACGATATGGGCAAATTCGCCCTGCATCTGCTGCCCTCCGGCGTGTTCCGCCCCGGCGTGATGAATATTCTGGGCAACGGCGTGGCGCTGGACTGCGAAAACCTGGTGACGGAGATGGAAACGATCCGCGCGGCGGGCGTCAGCATCTCCCCGGAAAACCTGATGGTCAGCCACCGGGCCTCCCTGCTGCTGCCGTGGCACCGGGAGCTGGACGCGCTGGAGGAGGCCCGCCTGAAGGACAAGATGTACGGCTCCACCAAGCAGGGCATCGCGCCGTTCTACTCCGATAAGTACCAGAAAAAGACCATTCAGGCCGGTGAACTGCTGTATCCCGATCGCCTGATGGCGCATTTACAGGACCTGCTGGAGTGGAAAAATCTCATATTGCAGAAGGTCTATGGTGCCAAGGGCTATACCATGGCGGAGATGACCGCGTGGCTGGAGACGTATGCCGCGCAGGTCCGGCCCTATGTAGCGGACACCGGGCGGTATCTGCGGCAGGCGCAGGCAGAGGGCAAGGCCATTCTGTTCGAGGGACAGCTTGGCGCGCTGCGCGACCTGGACTACGGTATCTATCCCTATACCACCTCCTCCAACACCATTGCCGCTTACGCGCCTATCGGCGCGGGGCTGCCCACCGCAAAGATCGACGAAGTGGTGGGCGTGGTAAAGGCGTATTCCTCCTGCGTGGGCGAGGGGCCGTTCACCTGCGAGTGGTTCGGTGCCGACGCGGAAAAGCTGCGGGAGGCCGGCGCGGAGTATGGCGCCAAGACGGGCCGCCCCCGCCGGGTAGGCCCCATTGACCTGGTGGCCACACGCTATGGCGTGGAGGTACAGGGCGCGACGAATATCGCGCTGACCAAGCTGGATATCCTCAGCTACATGGACGAGATTCCCGTCTGCGCCGCCTATGAGATCGACGGCGAGATCACCCACGAATTCCCCTTCCCTGCCGTGCTGGAAAAAGCAAAGCCCGTTGTGGAATACCTCCCGGGCTGGGGCTGCGATATCTCCGGTGTGCGTACATGGGCGGATATGCCCCAGGCGGCGCGGGACTATGTGGAGTATGTGGAGCAGGCCATCGGCTGCCATATCGGGTATGTCTCCGTGGGCGCCGAGCGAGAGAGCCTGATCATCCGATAAACAAGGAGGATCGTTATGTCTCACGATATGTACAGCTCCCCGCTGGCATCCCGCTATGCCTCGGACTATATGCTGCACCTGTTTTCCGACGACAGCCGCTATCAGACCTGGCGGCGGCTGTGGACGGCGCTGGCCCGCGCCCAGTGCCAGTTAGGTCTGCCCATCACCGAAGCGCAGGTCGCCGAGCTGGAGGCGCATATCACCGACATCGACTATGATGTAGCCGCCCAACGGGAGCGAGAGGTACGCCACGATGTGATGGCGCACATATACGCCTACGGCAAAGCGGCGCCGTCGGCGGCGGGGATCCTCCATCTGGGGGCCACCAGCTGCTATGTGACCGACAACGCTGACCTGATCCTGTACCGGGATGGCCTTGTCTACCTGCGCGCACAGCTGCTGACCGTATTGAACAACCTGGCGGCCTTCGCGAAAAAATATGCCGACACGCCCGCCCTGGGCTATACACACTACCAGCCGGCACAGCCCGTGACCGTGGGCAAACGCGCTGTCCTGTGGATGCAGGACTTTCTCGCTGACGTGGAGGAGCTTGACCATGTACTGTCCGCACTGCGGTTCTTGGGCTGCCGGGGCACCACGGGCACAGAGGCCAGCTTCATGGATCTGTTTGACGGCGATGAGGCAAAGATCGACGAGATGAACCGCCGCATCGCGGCGGAGTTCGGCTTTTCCGCCTGCTTCCCGGTATGCGGACAGACCTATCCCCGGAAGACGGACAGCCGCATCCTCGGCTGTCTCAGCGGCATCGCCCAGAGCGCCTATCGCATGGCCAACGATATCCGCCTTCTGCAGCATGACCGGCAGCTGGAGGAACCCTTCGAGGCGGATCAGATCGGCTCGTCCGCCATGGCCTATAAGCGCAATCCCATGCGGTGTGAACGCATCTGCTCTCTCAGCCGCTATATGATAGCCGACGCTATGAACGCGCCTATGACCGCTTCCGTCCAGTGGCTGGAGCGAACGCTGGACGACTCTGCCAACCGGCGCATCGCCATGCCGGAGGGCTTTTTGTGCATCGATGCAGTACTGCGGCTGTGTCAGAACGTGACGGCGGGTCTGCACGTCAACGAGGCGATCGTAGATCGCACCCTGCGGGAATATCTGCCGTTCCTGGCCACGGAGGACCTGATGATGGAGGCGGTGAAGCGGGGCGGCGACCGTCAGCAGCTTCACGAGATCATTCGGAGACACTCTATGGCAGCAACAAAGCGCATGAAGGAGGGCCTGCCCTGCGACCTGCTGGACCGGCTGGCAGGCGATCCGGTCTTCGGACTGAGCCGGTCGGAGCTGGAGCAGCTGATGGAGCCGCGGCTGTATATCGGGCGGTGCCCGCAGCAGGTACGGAAATTTCTGGATGCCTGCACGCCGCTGCTTCGGCAGGCGCAGGCCGCTGACGGGGACATCCGGATATGAGCACAGAGAACACCGGGGCGCGCTGAAAATTCATCGCGCGTGAAAAGGCCGAGAGCCGCTTATTCCCAGACCGGAATAAGCGGCTCTTTTGCAGTTATCCATTTGGGCATTTGGAAGGCGGAAATACGGTACGGCTCATCCCTTGACGCTTCCCAGCGACACGCCCTCCACGATGTAACGGGAAAGGAGGAAATACATGACGAACATCGGCAGGATAGTGATGGACAGCGCCAGGAATATCACGCCGTAATCGGCGCGGAAAGACTCCCCCATGAGCATCTGCACGAACATGGTCAGCGTCTTTTTCCCGGTGGAGTTGATGATCAGGCTGGGCAGGAACAGGCTGTTCCAGTTGGCTACAAACTGGAAGATGGCCTGTACCGCCAGTGCCGGCTTCATAATAGGCAAGACGATGGTATTGAAGGTGTGGAACTCTCCGGAGCCGTCGATACGGGCGGCCTCCACCACCTCCAGAGGCAGTGCGCCCAGCAGATACTGCCGCAGGAAGAACACCACCACCGGCGTGGGCACCATCATCACCGCCAGGATAAAGCCCCAGGCGGCTTTTTTCAGCTTGAAATCGTAGGCATGGATACCGTAGGCCGTCAGCGCGGAGAAATAGACCGACAACGCGGTGGCCGGCACCGTCACCAGGAACAGCAGGATGGACACCGCCGCCGCGCGGCCGGTATCTGTACCCTGACCAAGAAGGGCAACCTGGCTGTGGGCAGCGGCTTTAACGACGACCCGCTGTGGCTCATTGCCGGAACGGACGCCTACCTCCGCGAGACGGGCGACTGGACCATTCTGGACGCGCCCACCTTCGGCGAGGGCAAGAACAGCTGGCTCACCGGCACGGCAGCCTGGACGTTCGTCAGCATCTCGCAGGCCATTCTCGGCGTGCAGCCCACGCTGGAGGGCCTTGCCATCGATCCCTGTATCCCCACGGAATGGGCAGGCTATACCGTCAAACGCCGCTACCGCGGTGCAGTCTACCGCATCACCGTAGAGAATCCCCATCATGCAGAAAAAGGCATCGTCTCCCTCACCGTGAACGGAACGCCGGTTACCGGGAATGTGCTTCCCCCGGCCGCACCCGGCACAGAGGTGCAGGTACGCGTGGTCATGGGCTGAGCGCAATAATAACAACACATCCCCCGCGCAGATACACTGCGCGGGGGATGTGTTGTTATTTTGAAAAGGAGTATACCGTGCAGTGCCGGTATACTTCGCCCCGCCGCAGCAGCGGCTGGGGAAAGTCCGGGTGATGTACCGCGTCCGGCGGGAACTGCGGCTCAAGACACACGGCGCAGCGGGGCTCATATACCGCCCCATTCTTTCCGCCGCGCCGGGACAGCCAGTTGGCCGTATACAGCTGCACACCGGGCGAGGTGGTGTCCATCGTCATGGCGATGCCGCTGCTGTCGCCCCGCAGCACCGCCGCACGGCGCAGACCGGCCCCGTCCACGCAGAAATGGTGGTCATAGCCGTTCACCAGCCGCAGCTGCTCCGCCGCCGTATCGATGTCCCGGCCGACAGCCTTAGCTGCGCGGAAGTCAAAGGGCGTCCCCGCCACCGGCAGCGCCCGCCCCGTGGGCAGGCAGCCGGGCGAGGTCTCCAGATACGTCCCCGCCGCCAACGTCAGCGTATGCGCCATAGCCGTACCACCGCCGTTCAGGTTGAAATAGCTGTGGTTGGTCAGGCTGCACAGGGTGTCGGCGTCGCTTTCCGCCTCGTATTCGATCCGAAGCGACTCGCCGGTCAGCCGATACGTCACCGACACCGCCAACGTTCCGGGATACCCCTCTTCCCCGTCAGGCGACAGACGGTGCAGCCGCAGGCCGTCCGCCAGCGGCTCCGCCGCCCAGATGTATTTGTCAAATCCCCGCGCGCCCCCGTGGAGGTGGTTCTCTCCGTCGTTTTTCGCCAGTGGGTACGTCTTGCCGTTCAGTCCGAAGGACGCCCCGCCGATGCGGTTGCACACCCGGCCCACCGTCGCGCCGAAGAAGCCGTCGTTTCGCTCGTATTCCGACAATGTGTCGTACCCCAGCACCACATCCACGCCGCCGAATACCAGCCGCCGCAGCGCCGCGCCGTATGTAAGCACCTCCGCTGTCAGAAACTCATTTTCCAGTGTCCAGCTTTCCACGGTCTCGCCGAGCGCTGTTATGCCGAAAGTCTGACACATCTCCCTCATCTATGCTGCCTCCTCTCCACAGGTGCGTTTCAGCTTTTCGCCCTTAGTATAGTCTGCATTTTGCCAAAAAGCAAGGGCTCCGATGTACATAAAGCCAGCCGGACGTTGGCACTGCCCCTGACACCAATTGGCTCTTTTCCTTCTCAAAACGATTTAGCCGTATGTGCTGCGTTCCTGCCCCAGCCAAAGCCTCCTGTATTCTGCTCAACGCCATCCTCGCCTGAAGCACCGCTAAATGCCCCGTTTAAATGACAGGGTTACTTTTGCTTGAAATGTCAGGTATGCCGCTTAAGAACAACGGCGGCGCAAATATAACAATCCGTTCAGCAAAAGCTGCATCTAACGAAGAGGTGCTATATGGGCAAAGTATCCCGTATAAGGGAAAGGAATACACCCTTATAGAGCAGCTGCACTCTCTATTGGGAGGCGGTGCCAATCCTTTGCAGAGGAATACGGGATGGTCATTGTGAACGAATATCACCATGTGGCGGCGTTCTCCTTTGAAAAAGCGCGGAAGGTCGCAAAGGTGAAATATCCAGCTGTCGGTACGCTGACGGTCACGTGGGTTTTTACCCCGGAGGACGGCCAATACGCCGTGGTGGCACTGACCTTCCGGCGCAAGCGGGCGCACGAGCAAACACGCAAAAAGGGCCGGACGTTGGACGGTCCTTTTGCGGCCGGAGAGCAAAAAGGAAACCGCCCGGTGGGCGGTTTCCTTTTTGAGGGGAGGTAAGGGAGATCACTCAGGCAGCCACAGCGGCCCGTTTACGGGAGATGTTCTTCATGACCAACAGGGCGGCAATGATGCACACCAGGGTCACGGGCAGAGCCAGCACGGGAGCCACCAGTCCGGCGAACAGGAAGCCGATCAGGGAGGAGATACCAACCGTCAAGGCATAGGGTAGCTGGGTCTTTACGTGCTGCAGATGGTCGCAGCAGGCGCTGGTGGAGGACTGGATGGTGGTGTCGGAGATGGGGGAGCAGTGGTCACCGAACAGACCGCCGGAAACGACCGCGCCGATAGCCAGAGTCAGGGGGATACCCATTGCGTTGGCCATGGGCAGGGCGATGGGCATACCCAGGGCCCAGACGCCCCAGGAGCTGCCGGTGGCGAAGGACACCACCACGCCGATCAGGAACAGGATGGCGGGGATCAGCGCCGCGGGGATAGAATCCTGCACCACGCCGGTGAGGAACTGGCCGATGTTCATGGACTTGGTCAAACCGCTGATGCTCCACGCACACACGAGGATCATAATGACCTGCATCATGCTGGCCGCACCCTTCGTCCACTTGTCAATGGCACCGCCCAGGGTAATGAGCTTTGACTTAATGCCCACGATTCCGGCGGCGATGGAGCCGGTGAGGAAGCACATGGCGATGGCCATCTGGATATTGGCGTGGCCGAAGCAGCCAATGAAGCCGTTGACCCAGATCTGGCCAGTGTAGAACACCACGGCGAAGATGGTGAGGATCAGAGTGATCATGGGGGCCAGGAAGTTTGCCATGCTCAGCTTGCAGTCCTCGGCGAAGTCGGTCTCGGGGGGAGTGGCAATCAGGTTGTCGGTGTCGCTGTAGGTCTTGCCGGTCTCGATAGCCAGCTTCTCGGCCTTGTACATGGGGCCGACATCCAGACCGAACAGGATGACCAGCAGGACGGTGATGACGGAGAACACACCGTACAGATTGAACTGGAACATACCGAAATACAGGTCGTAGGCACCCACGCCGGTGAGGTTCAGGGCGGCGATCTCGGCGGCCAGCAGACCCACCAGGTACACGCCGTTATCACTGATGGGGGACATAGAGACCAGCGGTGCGCCCATGGCATCGGTGATGTAGGCCAGCTTTACGCGGGAGATATGGGTCTTGTCGGTGACGGGACGCATGATGACGCCCACCAGCAGGCAGCCCTGATTGAAGATGAATACGAAGGGGGCGATCCAGGCCAGCAGCTGGCTCTTTTTGCGGTTGTTAGCCACCTTCTCGGCCCAGCGGCCGAAGGCCTCCGCGCCACCGCAGGCACTGAGCATATACATGAAGCCGCCAATGAGCGCCATGATGATCAGCATGCCCGCGTTCCAGCTGTCGGCAATAGAGGGCACCAGGTACCCAGTGAAGCTGCCGATCAGGCCGTCGATGGGGTTAAAGTGATGGATGATGGTGGCACCTACCCAGATGCCGATGAACATGGAGATGATGGTCTGCTTGGTAACGAAGGCCAGGACGATGGTGACCAGCGGGGGGACCAGGCACCATGCGCCGTACTCCGGTGCCGCTTCGCCGTCACCGGCAGCATAGCCGATAACGGTCAGAGCGAGCATGAGAACGGCCACCAGACATACGCCGATAAGATTTCTTTTCTTTTTCATGATTCTCTCCTCTCTTGTATCGTCTTATTCTGATGCGTGGGAAAGGGGATGTCAACGGGAATATACCAACTTACCTCCCAAGTAGGTTTGCTCAACTTTGGTGTTGACGATCTCATTCTCCGGGACGGAGAAGATGTCCTGGGACAGGACGATGAAGTCCGCCAGATAGCCGGGGCATAGCTTGCCCTTGACGTTTTCCTCGTAGCTGGTGTAGGCGGAGCCGGTGGTGTACAGCGCCACGGCCTCCTGCACGGTCAGCTTCTGCTGCGGCAGCCAGCCGCCCGCAGGCTGTCCATCCAAATTCTGAGAGGTGACGGCGCAGTGGATAGCCAGGATGGGGTCGAAGGATTCCACAGGGGCGTCGGAGCTGCCGGAAACGTGGATGCCCTTGTCCAGCATGGTCTTCCAGGCGTAGGAGGTGGAGACACGTTCCTTGCCCAGCAGTTCCTCGGCGATCTCCATATCCGCACGGATGAACAGGGGCTGGATGTCCGCCAAAACGCCGTTGCGGGCGAAGCGGTCCAAAATATCTTCGCTGGTGATCTGACAGTGGATGATGCGGAACCGGGGATCGGGCTTGGGGTACTTGGCGGCGATCTTTTCATAGCAGTCCAAAATCACGTCCATGGTATAGTCACCGATGGCATGGATGGCCAGCTGCAGGCCGTTGCGGTAGGCTTTTTCCAGCAGGTCATAGAACACCTTCTCGTCATAGACGAAGATGCCCTTATTTTCCGGGTCGCCCTCATAGGGCTCACGCAGCGCGGCGGTCTTTCCGCCCAGGGAACCGTCGGGCAGCAGCTTGAAGGCACCGATCTTGAAGAACTCGCTGCCGTCGCCGGTGCGGCCGCTGTGGCGGTGGAGGTAGTCCTCCAGCTGCGCGTCGGTGATGAGGCGGAGCTGCTGGATGAAGCGCACGTTTAGCTTGCCCTCTTTGTCCAGTTCCTCATAGGCGGCCAGAATGTCATCGATAGTGGCGTCCCACAGCTTGAAGTCGTCGGTCTGTACGGTGGTCAGGCCGGTGGACAGCAGATCCTTCTGATAGTCCAGGATGAACTGCTTCAGCTGTTCCTTGGTGTACTTGGTCAGGATGTCATAGACCAGGTGCCGGGCGCGCTCGTGGAGCATGCCGGTGGGGACGCCGTTTTCATCCACCACGATGTGACCGTCCTGCAGCGTAGGAATATCATCAAAAATGCCGGCGGCCTTCAGCGCGGCGGTGTTGGCCACGGCCACGCTGCAGCAGGTACGGGTAAAGATGGCGGGGTTGTCCGGGCAGAACTTGTCCAGATCCTGCCGGGAGGGCAGCACAGGCACGTCGAACTCATTTTCGTTCCAACCGCCGCCCTGGATCCATTCGCCCTTTTTGATGCCGCGGTCGGCGATGTACCGGCTGGTGCGCTCGGCCATTTCCTCCAGAGAGCGGATACCGAAGAAGTTGATCTTCTCCTTATCCGTGGCATAGCAGAGAAAGTGCTCGTGGCTGTCGTGGAAGCCGGGCAGCACGGTCTTACCGTGCAGGTCCACCACCTGACACTCGCCAGCGGGGACATCGCAGTTCACATCCAGAATGCGGCCGTCCTCCACCAGCAGGGAATGAACGACCTCTGTGCCGTTCATGGTGTGGATGCTGCCATTGCGGAACAAAGTTTTCACGATTTGCTCTCCTTTCTTATTACAGGATGATCCAGCAGATCACCCCAGTGACCAAAGTGAGGATCGCTGCCGTCAGCAGCGTGAAGCGCAGTACCGTGCCCTCTTCGCCGGGTACGCCGCCGGCTGTGGTGCCCAGGATGATCTTGCTGGGGGAGATCATACTGCCGGCGGAGGCGCCGGCGGTCTGCGCCGCCAGCAGGGGGCTGCTGCTGACGCCGAGGTCGGCGGCTGCATTCACCTGTACATCGGTGAACAGGATGTTGGAGGACATGTTGCTGCCGGTGACAAAGGAGCCTATCACACCCAGCACGCCGGCCAGCAGCGCGTACCACCGACCCATGACGTGGGTGATGCCCTGCGCCAGCACCAGCGTCTGGCCGCTGCCGCTCATGAGCTTGGAGATGATCAACAGCAGGATCAGGGACACGGCTACGGGTCTTGTTTTCTGTAGCGTCCGTGACAGCATGACGCGGAGCTGTGAACGCTCCAGCAAACCGCGGCCATGGAGCAGGGCGTAGCTGATGATACAGGTCAGCAGCAGTACGCTACCGGAATCCACCAGCGGGTGGAAGGGAGAGTACTTGGCCGTGGCAGCATTGACGATGCCGTAGGCGGTGCGGGTCTCGGGGAAAGCGAACCCCACGCTCCAGCGGCTCAGCGCCTCGTGGACGGAAGGGATCACCAGAAGTACTACGGTAACAAGGATCAGCACCATATAGGGGGCAAAGTACAGCCAGACGGCGCCGCGAGGCTTTTCCGCGCCTGTCGCGGAGGTCCGGCGTACCATCATGGGGCTGCCTTCACAGGCGTATGCTCTGCGGTACATGGGCAGACGGGACAGGGGGAGTATGGCGGCCATAGCCACGGTGGCGGGGATAAAGGCCGCGATGGAGGCGTTGTACTGTGCGACCAGCAGCTCGCCGCCGCCGTGTATCAGGGAGATCACAAGGACAAACACAGCGCCCTGCCGCAGCCCGCGGCCCCGGTCATACAGCCAGCAGATCAATGCGCCGGCGGCCAGGTTCAGTATCCACAGAAGCAAGGCGGTGTAGCGGGCAGTCAGATGCAGCTCCGTGCCGGCGATGCCGGAGATCTGCGCCAGCACGTCCCAGGCCACAGCCAGCGTGCCGAAGGTGTTGCCCCAGGCTTGGCCCAGCAGGGCGATGATGACCGCCATGGTAGGACGGACGCCCAGCGCCACCAGCATGGGGACGCATATGGCGACCGGAACGCCGAAGCCGGTGATACCCTGCAGAAATCCCACGAATACCCAACCTACTGTCAGGATGCGGAACAGCTCGTGGGGGCTCAGCTGCCGCATGGTGTCGTTCATCACATCTATGGCGCCGGAGGCGGCGATGAGCTCGTACAGCAGCAGCGCGGGGAAGATGATATATAGGATGGTGGCTGTGCTCCACACGCCTTTCAGACTCTCGAACAGTACCAGCTGTATGTCCGCTTTGTACACTACTAAGGCGGACAGTACGGTCAGCAGCAGTGTCACACCTGCGGCGCGGGCGGTAGATACGCGGAAAACCGCCAGCAGCATAATCAGCAGCAGTATAGGTAAAAAGCTGACGCACCAGGTCAGAACAGTAATTTTCATGTGCTCCCTCTTTTGCGGTCTGAAGTATTTTCACCTATAGGGTAGCACGATTTTCTCGGCCATGCCCGCCGCACGGCACAAATTCGCGCCCGGTTTTTTGTGCGTCTGCACAAAAGGCGGTTTACACTTATGGGGTATAATGGTATCATCAAAATAGGGGGTGTTTTGGTATTTTGCCGAAGGGAGGCGCACTTATGACGCTGCGGGAGCTTTTGAAACAGAATGAGCTGCGGGTGGTGGAGGTGGCCGCCGGTGCGGACGGCCTGGCGCGCACCATATCCGGCGCAGTGATGTTCGATAACCCGGAGATGGTCAATTGGATGCGTGCCGGAGAGATCATGCTGACTACGGGCTACTTTTTGCTGGACGATCCGGTAAAGCAGGAGAAGGTGCTGCGGGACCTGGCCGACAGCGGCTCCGGCGGCCTTGTTATTAAAATGAAACGGTATTTTCATGAGATACCGCCCGCTATGCTGCAGCTGGCCGATGAGCTGCACTTCCCGCTGATGCGTATTCCCTACCACACCTCCCTATCCGAGATCAGTGAAGCCGTCAGCAAATATGTTTACGGCATCAACGAGGAACAGGCGCTGCAGATGGTGTATCAGGCCATGTTTGATGTGCTGCAGGGACACGCGGAGGTGGAATATCTGCTGAAAAAGTGCGGCCCGCTGCTTCACGTGCCGCTGCTGTATATGACACCGAGCCGGAAGATACAGTGCGTTTCCCAGATGCTGCAGCCGGGGCTGCGGGAAGAACTGGCTGTGGGGCAGGTGCTGTTCTCTGTGCCGGAGCGCGTCAAGGAGGTAGAAAAACTGCGGACAGCAGGTCTGTCCGCCGGGATCTATCCCTTACAGCAGGAGGACCAGTGCGTGCACATCTATCCCATCCACTCCGAGCAGGAGATCATGGGGTATCTGGGCGCGATCCGCCCCGCCAATGCGCCGCTGACCGAGAATGAGAACACATTGTACCGACGTATTGCCGCCGCCTGTACGCTGGTGCTGATCAAAAAGCGCGGGGGTTCATCCTCCAGGAGGGAGATCAGCCACTTCCTGGACAGCCTGGTGACGGAGGGAGCTTTGTCCTACGGCGAGATCGTCAAATCCGCCAACTACTGCAATATCCCGCTGTATTCGCCCTATATCTGTGCGCTGATCTCCTTCACCGAGCAGAACCGGCTTCTGCAGACGTCAGAATGGCTGGGCACCAGCGCCCTGCTGCGCAGCCAGTTGGCGGACAAGTGGGAGATGCTGTCCGGGAATATCAGCTATGCTTTCGCCAAGTACAACAACGTGATCCTTGTGCTGCAGCAGAGCGAGAGCCTGCCCGTGTATGAGCAGGTGGCGCTGGTGCGGGAGTACTGCGGGGACCTGATGAAGATGCTCAGCGCTAAGGGGCAGGATCGGGGTGTGATCTTCGGCATCGGTGACCCTGTGCCCTCGCTTGCGGAATTCTGCCGCAGCTATTCCCAGGCGCTCCGCACGGTGGATCTGGCCAGCAGGATATGCGACGAGCGTATTGCCACTTACCGCCGGTATATTCTCTGCGAGCTCATCTATGACTCACCCAATGCGAAACTGGCGCTGATCCAGCGGATCAAGCCGCTGCTGGCGTACGACGAGGAACACAATACCCAGCTGCTGTACACGCTGGAAACCTATTTCAACAACTGTCAGAACTCCGTAAAGACCTCCAAGGCGCTGTTTATCCACCGGAACACGCTGCTGTACCGGCTGGACCGTATTGCCGAGATATTGGATCTGAACTATAACGACAGCGAGCAGATGCTGACCTTCCAGCTGGCGCTGAAAGCGTTTCTGATGTGCCAGTAAAGTAAAACCGGCCCAACGGCTATGCCGTGGGGCCGGTCGGTCAGTTCAGTTATTCCGCAGCTCAAGCTGCAGGCGGTCGGTGATCATGGCGGCGAACTCCTCCGGCTGCGTACCGATGGCGCTGACCTTCTCCCCGCCGTGGGGCAGAACACGATACTCCATATTGTCCTCTTTTCGCGGGATACGGTCCCGCCGATATTCTTTACGGGCATTGTACCATATTGCGCGGCCTGAACAAGCCCGGCCGGGTATTGGATGCCCGGGCAACGGACTGTACCCGCACATTTATATGCTGTATATCACGGCGCTCCGCCACGCCGGGGTTGCGAAAAGCGCGCGTCCGTGGTACCATCGATTGACAAGGATTTGTTTGTCCTTGTCAATCGATGGTACAGTGAAAAAACAAGTTCTATGGAGGGACACCCTTGAAAACGGATCATCTGGCTTTGCTGCGCAGCGGCGCGCCGCTGTCCACCCGGCAGCAGATCAGCCTGACGCTGCAGCTCAGCTGGCCGGCCATCATGGCACAGCTGGCCACTATTATCATGCAATATATCGACGCGGCCATGGTGGGCCGCCTGGGCGCGTCCCAGTCGGCGGCAGTGGGGCTGGTGGCCTCCACCACCTGGCTGTTCGGAGGGCTGTCCTACGCGGCAGCTATGGGCTTCAACGTGCTGACGGCGCAGGATACGGTTCTATTCCTGCTTTCGGGCGGCGGTAGCGCGCTTTTCGAGA
>OLRH01000146.1_pt1 | contig 31085 bp, 55 predicted proteins | sample 1672321 | NCBI WGS metagenome assembly OLRH01 (sample SAMEA3136671, study PRJEB25190) | human gut metagenome | reverse complement strand
CCTTGTACTTGAAGCCACGGATGTCCTGCGCCTTGTCCGGGAAACCTGCCTGAATCGTCTGCTCGAATCCGACGGGAAATTTCTATTCCTTCTGGACGGGCTGGATGAAGCGGGGCACAGAAAACATCTTACATATGAGATCCGGGAGCTGACGCGGAAAAAAGGCACAGCAGTTATTCTTACAGAGAGAAACGCTGCCCCGGGGAGAAAATGGCGTACAGACTTCCGGATATATGAAGTGATCGGCTTAAGCAGGGAACAGCAGCGCCGGATATGTGCGGAAAAGAATATCCCTCTGCCGGAGAGAAGCGATGCAGGCAGACTTCTGAGCAACCGGATGTTTATGGGAATGTATCTTGATATTATGGCTTCTGAGAGCTCTGATGAACGGACGGAAGGGGCGGATGAATATTTCCCGGTCAGAGTCAGAGATCTGTTTGACCGGTATTTTATCAGTATTGAGGAAAAACTGGAACGCATTCTGCAGGACGACGATGAATATTGCGCGGCCAGATTTGCGCTGGAACATTTTCTGCCGGCAGCCGCGTCACAATGCGAAAAAGCGGGACATCGTCCCCCATACGCTCAGAACGTGCGTCTACGAACAATTTTTTAATTCTTTCATTCTTATCTATTCTAGCGTCATATTCTACATAAATACGCTCTTCTGACTGTCCTTCACCACAAATAATCGCATAGTTCTTGTATTTACTAGAATCAATCATAACGTCCGGTTCTTCAATGTTTCCAAACTCTGTAGAGAATGTAACAAAGTTGTTTCCATCTGCATTGTTCTGAGTCAAGTCACGACCACGATACAACACGAATGTGAACGTACTTGACACATAGTCATATTCTATGCGGAAAGACAATTCTAACGGATATAACAACTCATAAAGCTTCTCGTCAAGGTTTGCTCCTGTTTCTTGAAAATCTACTCTATCGGTAATGGATTCATCATATCTATATCCCATTTTCCATGAGCAATACTTGTCTAATAGCTTTTTTACTACATCAACAATTTTTCCACTGCTTGAGAACGTAGGATAAATACAATCATCTGCTAGAATCTTTTCAAAGAAAGAGCCTTTTAGCAACATTTGTTTCGTGTTGTTTGAAACGGAATAATGCGGTATTTCTACGATTCCTAGCTCTTTATCATCAGTCGAATAAATATATTTAATATCGCTTGAATACTGCCCTATATCAATATAAATCTCGAAATCTCCTGTTTCATAATATCGCCTATTCCACTGTACGTTATAAGGTGCTAAATGTGTAACGATATTGAAATCTTTATCTAATCCGAAATAAGACATACTATATACCTAAATACCTTTCATTGTAGTAAACTGTGCAAGCTAGATTCGTATCTCCATTGTCTGCCGTATATCCTATGATATTCTCACCTAATTGAATAGTCATATCATTGAATGATGAGGTTCTGTCAACTTTCCCAATACAATTCACGCCATTTTTTTTAATCGAAATAGGCTCAGAAACTAAATCAATTTCTAATACATCGCCATTGTGTAGCGTATCTAATACACGAATATATTTATCTTTATTGAATAGTTTCGGATTTGTTACCTCTCCGAATGCTTCAATAACGGCTCTACAGTATGTTTCTGTATCGCCTTGATTATCAATATAGATTTCTCTAGCGAATGTAAATGTTCCAAAGTTTACGCCTGTTTCCGGTATTTCAAAATTGAACGCTAAACCTTCACCAATTTCTGCTATATTCCTTGCGAAATCATCAAATGAAAGCAACAAAGGTTGTGTGCATAGAATTGTAAAGTTAAGCTCTAAATCTTTGTAGATGTTAACAGTAGGCAAGCTATATGCGTATAACCTTCCTCTGCAATATTTCTTTTCTCCCATATACTCAACTATAACGTCAAATATATGAGAATATTGGAAGAAGCGTCGTAGCTTCTCCCTTTCTTCTCTTTTTTCTTCAAGTGAACCTTTAAATGTAGCTTTCACGCTTCTTTCTTTCGTTGGAATACGTGAACCGATTAATCTAGCACCATTTCCGAATGCATTGTCTTGAGTCGTATATGAAGGTGCTACATAATCAAATCCATCTAAACCATCACTAGATGGTATTCTCCATCTTTTGTTGTCGATTTCAAATTCTTTGCCATCATCCCTACGGACAATAACTCTTACTTTATTGATATCTATTGAACTACACCTCCATATCCATATCTTGCTTGCATACGTAACATTCTAGCAATTTCATCCGGACTTTGCGCTTTATTGTAGAAGTTGATAGTCTGTCCATTGTTATTTGTCGTAACGCTAGGCATGATTTGAGCCATATCTTTAGCTACGGCACGAATCCATGCTTTATTTTTTTCTAATGGTACGACTGCTTCTGCTCCGTTACCTTCCAATAAACCGATTTGTCCACGTTTTAATACACCACCACGCTCTAGCCTAGGGATTCTTCCAATGTGAACTCCGGGAATCTTGTTGATGATACTTATTGCACCGTTAATGCCACCGATAACACCATTTACCATTCCTTTTACACTAGAGACTAATGAACCTACTGCTCCTTCAATTCCACCGAATACACCACCTACAAACCCTTTTAAACCGTTCCATGCATTCTGTATTCCTTGTAAAACATTTGAAATTTTATTTCCCACATTGTCCATTACACCTTGAACCTTAGACCAAATGCCATTGAATACATCAGAAACAGTACTCTTAACATTATTGAAATATTTATTAATATTATCAATAACGCCTTGAACCTTGTCTCTTACCTTGTTCATGGAATCTTGAATCTTACTCCAAATATTGTTTATGATGTCCGAAACTGTTTTAAACAAATTGCTTACAAATCCAATAATAGCAGTAACTACTTCGCTAACTTTGCTCCAAATATTCTGAGCAACCGTTAATATTACAGACCAAATATTCGCTACAATTGTAGCTACAATTTGAACAATAGGCATGATAAATCCTAGTATTGTCGCAATCGCAGTCCCAACATACGTTACAACCATATTTATAAATGAAATGATTCCACTTACTACACTTCCAACAACTTGAAGGATAGATGTTATTACAGGAATCATACCGACAACTGTTTGGATAATATTCTTGATGATTGCTAGAATCGGTGGTCCTACTACGCTAAGAATCTTTTGAGCTTGGTTTACTACATTTTGAATTGCGTTACCAATTTTACCTAAGATTTCTTTTGCAATAGGTTCAAGAGCAACTTTCATTTCGTCAATCGCTTTTCTGACCTCATCAAAAGCAGGAGCTAACACCTCTGAAACTTGACTTGTCAATTCTGTAATTCCACTTGTATCAATCTTGCTTAACACACTTGAAATTACATCACCAACTTTAGCAAATCCTTGTTGAATACCTTGTATAGCTACTGTAATCAATCCGATGATACCTGCAAGAATAGGGGTAATAAGTTCGCCTATTGGAGTAAATGAATCAAGAAATGCACGTCCTAAGCCACTTAAAGCATTCTTTAAGCCACCATTTGCAATTTCTTTGACTTTATCCATTGCTCCTTCTACATCTTTATATTTGTTCCCTACTGTTGTTAAGGACTGAATGAATCCGGAGTTGAAATCTTCTCCCATTGTGCCGAATGCAATACTTGCTTTATTCAACTTTTCTTGTTCATTTGTAGTCTTTGAAATATCTTCTACAATCGCATTCACAACATCTTTTTGAGTTGCTCTTCCTTCTTGCCATGCCTTAAATACATCTTGTGTTTTGGTATCAAAACTATCTAAAGCTCCTTCAATAGTTCCATCAACTAACCTTGTGGTAACTTCGTTGATTGCGTCATTTACTTTATCAAGGTTATATGCTCCACCATCTAATCCATTCTGCATTAATTGGAAATATTCATCTGCCGAATATCCTGCTTGTGCGAATTTACCGGAGTATTCTGAAATGTTATCGCCCAACTCATCTGATTTGTTTAAACCATTCTGAGCACCTGTAGCCATAAGGTCGAAAGCTTCTTGAGAAGTGATTCCGAACTGCTTCATTAATTGTTGAGCACCTCTAAGAGTTTCATTCTCATCCATATCGAATGTATCTCTTAAAGTTAATAAATCCTCGGTCACGTTCTTTAGGTCAACGTCACTTATGCCTTGCATTTGTTGCTTGACTCTGCCCATCATATCGGCAACATCTGAAACATCTTCACCGAAATTGTTTGACCAAACATCACGAGCAATGTTTTTAAATTTGCTCATTTCATTGCTTGAAGCACCTGTTTGAGCTTGAAATTTAGCCATAGCGTCATCTAGTTCTGTAGCTTGGTTAACACCTGTTTTAATTGCTAATGCCATACCACCGATAGCTCCTGCTACGGCAGTAACGCCTGCAACACCTCCAACGCCTAATCCTGTTAAAGTTTCAGTGATTGCAGTAGCTTCCGGACTAATATTCTGAATCTTTCCTAATAGTCCATCAAATCCGCCTTGAATTGATTCTAAGGCACTGTTTCCAACCTTTTTAAATACATCAAACTTTGAACCTGTTTCTTGCGTTTCTGTCTGTGTATTCTTTTGCTCATCATTTAAATCTTTAAGTTTTTCTTTAATCTTCGGTGGTGCTTTTGAACCATCAGAACCTAACTTGTCGATTGCTTTTGAAGTTTCTTTGATAGCATTTGTAGCTCCACTTGTAACTTCATGAACGGATTTCATTCCATTCTCTAGACCACTTGTATCAATCTTTGTATCAAACTTTAATGTTCCGTCCGATATTCAATTTGCCACCTCCTTTTCTAAACATCAAAATATGAATCGAATTCATCTTTCATTTCTTGTTCCTCCATTGTTAATTCGATTGGGAAAGACCATGCTTCTTTTGCTCTTTGATATGCTTTATCCTGTGTATCATTCTTTGAAGGCTTTTCATACCCTCTAACACTCTTTGCATATCCCCATAAAGTTGAATCACCTACAATATTGTTTGATAATGCTAGGAACTTATGCCAATGCATATCGCATTCTGTTAAATCAATGCCGTAAAGTTGCATAAAAGCCGAATAAATATATTCCCCATCTTGCACATAGTCTAATGTCTTAACGCCTGTAGAATCACTTCTAGGCGTACTAGAAGGGTTATATAGGAACCGTTCTAACTCTTTTAAAATATGCTCATCTATGATAGGTGGTTCATCTACGAATAAATAAGAACAGTCTACTTCATCAACAACATGATTGTTGAATCGTTCTAATTCTTCATAGAATCTTATCCACAACCGAAAGTCTGTATTTAATAAAATAGGCTCGCCATCTAGCGATTGTATGCTATTTGGCAAGCCTTTTATGCGTAAATCAATCATTTCTTCGCCGAAATGCTAGAAACAGTTTTGCTTGCGTCAAGAAATTGCTTCATTCCATTTGTTCCGAATGTTGTTTTTAATTTCTTTTCTAACTGTTCAACCGTTTTCTTTGAATATTCATCATCAATTAAATTGACAATATACAATACTTCCATCAAATCAACTTGTTCAAAGTCTGCACTTCCTAACATGCTTTCAATTTGTTCATCTGTTAATACTGTTTTCAGATAGTCGAATTTAGCTCGATATGCTTCTTCATGCGTTGAGTGAAATGCGTTACAAGCGTCCTCTGCTTTTAATACTTCAATTGTTTTAGGTGGGATTTCATACTGCTTCCCTTCATACGTGATTCTATTCATGATTTACCTCTTCTTTCTTTATACTTCTGATGTGCCTTCTGTAAATGTTACTGCTCCATCTGCTACCCTTGCAGTACCGACACGAATGTCGCTTGCAAAGTTAATGTTGAAGTTGATTTTTGAATCAGCACCACTTAATGTGTCGAAAATTAATTTAGCGTCAACTTCCCACGCTTTATAGCCTTTAGTTTTGTCTCCGTCAAACATAAATACAAGTAAAGCTTTTGTATTTACTTCTTCGTTGTTTGGTACGGATTTCATCATTTGTTCGTAAATGTATTCAAAATCATCTTCGCCTTTAATCATTGTTAAATCTTGCGAAATCTGAGGTGAATAACTCTTTAATGATTCTGTTGGGTTCTTATCTGCGATAAAGTCATACGTTTCAGTTTCACTATTGAATGAAATATCTAAAGTTGTAGACTTTTTAATTCGCTTGTAACCTTCTCCCATTTGCAAGAACAATCCAATCATATACTTCTTGACTGTTTGTCCTGTAGTTACTTCAGTTCCTTGAGTTGCTATTAATTAAGCTCCTTTCTGTATTTAATTTGAATAGTCAATGCATATACTGCTTGATTATCCTCATTTGTGTATAGATATAAACCACTTGAAACGGAAACATCATCACAATGTCTGTTTCCGTCTAGTTGTGGTAATTCTCCGCTTAAATTCTTTTCGTCAATCCAATTTTCTAATTCTTCTAGAAAAACATTGTTATCTTGTCTTTCTGATTCAATTTGTGTATTCCTACGTGCTAGAAACGTGTAGTATTCAGTACGCATTTGAGAACCATCAATGTATGTATTTACAATTGCGTTAGGTTCTTTATACAACGCATAAGAGATAGCTTGTTGCGCTAAAACATCTGTTTCAATACGTTCATCTATCTGTATATTTCCATAGCCATAAAGCCATTGAATCAACGCTTTTGATACTGTCATTCACTACCTCCTATCATTTGTTGTGCTTTCTTTGCGATTGTCTCTGCTCCACCATTTCGCATAGCTTTTTCAAACCAATGGTCTGTCTTTCCACCAACGAAATGAGCATTCTCTTTGTTGTAATACCACCGTCTAGCATATGGAGCACTTGGTCCACCTTGCTTTACTAATCCACTTCCGATTTGAGTGTTTCTTGTAGCCGAGTTAATCAATGCTCCTGTGTCTCTAGGCGTATAGGGGGTCATAAGCCTAATGACTTCAGAATCAATCATTTGTTGAACTCGTCCACGTTCTTCAAGTCCTCTTGATTGTTTAAATTCTTGAAGTGATTTAACATCAAGTTTAACTTTGATACCTATTGACCGACAACCTCCCAATGCTTCAACATATCGACATTCGTACAATCTGTTACGCTTTGAATTGTTGTCCATTTGTATTTCTTTTTAGCTTCGTTTATTGCCTTGATACTAGATAAATTTTCTTTGACTTCTCCAAAGAATACGAAATCTGTTTTATCTGTATTTAATGTGAAGTGCTTTTGTTTCTCATCATTTGAAAGTTTTGCATATGCGTAAGGTTCAACATATCCCTCACGATATAAGATGGTAATATTTGTGGATGTGGCTATGCTCAGAATATTACCATTTGCAGTTCTAACAGTTGATTGTCTCCACATACATTTATCAAGTATAGAAGCTTGAAACCTATCTTCTCTTGTTAACGTATCATAGTAGTGATTTACAAGTGTGATTGAATCTTCAAAGAATCCTATCATAATGCAATCCATCTTTCTTTCATTAAATCTGTATCGCCTAACCAAAAGGCTATGATATCCTCAAGCATGTTCCTTTTATCCGAGTGTGTAGTGTTTGTAAAGCTTTTGGAATATCCACCGTTTGAGATACTTGATACACCATCAACTGAATCTTGAAAGATTACATTGTTTAATACATCGCAAATACAATCTTTTAAAGTGCTTTCGTTCTGTTCATTAATAGAATCAACATTCACATGCTTCAATACCATTGCTTCTGCTTTGTAAGAATACTGATTGAATTGATTTTCATCAAATTTAGGAAAATGGGAATTGTAATATTCCCAATCTAAAATGTTGTTCATTTTACAACCCCCTTTTTATGCTATTTTTCTTTTTGAGGTTTAGCTTCCTCTTTTTTTGTTTGAGGTTTACCTTTTTTAGGCTTTTCAACTTTAGAAGGATAACCCCATCCGATTTCTTTCGCCATTACTCAGCACTAGCAGATAAGTAAATACCTGCTACCTTATTTTGGTATACATCAACGATTCCATATTTACGATATTTTAGTACATCTGAATCTGATTCAATGTTATTGCTTGCCGGAATTACATTTGAAACGGTGTGTTTATCCCATTTCATTACGGCAGGTTTGTGAACAATTAAGAAGTTGATTGCGTGTCCATCCTCTGCCTTTTCGTATCCGCCCTCTAACTCTGTATCTTTTCCACTCAACAATTTAATTTTTGTATAGAATCGTGTTGAAGGTACAGGAACAATTTTTGCAAATCCTTGTAAAGCTTCACGAGATTTGTATGTATCTAATGCTTTAACGCTATTTAATAATGTTGGTGTTGAATACAAGATACGTTGTTCGGAAGGAACTTCATCTTCATCCATCTTAGTAACTGCTTTTAATAATGCGTCTAAGAATGCCTGCGCTCCTTCGTAATCTTCTGAAACCTTTGTGATTCCTGTTGTACCGGCAATCTTAGCGAATGTGTAAGCGTCTGCTTCCGGTGCAACCTTTGTACGCATTAACTCCGCTCCTGCCATACCAAACGCAATATTCATTGATTCTGCGTTATCTTGTGTATCAACTGAGATTTTAGTTCCTCTATCATAGTCGAATGTAGCAGTTTTCCATTCTAACTTAACTGAGTTACCTGTATAACCACTGTTTCTATCGTAGTTTCCTAAACCTTTAACAGAAATTTGTGGATAGATGATTTCTTTTGCGTTTGCTCCTGCTCGTACCATTGTAGCGTCTGCATTTAAATCACCTGTAACTGAAGCTAACTTATATACCTCATCCAAATTTGAGACATACGTTTTAGCTAATGCAATTTCATTTGGTATTAATTAAATCCTCCTTATTTCTTTTCTGTAGTTAAGCCCATTGCCTGTCGTAACAATAAATCTTCGGCGTTTGGGTTATCTCCTTGCCCACTGCTTCCAACAATATTACCTTTAACACTAGGCTCATTTTGTTTTTCATCAAACAAGATTGGCTTATTTGATTTCAAAGTTTTGAAAGCTTTGTCAATATCATTTGTTTGGTCTTTTGAATTTAGTAAATCATCATAGTTGAATTGTGATTTTGCTAATTCGAAATCTTTACATCCGTATTCTTTAGCTTTTGCACTTAATACAGAATCAAGATTCATTTTGCTAATCTGAGTTTCGTATGTAGTTTTTTGAGTATCAATATCATTCGTCAATGTATTGATTTTATTTTTTAACTCTTCTACATCAACCCCATCATAGCTTTTCTTGAAATTATCAAACTTTGTTTGAATTTCCTTTGCGTTGTTCTCTGCTAAAGATAGCTTTTCTTTTTGCTTGTCGAACTCTGCAATCGTCTTGTAGTTATCATTTACTAGCTTTGTAATCGATTCCTCTTGTTCCTTGGTTAATTCAATGTTTGATTCTTTTAAAATTTCAATAATGTTTTTCATTTTGCCCTCCTAAAGTTATTTATAAACCGAATCTTCTCCGGTATGGTTTTGGCTAACTATATTTTAGCTTGAATAATAGCTCACAATGTGAGCGTTTTATCCGATTCTAAGCCTATCGTTGTGAACTCTGTCTCCCATTTCAGAACTGAAAGCTTTATACGTTGCATTTGCGTGTTTTAGCTTGATTTTAGCTTCTGTACTGCCCAATCCTTGATTATCCAATAAGATTACTTCCCTCTTTAATGCTCTGATATTTCTTTCTAGTTCTCTTTGATACTGCCTAGCTTCATATCCTTCATATTTTTTCCCTCGGAATGTGAAAGGCTTTGTATCAATATTCTTCAACTGCTCTTTTGTGTAGGCATAAGGCATATCAACATCCCAAACCGGTTGTGCAAAATGTCGACATCCATAATCTTTTTCTTCACCATGCGTTAACTGATACAGACTAGGATATAGCTTCCCTTGCGTGTCATATCTCTTTCCTTGCCATTTCTTATGACTTGGACGTGCATTTGCGTGAGCGTCAAACTCAAATACAGTAACTCCCATATCCTTTGCGCATTTATTGTTAATTTCTTGTGACGATTCTTTTTCTGCGTACTGCATTTGTTGCCTTACCCATACATCCACATTTCTTTTAACTCCTGTATCATATTCCACAATCTTTACGCCACTGTCTGCTAATTTAGAAATAGCTTTTCTACAAGAATCATCAATTGTGCATTTACCACCTACTACATTCTTAACTTCTTCTTGAACTACCTTTGTAAAGAATACCGGTAGTTTATCTTTACCGATTGCATACGTGTTCGCAGTAGTTTTAATGTATTTTTTCCAACGCTTTGCAGTATCTTTTTGTGGATTTACATAAGCAATATGTTTTGCAAGGCTTCCATCCACCTTTTTTTTAGTTGCTTCTTGAATTAATTCTAATGTTCCATTCTTATTTTCTTCAAAATCCTTTTTTGATTCCTTGATTACATCTTTTTTTAGAGTTTTTGATTCTTTTTTCGTAAATTTACGCAAATCTACGAGTGATTTTGCCAATATCGTATTAAAATTTGCATTTTCTTCGGTGCTTTTTTCTAGAACTTCACGAATTTTATTAGATACGAATATCATCATTCCTAATTCAAATACACTAGCACGCTTAACGCTTTTTCTTTCTCTTTCCTCAAGCTTTCTTCTTTTTTCAATCTGCTTTTGTAGGCGTTCTTGTTTCCTTTCTTCTTGCCTTTTTTTACGTTCTTGTTCCCTTTGTTCTTCTTCACTTAACATTTATATGCCCTCCTACAGAAAAAGGGCATTTAAGCCCTTTAAAACGTTTTTAAAGCCTATTTAATTAATTCTTTTCTCTGAGCTTCTGTAATCCAACCGATAGAAGCAAACATTTCTAAATCATTCTTTGTAAATAAGCCTAATTCATAATACGATTTAATTAATTCATAACTCATACTACTTCACCCCATTCAATTGAGCTTTTAATTGAGCAATCTGTAGCATTAATTGTGCGTTAATCTTCTCTTGCTCAGTTGGTACTGCCTTTGGTTCTTCAATTGTTGGTTTGTCTGCTTCTGCAACCTCAATTAATTTACCTTCTACATATATGTAGTTGTATCTACCTAATTCATCAACTAATCCTTTTTCTAGATATTGACTTTGAGCATGAGCGTATTTATCACCTTGACCTTTGTCAATCTCTGCCATAGTTGACATTTCTTCTTCTGATAAGAAGATTTCTGAATTAATAGATGTGATGTATCCATCTTGTAAGGATACGTATACTTTATATTTGTTCTCCATAGCTTCCTCCTAATAGATTTCTGCGTCTAAGGCTATCGTTCCGCCTACATTGCAATTTCCAACCTTGCTTGTCACGGCTTGAATAAGTAAGGTAAGGTCTTTCACGGTAGTGTCTAATGAAACAACGGCTTTTGTTAAACCGGAGTTAGAAGTATTTGCAAAGTCTATTGTAGGTTTAATTCTCATACTAGGAATTGTATCCGAGAACATGTATGTAAAGCTTGCAGAACCGGAATAAAATACATAATAGTAATATCTTTTAAAATAATATCTCTGACACTTTATTAGCTCATCTGCATAATTTGGAGCAACAAATGTTGTTGCTACTGTACCTTGCTCTACTTTTGCATATTTCAAAGTTAGCGTTCCACTTTTAACTCGAATAACTAACCTTTTTATACCTTTGCTAAATGTAAATGTATTTAATCCGTTCTTCAAAGTTCCTATTTCTGTGGTTGAAGAACCATCAGATGGCCCTACAGATACTGTAGCAGTTCCACTCACACCAACGGCATAAACTTGAACGGTGATATCTCCATCGACCGGAGTTTCTAAATTTTGAATTAAAGCTCCATCACTGTAAGTTGTTGGCGTTATAGTCACTGATTTATCTGAGTTAACTGTTAAACTATGCCCATACAAACTCCATCTGTCGACTGAATACACAACTTTTATCGTTTGAGCAACTGCACTTGTGTAGCTAGTTGCGCCCCTTTGATTGATTTTAAAATCCGGATTAATCAATAAATTCGGATTACTGAATTTTTTTCCTAAATAATTAGCTAGTTGCGATAGTAATCCCTTTTTTAATCCTGCACCATTGTGTACAGGCAATAAGCTATTATCAGTGAAACTAGGTAATGCGTCTAATTCTGTCACTTGTTTTCCTGGCATGTTATTCCTCCTTGATTTTATATTTCCAATCCGTGCCGACTTCTCCACTTGCAACCTCGTAAGACCAATCGGCTAAGATTGTATTTCCTTTTTCATCCACTAAATCTTGAGCGCTTGTTGCGTTCAAATTCGTGGTAAAGTGATTATTCATCACCATTTGATTCAATGCGTTATGTGATGTGGTTACAGACTTTATTTTCTCGACAAGCCACTGAATAGAAGCTTTGTCTTTGAATACGAAAGCCATATACTAACCCCACATTGTATTTAAATCATTTGTAGTAATCGCAGTTAATTCTGACTTCTTAACATACGCCGATAAATCAATGTCTGTATTACCAATCTTTTCGTATGTCTTTGTCTCTGAAAGCCAAATATACTCATCATAGATATCTTGTGTTCCATGTGAATGTGCTAACAGATAAATTACACCATTTGAACCTGTAGCAGGTAAGCTAGTTACCTTTTTATATCTAATAGATGTAATATTACCGACTGCCGAATTAATCAACGATTGTACTTGTGATTGCGTTTGATACCCTTTAGCCGTGATAATTGACTCAACGCTCGTCGCCGACTGATATCCACTGTCATTTGTTAATTGTGATGTCTTTGTAGGCACTGTAACATCCACGGCTTTTGAGTTTGGCGTTAATTTCGTACCATTTACCTTTACAGACTCAATCACATTCACTTGAGCACCACTTGCGATACCACTTAATTTTTGCTTTTCTGCGCTAGTATAGTCATTTGTCGATAAGCCTTTACCACTTACGACATCAACTTTCCCACCTAACGCCGATTTAATTTTGCTAATCAAGAGCGTTAGTCCACTCTTATCTAAATATTCAATAGCTATTCTTTTTCCTCCTATAGACTATTCCATAATTCATCTAGTTCGGTTGTTGATACAGATGTTACAGAACCTTCTGCCATAGCTCCAATATCTTCCGGTGTATATACCGGTCTTGTCTCTGCTTTCGCCCATGTTGGGACTGTTGGGTCTATTTCTTCAACCTCTCCAATGATTTCATTACCATTTAATTTAGGCTTGTTCTTTAGCTTGTTGTAATCACTTGTACCTTCAACAAACTTCTCATCTAAGCCTAAAGTTAATGTTTCTTTATCTTCATTGATTTCAATTTGAAGCTTGTCTGATTCATCTTGTATATTCATTTGAATATCTTGCATTAGAATCATGTAATCACTTCCTTATTCAATACTCTATATACCTTTGTTGTCTTGATAGGAGAAGCAATAGCAACTCCTACTTTTGTAATCATTCTTAATTGAATATTACAAGTTCCTTCTTTGAAATTGAGCGTTTCTTCTTGGCTTAACGATACTGAAATGATATTTCCTTCAATGTCTAAATCACTTGATTCTTTTTTCAAGATATATCCGTTCTGCTCAAATACCACATAGATATTCTGCATTTCATTTAAATCAATATCGTTTATTGTGATTTGAATTGTTGGCGTAGTTCCTTGTCTCATGATTTCACCTTGTAAGTCCAATCTTTACCTACTTCACCTTCATCAACTTCATACGCCCAATCTGCTAGAATCTCATGACCATTCTCATCTACTAGTGTTCCATCTTCTGTTAATAAGATTGTGGTGAAATGGTTCTCCATAATCATCTTTTCAATATTTGAAATTCTATTTGATAACTTTCCTGCCGTATTTGCGTCTAACGTATCCTTTACAGTTTCAAACCAATCATTGAACTCTGTTCTATTTGCATTCATTTCAGATTCATTCTGAGCTTTAATTTCTTTGAATAGCTCAGTCACTTGGGTAAATAAATCCAACGATTGTACGCTCTTAATTGCGCTTGTAACTGCTCCACAACGTGTAGAATCTAATCTTGTATCAGTAATATCTGAGCCTTTAACTTCGCTTGCATTGCCTGTGACTGTGACTGTAGCTAGTACTAAATCATAAATAGAATCACTTCTTGTAATTCCATCATTGATATCACTTGCTACTAAGGTAATGTTTCTGTATGCGTCATTATCATTCAATCTAAGAATAATATTGTAGCTTTTAGTAGCAGTATTCTTTTCTAATGTGATGGTTTCGTCATCTTTCTGCCAATAGAATGCTCCATTAATATTTGCTCGTCCTGCTTTAACTGTTAATGTTAAACCTTGAGCTTTCTCAACTCTTAAATGGTCTGAACTAGAATCATCTACGAACACTCCATTTGTAAAGTAACTTGAGAACAATCTTCTGAAAGCGTCATATAATACTAATCTATCGCCATTTCTTGAGACGAATGGAAAATATGTAGTTGCTATTCTTCGTCATCCCCCTCTCCATCATCTTGAATTTCTTCATTTAATAACTCAGTTGCTTCTTCTTCAGTGAATCCGTATTGTTTCATGAAATACATAATCTTTAATCTTGGAATATCAAATGTTAGTGCGTCATTTCTTAACGCTTGTGCCGTGCTTTGCTTATCCTCGATATATGTATCATCATAATCAATCGCAATGTCTAATGAATTAATATTAAGCTTTCTACCTTGTGTTAACTCATAGAAGTATGCTATTGCTTGAATGATATCTTGAATATATGCAGTAGATTCTTTACGTTGTGAATTTACTTCTTTCATTGCGTCTTGATTTTCGCCGATATATTCTGTAGCCGTTACGATTCTTCCACTTTCAAACGTGTATTTTTTTGTACCGAATCCAAACATCATTGATAAGATACTTAACGCAGTTTCTAACGATTGCACAACCTCTTGAGTTCTAACTGTTGGATTGTATTCTTGCCACAAGGCTTTTTCTTCCGGAAGCTTATCTCTACCTAACTGAACGAATATCTTTTTCATTTGTGGATTCATCTTAATCTTTCCATTCTCGTCTTTCTGCATTAATGCTTCATTCACAAGAACGATTTTATCTGATTTCAACAAATCACGATTCCACATTGTCATTGTTAAATCGATTGTTTTCAATGGAGCAATTGCGCTCCAAATCTTCGGCAAGCCGTAACCTTGCATTTGTAAGTTGTTTACCTTTGCGTTTCTCATAATTGCAAACGGCTTTACAACATCTAATTGAACAATCTGAGCACGGTCTTTTATTTCTTCGCCTGTATCTTTGAAGTAATGTGTTTCTGCAATGTATCTTTCGTCTTGTCCTTTTAAGAACATGACCATCACATATACTTTCTTTAGTTTCTCATAATTTACTCCAACAAAAGCCACTTCCACAATTTCATCGTTAATAACAGTTAATGGTAGGATATTCATTGAATCACAATAGTTGATTCTGATTTCTCCTCCACTAAATGAACCATCTTCATAAATCTCGGCATTAGATACCGTCACATAAGCTCCTACTGTACCATTTGCAGACATTTGCTCAACTTGTTTCCTATACATTACATCGAACCTATTCTTTGTTAGAATGTCTGAAATAATGTCATTTGTAGCACTGTCCTCTGTTGCGTTTATATCTAGGATTTCAATTAAGTTTGCGTCATCCTCACATAAACGCTTTGCAAAGTCTGCTTTATCTAACGTGTATTCCTCGTTATTTAATGTGTATGCCGTATGAAATTCTGTTTCGGTATTTGTGTACCACTTATTGCACAATTCAATAATCTCAATTGCGTTTGTGTCTACATAATACCCTCTTTCGTTTAGGTAATTCTGAAACCACGGTCTACGTGTGTTAGATGTTTCTATTTCTTACCTCCTTAAATCTATATATCCACTATGTGTGATAAATGTATAGCAGAACGAATCCCAATCATCATTGATATTGTTTACGTTCTCATCTTTTGGAATGTCTTTCTTTTCATCCCATACCAATTCGCTCAATGCGTTTATTAAGTTCTTACAATGTTCTTCTATCTTCAATCTACCTGTAACAAGTAAGCTATCAACCGTTATAGGGCGGTCTGTAAGCTCATTCTTCTTAACCGGTGCAATTATACTTCCGTCTAATCCTTCGGCGTAAAAATAAGCTCTAAGCGTGTTTATCAACGTATTAGAAGCACTGTCCGGAAATATCCATTCAACATATCCGTAACATTCAATACAACGCTTATAGAATCTTACAAATGCTTTGCAAAACTTTGTTGCGTCTATTGAGTTTGATTTCTCCATATCTCCCTCATCAAGTGCCCACACATAATCCCAATCATTTGTAAACCCTGTTAAGTGCCACGAATACTTTGAGCCATTGTCTCCAAAATCAACGCCTATGATTAAATGACTGAACCTTTTTCCTGTTTCATTCATCTTTTCTTTTAGACTCTGATATTTAAATAGGTAAGGTTTGCAGTCATTAGCAAAATAAGGGAATACAAGTCCTTCGGCTTCTTCCCTTTGCCCTTTTATATCTCTTTTGTAATAAACGCTATTCTTATCGTATGATTTCAAGACCGTTCTTATTTGCTCATCACTTAAAGAATAATTGTCAACTAAGGTGGTATGCCCATAGTTGTAACCATATGTAGAATCTTTATTCTGTTGCTCCTCATGATATTTCAAGAAATCTGTGTAATACCAATGATTCTTTCCTTTTGGGTTTAAATCATGAAATATCTTTCGATTGCTTGACGCTATTGTTCTATCCATCACTTCTTGTAAGAACTCTATACAACATAAATTCGCTTCGGTAACGTAAGCCATGCCGTATGAATAACCATGTATTGCATTCTCTGAACCTTTCTTCGCACCGCCTGCAAAGAATACAACCTTTTCTCCCACCTTTGTGTTGATGTAATAACAATCTTTACCTTCATACTTTCCAACTTTAAATCTATTCGCAAAATAGTTTTGTAAGCCGTATCCGTTACAATCTCCAATATTAACACGTGCAGATGATGTATCTGTTCCTGCTATTAGATGAAACTTATCCGGATGTGTTTCTAATGCAATGCAGAAAGCGTATGTGTTGAGTACGTTCTTTCCTCCACGCTTACCACCTTCTAACACATTAAGCCATGAATCAAATGTCTTTTTAAGATAAGTTAATTGCTTTTGATTGAAAGGCGCAGGCTTATTCAAAATCTTCAATTCTTCTTTCTTTTGCTACATCTGTAATCATAGCTTTATTAATTGCATTTACTTCTGAAGCGTCAAAATGTGTTTCTACCTTATCAGTTTGACCTAGGAATTGTTTTCCTAAGAAAATAGCCATAGCAGGACTTTTTGAAGCTAGTTTCCACTGCTTCGCTCTTAGGCTTGCACACCCTCCTTGCCTTTTTTGTCTGAAAATATCGGAGAATGACGTTTCATATGTTTCTTTACACCATCTGTCTAATGTTTTGTCTGATACATCTAACACGGCGCAGATTTCATCCTTTGTGCATTGAATCTCACATAACGCTTCAAATTGTTTTTGATTAATAATTTTTTTTCTTGCCATGTGTCTATCACCTCTAATCAATATTTACATAATGCTTTAATTTCTTTGCTAATAAATCACCGATAATGCATAGAATCATTTCCGGAATAAATGTAGTAAAGAATGTTAATGCAAATGGCATATGATATACCAACTGTAATTCCCAACCAATAATTAATCCTACTTCTAATGAATATAGAATGTATTTAATGTAATTGTGTACCGGTAGTCTATCAATTAGGTAATACAATAATCCTGCCGTTAATGTCCCACAGAATACATCAATAAATCCCAATGGACTCATTGCATTTGCTATTGCTACTCCTAAAAGCAATCCGATACGTGCTTTTTTGAAGTGAACAGGAAATACTGTCATTAATTCACTAACCCTAAATTGAAATACTCCATATCCGATTGGGTTAATTGTCGTTGCTACAACATACAATGCACACATTACTGCATTAAAAGCTATCGTCTTATTTCTATTTATTCACGTTCCTCCATTTTTGCTCATATTTTTCTTGCATTTGCATAAATTGCTTATAATTCTCTATCATTACTTGTTCTTTATTTGTCCTTGACATTTCTCTTGATACTTTGCCTAGCCCATTGATACGCCCATAAACTGATTGTTGTACCCATGTACTTGAATCACAATAATCAAACGGCACTCTATCAAGCACTTTTTTTCTTGTCATACCAAGACAATGAACTTTACAATTATATTTCTTTGCATATTTCAAAAACATAATGTATTGTTCATCTTTAATGTCTTCATTCTTGAATCCTGTAATTGCTACGACCTTACCTTGATATTTCTTACACATATCTTTGAAGTCTTGTATTCCTCTGTTCTTATGCCATACAGGAATAATCTTATCAGATACAGATTCTAATATTTTTCTTAACTCTAATACCTTTTCATAGCCTAAGATGTTGTCTACATCCATTTCAAAATATCCTACAACCTTGTCCTCATCAAATTCTTTGATAAATTCTGCGTATTGCTTGGTATATTCTACCCAATCAACTTTTGTCCCTTTTTGGAAACTATGCGCTCCACTGTCTATGATTACTAATTGACTGTTCTCTTTTATGAAATATGCGTCATTTAAATTCTTTCTTAGGTAGTAATAAGACATTAGGTTATATTTCATTTGAATGCCTTGCTCGACTAAGATTCTTGATAATGGTTTCTTACCTCGTTTTACCTCTAATGCACTTAGAAATATTTTCAATTAGGTGTAGTTTTATTCATTGTCACGAACTCCTTTAAAGTGTTCTTTTCTATCTACGTGTCCACACTGAGGGCATTTCCACATTTCATGTTGAGGTTCTTCATAAGAATCATCACTTAAATCTTCTACATTGTCCCAATCAATATCCTGCTCAGTAAAGCCAAAATCAGACATATCAATATCTTCGATACTGTCTAATTCTTCATCTAACAAATCAATGTCGAATCCTGTATTCATATTGATTTTATTGTGAGCAAGTGTATAGGCTTTTCTTTCTTCATCTGTCAAATGGTCTAGTCTGATACAGTCAACTTCTGTATAGCCTAATTGCTTTAAGGCTTCTAAACGCCCATGACCTTCAACGATTGTATTGTTTTTACCCCATACGGCGATTGGGTCATTCATGCCGAATTCTTGAATAGATTTCTTAATTTGTTCAATTTGTGCTTCAGTATGAATCTTTGCGTTCTTTTCGTAAGGTGTAATGTCATTAATTTTTAATCTAATAATCTCCATTTTATCCCCCTTTTTTAAACTCATAGAGCGTCATTTACATTTAGACAAGTATTTGTATTCTTGATGTATTCATCAACGTATAACTCCTTTTTATCGCCGTTATACGTTACCTCATAATAATTGGGTGAATGATGTACACCGATTAATGCTTTATTGTTCTGTAGCGTCTTACACATCCATACAACGAACATTTCACTTACCTCAATATTTTGGTTTACTTGCAATACTGCATTGATTGCTAAATCATGAAATTTTCTTGAATCCATATTCTCCTCCTTATTATTAAAAGAACCGAGACAAACGCTCGGTAATATATCAAAGCCTAATTTTGTATGCCATTGTTGGTATTTAATATCTAATTTGGGAAGGACTTACTGATAGGCTTTGTAAACATGGTTGCAGGAGAAGGATTTGCACCATTCGACCTCTAGCTAATAAGACTAGTGAGCTACTACTGCTCTATCCTGCTAAAACAATTATTACATGAAAAAATGCTCACATTGTGAGCACTTTCTTCAAATTCTTGTTTATCTTTCTTGGAATTTCTTCTCTTGCATAACCTACAATATTAGATGTCTTTTCTGCACTGAATCCCTTTATATATCTATACTCAATCATTGTTCGAGTCGTATCATCAAGTTGGCTTAATTTGTCTTTTACATAGTTCATTCTTCTTGCATAATCTGCATGAGCTAAGAATAGCTCGGCTTTTAATGGATAAATAGCTTCATCCCTTTGTAGCTCTGCTATCTTTTGCTCATAATATGTGTACGATTGGCATTCACATAGAAAATGCTTTTTAACTTCTTCATAATTCATTTCTATTAATGCCACCTCCTAGAATGGTAAATCATCTGAAGCAATATCTAAATCGCTTTCACCGTTATATTCTTGTTGTGCAATCTGTTGTGTTAAACTAGGTTGCGTATATGTGTTTTGAACGCCGTAAGCGTTGCTATTTGCTTGATTTGGATATTGATATGCATTTACATTAGAACTATAATTCTGCCCATTAGAAGTGTTTTTAGGCGGTAATTGTACGTTACTAGCTACAACTTCAGTGATATAAATTCTTTGTCCTTGTTGGTTCTCATAATTTCTAACACTGATTCTTCCTTCAACTGTAACTAAATCACCTTTCTTGCAATACATATTTACAATATCTGCTAATTTATTCCATGCCACACAATTAATAAAATCTGTAGTGTCATTGTATCCATTTACTGCTACTGTAAACTTTGCTACGCTATTTCCATTTTGTGTTTTTGATAATTCGACATCTTTAGTTAGATGTCCTGCTATTACTGCTACATTAATCATTTTTTATTACCCCACAATTCCATAAAATATCTGTAATTTTTTCATCCTTATTAATGTCTTTGAAATACCCTTTTTCTTTCATTACGATTAAAGGCATTATATCTTTAAACTTATATCCGCTTGCATAACTTTGCAATAAATCATATTCAAACTGAGTTAATTTATACTTTCGCTTAAATGGTTTTAACATCCATTCAATTCTCTTTTTAGCACAAAGTATCCTATCTTTGAAAAAACATTGGTCGCACAAAATCCATTTGCACGTTGTTGGTTTTCCATTCACTAGTGCAAAGTCATAGCCTGCACTTTTGATTTCTTCTTTATAATGTTCAAGGTTAGACTCTTTTTTTCCTTCAAACCAACCCAATTCTTCCATTTGCTTTTGAACTGCTTCGAACTCATCTAGTGTAATACTATGAGCCGTTGACTGAAAACTTGGGGAAAAACAATACCTTGAGTAAAATCTCTTTGTCTCAATAAGAAAATAGAAATCTATATGACCACAATCTTCTTTTGAATACTCTATGAAATCATTGTGTTCCACTTTTAATGAATAACCTAATTCTTCAAACATTTCTCTAGCGTTCATTATATCCACCCCAATTCTTCAACCTGTTTGTTAACTGCTTTTAACTCATTTGCAGTTAAAATTTTTATTGAATTTGCCATTCCACATTCCGTATATGAATAAAAGATTTTTTAAAAATCATCCTCCTCATCTTGTGGCATTTGGAATGCTTCACCGTATGAACATTCGTACCATTCTTGAATATCGTTTAAAACTGCTAAAGCTTTATATTTAGTAGTATATGTACCTAAATTAACGCTTATACCACTTTTGCCACTTAATGTAATCACTGCATATTTAACGCCGTGTTCTTCAATTGCGAAAAAGTCGCAATCCATTAAAATTTTTCCATCTTGGCTTCTAATCCACATGCCTAGTACCCACTTTCTAGTCTTTGATAGTTGATTTTATTCTTTCCGCAATAAGCTTCATATACTTGTTCAATTGTGAAGCCAAGATATTCTGTTATTGCGATTAATGCATGTACTTTATGTAATTTAAATTGAATAATGTCACAAAGTATAATTGATAACGGAATTTGTTCATTGACAATCATTTCTATATACAATCCGCAACCGTTAAGAAAATTATCAATATTATCACAAATGGAAGTTCCATTGTAAAAGTTATTTTGATAACTTAACACGAAATGCCAAACATCGACTAATTCGCCTAAAACCTTTTTATCGTCAACCGGTGCTTGAGTCTTTTTCCACCAACACCAATTTGCTTTGAGTTCGTGAGTCAACTCACCGACTTCATCTAGAATAGCGAAGCACAACTTCTCTTCATCAATTTTAGTTAATCCGTATTCTTTCATAATTGCTTCATCCAATTTGGCTTGCATTTGAAGCATTTCTTTAATCAATTCAATATCTTTACTTGTCATATTTATTTATCTCTCTTTCTATGCTCCTAATATTTCCTTTCTAACCCTTTCCATTTCCTTATGTACATCTGCATACGATTGACTGCTTTCTTGTGCATAGAATTTAGAATCAAGTTTTACAGGATTGTTCTTATTTCTTTTCATCCATTCATCATGTACCCACTTCTGAATCACTAGTGAATGGTTCTTGTATTTCTTTCCTGATGTCTCAATATATTCATCAAGAATCTTTATATGTTTATCCAATGAGTTACCATATAAATCTAATAGGTGTGTGTGTTCTTTATCTGTTAATAGAACGTGTTGATATTCTCCGTATTTATGTTTACTTTGTGTATTAGTATTTAATTTATTAGTATTTTGTTTATTAGTATCTTTATAAGTGTAGGGGTTTTCAAGTACTTGAGTTTCAACACCTTGCTTTTCAATACCTTGATTTTCAAGGGTTTGAAAATCCACCTCTTGAGGATTCTCAAAGAATGTATATTGATATTGAATCCTATTACTATTTTCATTAGGATATATCTTCTCTACTCTTAAATATCCATTCTTTTTTAATTCCTTAATTGCACTTTCAACTGAATCTTTCCCATCTTTTACAATTCCAACTAATCCATTTACTGTATAATGCCAATCTTCCGGTAAGCCAAGAACAACGCTTAACAAGCCTATTGCTTTTAGTGATAAGCGTTTATCTTTTAAATGTGTATTGCTCATCACTGTATAGTTTTTGTTCTTAATAATTCTAATTACTGCTATTTTGCTCACCTCCAAGCACTACGTCTTGCTTTAGGATTTCATCAATGATTTTTTCGATATATTCTAGATAGCAATTTATCTCAATATCGTTATAAGGTGCATCAAGCTTGTACAATGCTTTATATATTGCTTTAACTCCTACCCTATACAATCCCTCTTTTGTGTAGTCATAACATCCATCTAACATATATATAAATTCTTCGGTAATATCATGAACTGTACACGCTTCATTAAATACATCCTTTGAATTTGTATCTCCTATGCTTCTTTCTGCAATTTGATAAAACAAGTTGAATTCATCAAAGTAAATTTGCTTTGCTACGTTTACTGCCATTTCTTGCTCTCTCATAAAATCTCTACCTCTATCCTTGGATTCTCTTTATCTGTAAATACTGTATGATTCACTTGATTAATGTATTTCCTTGAATCATCCTCAAGTATTCCTGTTCTAACTAATGAATCTTGAATGAATTTAGTTGCAAATGTAATGTTGTCAATATCCCTTCTATTATCAGATTCATACCAATCAATATTTAATTTGATAGGATAGTTCTTAACCTCGTAAACTTCACCAAAATTTATTGCCTGTAAGATATAAGCCATAACTAAGCGCTCATTCTTTTTAACCATTTCTGCTCCCTTGTAACGATTGGCTCGGCAAGCTCTAATATATTCATTCAATCCATCTAGTTTTCCTTTAATTACAAATTTTATTTTTCTTCCCCCTTGATTCCTTTATCTAAATAATATTGAGTACTGATTCCTAGTTGTTCGGCATAATCTAATATGCAATCAATTAATACTCCCATTTGTTTTGTGTCCATTTGTGATGAGCCTAGAAATACTCTACAATTAACAAATTCTTTTCCGTTATTTCTTATTTCTGTACCTAACGCCTGTACTGCTCTAACTCCATGCGCTCGACACAATTCGTCATAGCCTTCTTTAACAACAGAAACATATGTATACCATGCTTTTGACATTCTCAAAAATTCACAATACATGTCCCATGTATCATTTGACATAGCATTATCGTTTTTGCATATTTCACTAATTAAATGCCACATAAGACGATTTTGCTCATTCGTACGTAAATACCTTATTGAATCTATAACTACGCTATACGCCCCTTTTACAAGGTTCTGAGCGTATGCTTCGTACATTGGCTCAGTTAATTCAAATGTTATTTCTAGGTTTCCATCTTCATTTCTTGATTTTCGGATGAAGTTACCTATTAGTTTTGTTTTCAAAATCTCATTTGCTCCATTTCTTCAAATTTTTGAATTCTAAAAAGTTCCATTTGCTCTTCTGTAATTCCTAGCTCTTTCATTCTATTAACATCCGTCCATGAATCTTGATATGGATTGAAATTCTCATCCATGATGTAATTTTCTAAATCCTCAATTCTTTTAGCTTGAGAATAATAGACTTCTCTAGGATATGATTCTTGATTCGTGATAACATTGTATGAATGCATATTTACCTCCTATAGATAATTTTTATGAAATATCTTCATAAATTCATTTCTTGTGTGTACTTCTTCAAATGCCTTTTGGCATTCCTTCTTTAGTTTCATGTCTAATTTGTGATTGAAGTGAACTCCTTCACTGCTCATATTATGGTGCTTTGCACACAATCTTACATAGCAACCATGCTTGATTGATTTCTTTCGGTTAGAAGTACCGAAATATATTTCGTGCGTATGTAAATTCAATGTTGAACCACATACATAACATTTAGACATGTCTTTTTGCAAAATTGACTTATCTCGTTTTATTTCCAAGTGACCCTTACGCTTCCTTTGACTTGTGTTTCTTTAGAAAGTTGATGTGTTAAGCCCAATTCTTCTACTAGCTTTGTATCAATCACTGTACGTGTTGAGGGTGAAGTATATGTGATTTTAACGACATCATTTTCAAACTGCTTGATTCCGTTTTCTTCCATAGCGGTTTGGATGTTCCTTTTAACTTCCTTTTCTAATTTGTCCATTTCTTTTTTGTACTCATTGAATGATTTCAATTTGTTCAGTGCTTCCTTTTGAATTTCAATTTGTCCATTTGTTACGTTTACTAATTCCATTTTTCTTTCCTCCTTATGCTTTCGCATTTTCTTTGTAAATAGCTCCGTATGCCTTAATTAATCCAACTAGACCGTTTCCATTTAGATTAGGAATATCTTGTGAACTGATTTTATATTCGGCTTTTAAATGCTCACAAAACGCTTCTGAATGCGTATCAATTCCTAGCTTCTGTAATTCATTTTGTGCTTTAAAACAACGCATACGAATTTCATCTAACTTGTCATTTTTTTCGACTTTCTGTTGTTTTGTTTGTGCATTTTGAATGACTTCATGTTGTTCATCTGTATCTGCGTCTTTTGTATCATCTAAGTTGAATAAACCGTTTAACGCATATTTTCTAGCATATGAACTGCATGAACCTGTTACTTGTGAAGCGTCCATTCCTTTTTTATTTTCTTCTTCTCTAGCCATTGCCTTAACTTCGATTGATTCATTTGAATCCCAATCGTTTAAAATTGCATTGGCTACGACATAATATCTATCTTTAATGACTTCAATTTCATCAGTAAGGATTAGAGCTGCTCTATACTTAACACAAATCTTTTTTGCTTCTGCTAAGATATCCTCTGCCGACCTATAACTATATTTACCAAACTTGTTATATTGATTCTTCCCCACTTTCATTTCGTTTTGTATATGAGATAGCTTTTCATATACATTCATTTTCTTCTCTTCCATTCTTCCGTTTCTCCTTTTTTATTCTGATAATTGATTGATAATATCATCTAATTCTTGCTTTCTATTTTCTGATATCTCTTTAATAATCTTTACTATTTTCATTTTCTTTTCGCTTGGTAATTCTTTTCGCAATATTCTTGAAAAGTAACTATCTGTTATTTCTAATCGCTCCGCAATTTGCCACAAACATATTCCATTTCTTTTTGCTAATTCTCTAATATCATTATTCTTTTTCATTCTTCCGTTTTCCTCCTTTATCTGCTATAATGTATGTGTTCTTATTTTAAGAACGTCATTTCTTGTGTGTGCGTGCTTTGTTGAGTGCGCACCTCTTTTTTATTGAAATAACATTCCATACGTTTTACCAAAACATGCGATAGTCATTAATAGAATCATAATTGTTGCGAATAACAGAATATTCACACACGTTGTGATTCTTTTTTGATATCTTTTTTCTCTTAAAAGTTCTTTTTCTTCCTTGCTTAAATGTATTCGTTTTGGATTAAATGGATAAATGTTCAATTCCATTTCTTCATCTTGAATACTGTTCATTCTTATATCTTGCATAATTTATCTCCTAAAGCTTTTTCTAAATTCCGGACAACATTTCAAAAATGTTTCCGTTGGGATTACATTCTGCGATACGTTCTTATAAATGAATGTATCTTTCCAATCAATTCCGTTATCCTTTGCATATTGCTCACGAACTGATTTCATCACTTTATGTGCATTATTTCGTTGCCCTCCTATTGATAAATCACCCCATTCAAACAATGAAATTAAGTCATCTTTATCTAATAAGGCTTTGTAATTAATAATCACACTCATACACCTCCATTCTAGATTCACAAGTATTGATTTTATTTACTTCATCCAAGTTTCTAACATTCAATTGATTTGCAATTTCTTGTGCTTCAACTTCATCATGTGCTTCAACCTCGAATGTGACATTTGCAGTCACATCGAAGGTTACGAAATATGTTCTCATTTTTTCTCACCTCTTTTCGATTCATCTAAGATACAAGCGATATATCCTTGATAAAATTCCGAAAGCTCATAGCCTTTCTTTTGCAATTCGCTTAAGGCTTCAAAAATTCTTTTGTCTAGTATTGTTTCACCTCCATGACCTGTCATCATCAGTACTAGTAGGTCAACTCTAGCAGATAAGCCTTTCGGCTTATTTCGACTAATTCATTAATGGTTCTGCATTTTGATTGATTCGCTCAACTTGATTCAATTTGAATAAGTAAGCTTTTGCTAGGAAGAAATTGTTTTCGACTTTTTCTTCTCCGTTTGTATCTGTATACTTCTTTGCTTTAGGTTTCCATAACTTTGTACAAGTTACTGCATGCTCACCTTTCTTAACTTTGAATCCCATTTCTTTCCATTTTTGGAAAGTGTGGAGAGGTTCAAACTCTCCCATTCCTAGTACCTTTTTTTCATTTTGGATAATTTCTTCGTTCGTCATTTCTTGTGCCCTCCTTATTGATTAGCTTTTAATCTTTCTATTTCTTCTCTAAGCATTTGATTTTGCTTTTGAAGAATAATCTTTCTTGTAAATTCATTACTGAATTTATTGAACATTTTGTCTTTATATTCTTGTTGTCTTTTTCTAATTTCTTCTTGTGATTTCATTTTCCTCATCCTCCCATTTTAAGATTCCTTCTAATTCGTATTTGTATGTTTTATGAATCAACAATTCCTTTTCAAGTTGTTCAATTCTTTCGCAACTTCGCTTTACGCAATTTAAATTTTCTCTTTGTGCTTCATTAACTAACCATTCTTTTTCTTGTTCTAGAGAGCGCTCTTTACTTTCGATTTGCCAATTTATTCTTGCTAGCAACTTTTCAATTTCTTTTCTCATTTCTTGTTCCTCCATGTTTTGTAATATTTTGTAATATTTTGTAATGTTTTGTAACTTACATACACATTATAGTAAATTAGCTCTACTTTGTAAAGTGTTTTTGTAACTTTGATATACATTTTTTATTTTCACGTGATATCATGTATATGAAGGAGGTTTTGTACTTTGACAATCGGAGAAAGAATATATGCGATTAGGTCTAACTTGAACCTAAGCATGGAGAAATTCGGAAAGAAGATTGGTATAACTCGAAGCAGTGTTAACCACCTTGAAAAAGGTGTAAACAATCCTAGTGACCAAACAATCAAATTAATATGTAAAGAATATAATGTTGATTACTTTTGGTTAACTGAGGGTAAAGGCAATATGTTTCTAGAATTGCCGGATAACACTATTGATGAATTAATTGATGAATACCAAATCAACCCAAATCAAAAGCCACTTATCAAGGCTTATCTAAAATCAAGCGAAGAAACAAAGGAAAGGTTATTAGATTTCATTTATGGAATCATTAAGGAATTAGACAATGAGAATTTATAAAAAAAGGCGATATTCAATCGCCATTGCATTAGTATTATGTTTAGGATTATTTATGCCTGTAAATGTATATGCTTTTAATAACGAAGTTCAATATTTAACTACATCAGAAGCAACAAATGAATATAAAATTAAAAAGAAGGACATGAAAGCTCTTGTTAAGGTAATGAAAAAGCTAGGTATTCCTAAGAAATATATTGACATTACAGATTATAAAAAAGATGTATTTACTATAAACTATCTTGATAATAGTTATACCGCTACTGTTAAAAAAGGAAAGGTAAAGCTTGTTAATCAAGGTGATTTTATTCTGTATAAAAAAGGTGAGGTATATCAAAAGATTACTAACGCATATATCACAAATTCAGATAAAATCGGTATTCATGAATCTGTAGAAAATGCAGTAAATGAAAATGCAGGGGCACAATGTACATTCCAAGATTATGAAGAATGGGATTATAGAAGAGCCGAGAACATCTTTACAATTAGAGGGCAAGCCGAAGCAAACGGAACTACATACAACTTTGAAGTGAGAGCTAGATGGGATAGAATGCACTCACACCCCATAACAATAGATTCAGTTACATTGCAATAAAAAAGAGCGAAATTAATCGCTCTTTTCATCTGTGGAATTTATCCAAATCCGTTGAGTATACTCATAAACTCTTGCCACTTCTTTTTCTTCTAATTCTTCTAACATTCTATTAATTAATACATACATTTCGTACTTCGTCATGTGGCTTCCTCCTTTCCTTTTAAAAATTTAACTCTTACGTTATACCTTTAAAGGAAATATTTCAAGGGTAATTTTTAGTACTAAAATTTGTCTTTCTCCATAAATTTTACAATTCCTTTATCTGCTTGAGGTAACCAATGAGCGTATACTGAAAGCACTGTATCGAGGTTATCACCTAATCTTTTCGCAATATCGTATACAGAGAAATTCACTATTCCATTTGTTACCATATTATTAATCATATAGCTTGCGCATGAGTGCCTTAAATCATGTGTTCTAATAATAGGTATCTGCTCATCCTTCTGTAGCTTGATATTTGTTATTCTGATTACACGCTTTAATTCATCTTGTACTCTATTCACATAGAACGGTAGTGTAGTTCCGAAAATATAATCATCTGCATTTGCGTGTATCTTCTCTTTAAATGTCTTGTATTCATCAACTAAGAATTGTGGCATAGTAATTGTTCTATAACTGTTATTTGTTTTAGGCGTAGTAGCTTTTCTAAGAGCATTTGACCACGTTTTGCTTATCTTTATAGTGTTATTAATAAGGTCAACATCTTTCCATTGCAGAGCCAACGCTTCGCCTATTCTCATGCCCATGTAGAATTGATTTGTAAATAACAAATGAAACACTTCTTTTTCTTCATTTACAATAAATTTGTTGAATTGTTCTACCGTCCAATATTTCATTTCCTTTTTCTTTTCGTTGGGGTCTTTTTTCAAATCAATCTTATTGCATGGATTCACTTGAATATATACTTGCCTTACTGCATAGTTAAGAACTGCTCTGAATTTTGCATAGCAATTTACCATTGTAGAAAAAGACATGGATTCCAACAATTCATTTATTACAGATTCAATTTCATTTGTTGTGATTTTTCTTATTTCACAATCGCCTAATCTATCTTCCCAAAGTTTCAATATAGCTCTTTGCGTTAAGTATGAGCTTTCCTTAATCCTCTTTTCCGAGTATACTTGATATTGATAAGATAGTTCATTGAATATGATAGTTGCGTTTGGCTCTTTCAAATTTTCTTTGAAGATAATCTCTGCTTTTATAGCGTCTTTCTTTTTTCCAAAACCACGCTTCTTATATTGCTTGGTTTTACCATTCAATTTGTATGAACCATAATACATCCATTTACCTGTTGTTTCATCTTTTTTAGCTGCCATTTCTTGCACCTCTTTTTCTACATCATACACAAGAAAATGGATAAAAAAAGGCATAATTCATGAAAGAATATGCCAAAAATATGCCAATATTTCTATATATACTTTATATATAGGCTTTTATATATTATACCATATTAAAATGGCTTGAGCACCCTCAAGCCACTATTTATTAAAATGAAATCCTTTATATTCAGCACTCGTATTTGTACATGCATTTACAAGTGTGTCTGACAAAATTTTTAAATCACTTTCATTTACACCCTCATGATAAATTACATCCACAAGTTTGTCTTCATCATCATACGAAGAAGTTAATCCATTTTCAGCAATTTCTGTTTGAAATTGTTTAGCCGCCTCCTTAGAATCAAAGCTATATGTAAGTGTGACCGGAAGAATTTCTTCTTCAGCCTCTTTAAATCCCATAATATCCAATTCCATATTTTTTAATGGACTTACACTTGGTTGAATCTCTTTTTCAATAGGTTCATCAATATCTGGGCATAAGAATTCATCTAACTCTTCCTGTCTTTGTTTATCACGACGTACTTTGCCAGCAACTGCACATGCGCCAACTGTAATGGTTGCAGCACCTACTAAAAATTTAAAAAGATTCATAATTATTTCCTCCTTGTAATGGCAACTCCGTCTCCATAATCATAAAATGCTGTTTCATAATCGGAAAGTTCTGCCAAATACGTATGATAATCATGGATCTTGCGAACTAATTGGCGTGTATTGCGATTACGCGATAATTCTGGATGTTCTACAAGCCCATGAAAATTCATATTATCTGATACAATTATACCATTCTCATTCAAATGGATACAGTATTTCTCAAAAAAACGTCGATATTGTGCTTTAGCTGCATCAATAAAAATACAGTCAAACATACCATCTACATCTACTTCAAGAGCGTCCCCTTCAATCAATGTGATTTGGTCAGATAATCCACTTTCCTCAATATTCTTTTTTGCCTGAACGATCATGTCAGGATTTCTTTCAATTGTGACAACTTTCATTCTAGGATCTAACTTAGCTACTTCAATAGATGTACGCGCAATTGCAGTTCCTAACTCCAAAAATGACAGGCATTGATTTTCTTGAAGCTTTTCTAACAAGAACTTTAACCCACCATCCATCATAATAGGCACTTGATGTTCTTTTGCGTATTGTTCTAAATCACTCATTTTAATTCTCCTTAAAAGAAAAGTGAAGTAGTAACTACTACTTCACGAATTGTACAATTGCCATTGGAGCTGCATCTCCACGACGGATACGTGTTTTTA
>OLRH01000138.1_pt1 | contig 31661 bp, 22 predicted proteins | sample 1672321 | NCBI WGS metagenome assembly OLRH01 (sample SAMEA3136671, study PRJEB25190) | human gut metagenome | reverse complement strand
CGGTGAACCCTCTGAATTAAAAGGATGATATCTTGAGTTCTTAAAGATTCCGATTTTGCAGGAGGACGTGTTTTATGTATATTTATCTGTACATTGATGTTGCCATGACTATCTTGGCTTTAGTTGAATTGCTAAAAATCGCATTGATTATTATAGAAAAATGTAAAAGACACTAGTTCACCCTCTCCAATGGATTACTAGTGTCTTTATACTAAAATAATTCAGAGGAACCACTGCATCCAGTAGTTTTTCTGTATTTGTATTATAATTGTTAAATTGATTTTATGCAAATGAATGGATTATGTTGGAATAATCATCTGGATGTATGGGTTGTTTTGATAAGCTTGCATACACCATCACTTAATAGTTCGATATTTTCTTCATTGAAAATTATATCTCTAGAAGTATGTATTCGATCAAGATAATAGAACAAACCTTTCTTAAGGCTACAAACTCCATATGCATATTTAAAGCTAAAGTTGTCGGATGGATAGAATCCAAATCCTTTGTTGATGTGAACTCTTATATAATCTGTTGATGCAAATGCATTTATAATATTTTCATGTTTTGATTGATCATTTTTAATTTGTTTCGTTGGAAAGAAAAATATATCATTGCCATCGGATACACAATCAAAATTAATGATAAGTTTATTCTTTACATATTCTTTATATTCTTTCGAAAAAGCAGAAGAGCCTAATAAACCTAGTTCTTCGTTGTCAAATAACACAAAACATACTTCATCTCTTAAATCTTCTGGTAATTTGATGGCTGATTCAATGATTGTAATGATACCACTCGTATTATCATTTGCAGTATGTTTATTTGCTTTTCCAAACAACATCCAAATCATTATAATTAACCATGAAATAGAAGAAGCAATATTAAGCTCAATATTCTTAAATAGACCTATCCAAACAAATAATTGAATAAGAACGATGTTCATAAAGAATATAAGAATTAATATACAAATAATAATGGCTAATTGTGATAAAATCAGGCCAAACAAATTATTAGGCACAATTAAATTGGGAAATGGTAAGACCGCCTGTGTATCATAGTGAGCTGTACAAAATATCTTAGCTTTCTCTATATTACCGATAATTATATTATTATTTATCCCTTTATGTTGAATACTAGGGCAATACCCATATTGATTAAGTTCATGAATTATATATTTACGAAATTCCTCTTTTTGTTTTTTTGTTTTTCGAACTTGAAAGTGATCAAGAATTCTACGACTCGTTTCATTCATTCTTATTTCTCCCTTAGTTGCATATATTTTATCATAATGTGAATGGTTTTCGTGCTTTTATAAAATGGAATTCGAAAAAGTCAAGACGAATCTATCTAATTTGATGAAAATAAGGCGATTTAGACAAGATAGGATCATTCGCAACAACATGCTTGGAGTTAATAATGTTTTCACATTGACTCGTTATAATAGGAATTGGCTACTGGATGTAGTAACGGTGAACCCTCTGAATAAAAAGGATGATATCTTGAGTTCTTAAAGATTCCGATTTTATAGGAGGACGTGTTTATGTATATTTATCTGTACATTGATGTTGCCATGTGTTTAATGGCACTAGTAGAAATACTAAGAATAACATTATTGATTATAGAAAAATGTAAAAGACACTAGTTCACCAACTCCAAGGATTAAACTAGTGTCTTTACATTAGATAAATTCAGAGGATCCACTGTATCCAGTAGTCTTTCTGTATGATTATTAAACAATTGATATATATAAAAGTCAAGTTGAATCTTATCTAATTCAATGAAAATAAGTCGTTTTAGATGAAATAGGAACAATCGTATTAGAATACATAATGTTTTCGCATTGGACCTTTATAATGGAAATTGGCTACTGGATGTAGTAACGTTGAACATTCTGAATAAAAAGGATGACATCTTGAGTTCTCAATGATTTTGATTTTGTACAAGGACGTGTTGTATATTTATCTGTACATTGATGTTGCTATGTGCTTATTTGCCATAGTAGAAATACTAAAAGTAACATTAATTATTATAGAAAAATGCAAAAAGCACTAATCACCACTAGCAATGGAAATAGATTAGTGCTTCAGCATTAATTTGATTTCAGAGCAGCCACTGCTTTTCCAGTAGCTCTTCTCTGCTTGTATTATAGCTTTAAATAGGGGATTATGCAAACGGTATAGTGGTAGTTCTTTTGATTAGATTTTGTTAATTAAGGAAGAAATTACTTATAAAGGTCATTGGAATAAAAAGATTGGAGTACATATGAACAATGAAATAATTAAGTTTGTAAATGGTGATTTACAAATTAATGTAACGGTTTCGCCAAATGAAGAAACTGTATGGTTAAATCGAAATCAATTAGCATCCTTATTTGACAGAGATGTTAAAACAATCAGTAAGCACATCAATAATGCATTAAAAGAAGAACTTGATTCTTCAACTGTCGCAAAATTTGCGACAGTTCAAAAAGAAGGCTCTAGAAATATAAAAAGAGAGATTGATTATTACAACTTAGATATGATTATTTCCGTTGGCTATAGAGTAAAATCACAAAATGGTGTAATTTTCCGAAAATGGGCGACATCTATTCTTCATGATTACATGATAAAGGGTTATGCAGTGAATCAAAAACGTTTAGATGTTTTAAATAAAACAATCGCGATTCAATCTAGAATGCTTGCTTCGACTCTTAATATTGAAGAGAAAGAAGTGTTGAATGTGATTGAAGCCTATTCGAATGCATTAACTCTTCTAGATGATTATGATCATGGAACTATCCCTAAACCGGATGGTATTGCTTCTGTTTATCAGTTAACCTATGAAGAATGTCGTGAAATGATTGATTCTATGAAGTATGGAAACTATTCAGATGTATTTGGTGTTGAAAAAGAACTGGGTAAATTAAATGGAATAATTGCAGCGGTATATCAAAATGTTTTTGGAACTGAATTGTATCCAAGTATTGAGGAAAAGGCTGCAAACTTACTTTATTTCTTGATAAAAGATCATCCTTTTGTGGATGGTTGTAAACGTATTGGTGCTTCTATTTTTCTTGAATTCTTAAATAAGAATAAACATCTTATTATAGATGGAAAACAGATTATTTCAGACAGTGCTTTAGTTGCGATTACATTGATGATTGCAGAGTCTAGACCAGAAGAAAAGGAAACGATGGTCAAACTTGTCATGAATTTTTTGAAATGTGAATTTTAAAAGACATTATTTCGTGTAAATTAGTATCTTTTGATATGGTGTTGTGATTTAAAAAGAGGGTTGTTCAATATTGACAACAAGTCTTAAATTCGGAAAACTATCATCAGTTAGACATCTCTGACAAGAGATGGAGGGGTTGGAAGTGCAGTGAGTGAAGTATTTGCACCTGAAGGAATCGTATGCAGACAATATATGTTAGGTATGCAAAATGTGTTTGGCAGAAGTGGTAATCCTAAGGATTTATTGGATACTATGAGTTGGATGCTAAGCATATCGCAGATAAAATTAAGAAAATTACAGAAAAGTAATATTTAATATAACAAGTCACCTGATAACCGGGTGACTTGTTTAATGTTTATAAAATTTTTTTTAGAAATTTATGCGACTTAATAATGTTTTCACATTGAAGTTTTATAATTGGAATTGGCTACTGGATGTAGTAACGGTGAACCCTCTGAATTAAAAGGATGATATCTTGAGTTCTTAAAGATTCCGATTATGTAGGAGGACGTGTTGTATGTATATTTATCTGTACATTGATGTTGCCATGTGTTTAATGGCCATAGTAGAAATACTTAGAATTACATTATTGATTATAGAAAAATGTAAAAGACACTAGTTCACCCAAACCCAACGGATTAAACTAGTGTCTTTTCACTAAATTAATTCAGAGGAACCACTGTATCCAGTAGTCTTTCTGTATCTGTATTATACCGATAAAGGAATGTTTATGCAAATTTGTTGATTGATAGTGTAACGGAATACACTGTTATAGAAAAAGTAAAAGACATTCGTTCATCCAACTCGTAGCGGAATAAACTAGATAGAGGAGCACATGTGTAAACTGATTGTGTTGACAACGAGTCTTAAATTCAGTAGACTAATCATTAGTTAGTCATCTCTAACAGAGGGATGACTTCTTTTAATGAAAATTAGTTAGATACATCTAACTGTGGAGGTATAATGAGAAAGATTCTATATATCATAATTGGATGCATATCATTAGGGTTAGGGATTATTGGTGTCATAGTACCGATTCTTCCGACGGTTCCTTTTGTGTTACTTGCAGCTTTTTGTTTTGCAAGATCAAGTGAAAGATTGGATGGTCGGTTTAAGAATACGAAGTTGTATAGGGAAAACAATATTAAGAGTGGTATGACGAAACAAGCAAAGGTTCGTATTATGTGTTCAGTAACTTTATTGATGAGCATTGGATTTATCATGATGGGATTGAAGGACATTGTAGTTGGTAATATTGTTTTACTCATTGTTTGGATTTTTCATATGGTTTATTTTACGCTTGGAGTAAAGACAGTATGAGAAGGGTTTTGAATTATTTATTAGCTATTAGCTTTGTTTTGACTATTATGGTTCCGATTACGGGAATCATTGTTCATAAATTAGCTTCTACATTATTCTTAGTATTGGCTTTGATTCATGTTTTTCTATATAGAAAGAGATTGGATTATAAGTATATTCTTATTATTGTATTAACTATATTATCCTTTGTTTTAGGGATACTAGGATTGATTATGGTTGAACATCCAATAATTCTAACGTTTCATAGAACCGTGTCGATTGTATTAATAATCTTATTAGCTATTCATATATATAAGTTTCATAGAAGACTTGCCGTTGCATAATGTGACGGCTTTTATTATATTCAAAGTAATGGCAAATATGATGACGGATGAGTTTGAAAAAGAGACTGGTATGAAGGGATAAGAACTCTGCCGTAAAAGATTGAATGATTCAGGATGATATTATAATTCTAAGATGTTTTCAATTTGAATTGACAAATTTTTGGGGTAGGAGTATGTTCTTACCAAAGAGAAAGCAAGCAAATAAAAACAAATTTATTATGTCAAGTTTGGAGATGATATTTTGTATTCAGAACAAGTATATTTAAATTGGATATTTCGTATCGTGTTGGCTACTTTATGTGGTTGTGCCATTGGATATGAAAGGACTAGTCGAAATAAATCGGCCGGCATTCGAACACATGCGATTATTGCACTAGGATCTTCAATGTTTATGATTATTTCTAAATATGCGTTTTTTGATGTGTCGACGGCGGATGGAGCTAGAGTGGCAGCACAAATTGTTAGTGGAATTGGATTTCTTGGTGCTGGCGTAATCTTTGTGAAAGATGATTTGATTCAAGGACTTACTACAGCAGCTGGAATGTGGACTACTTCTGGCATAGCTGCATGTATTGGTGCTGGATTGATTTTTATTGGTGTTTTTGCGACATTATTTCTAGTCGTTCTTCAAAAGATATTTCATTATCCTTTCTTTAATCAAATTGATCATCCTAATGTATTGATTCAGACTAATATTGTTTCTGACAAAGATGAAATATATAAAATATTTGAGAAGTATGGTATAGAGGTCAATGAAATAAAAATTGATAGGAATCTAGATTTAATGACTTTTGATACAAATAATAGGTGGATTGACCATAAAAACGAATTGTTTCAGGATTTGATGTCAATTAATACAGTAACAAAAATATCTATTCTCTAATTGATAAAGAGACTATGGCGGATGATTTTGATGATGTGAATCATCAGTTGGAAAAATTATTGAGAGGATTGAAAATCATGAAGATTAAAGACGTAATTGAATGTTTAAAGAATGAGGGCACTTGGGTTCGTTGGAATCGTTGTACTCGAGATCGTGTTTTATTTGGTGATGATGATCAAGAAGTAAAGAAGATTGGTGTTTGTTGGGTGGCTACAAATAGGGTGATTGAACAGGCATTGGAAAAGGGAATTAACTTTATTGTTTCTCATGAGAATATTTTCTATACTGCGGGTACGCATTTGGAAACTAAATTAGTAGAGTCTATAAAATATAAGAAAGACTTATTAAGTAAGGGTAATATTTGTGTGTATCGTTGTCATGATGTTTGGGATTCTATTCCTGAATATGGTGTGAGTGATGTATGGGCTAAAAAACTTGGCTTTGATTTTAAGGATAGAGTGATTAACTCGTATTATCAATCTGCAAATATTCCTAAACAAACTGTTTCACAATTAGCAACGCGTGTGGCTAATGCATTAAAAGATGATGGTGAAGAGGGAGTTTATGTTTTTGGGAATGTAAATAAAGAAGTATCTCGTTTAGCTATTGGTACTGGTGCTGGAACAGATATATTTGAAATGTTAGAATTCAATCCAGACGTAGTAATTGTGGCGGATGATGGTATCACAAATTATAAGGATGCTCAATATGCGATTGATAATGATTTACCTATGATTGTAGTAAATCATGCTGGTTGTGAAATTGGTGGTTTAAAAAACATGGTGAATTATTTTAAGGATAAACTTCCTGATCTTGATGTGGAGTATTTGGAAGAAGGCTTTAAAATTTCATATTTTAAATAAAACATAATGAAAATGATGGTATAAGGAAGAGGTTGTAGCGATCTACAACCTCTGTTTTTTTCTCTAGTCTTTAGATAAAGTGTATTCAAATCTAATTTTACTTGTATCCATAAAGCTTTTTGTGTATTCCACAATTTGATTGTCTTGAGTGCGACCAATAAATTCAATGCAATAAATTAAACGATCTTTTTTAATGTGGTAGTTTATTTGGATACTTTTTAGCTATCGCATCCGGATTAACGTATGCTTTTTACTTGGTTAAAATGGATAAGACTGGATTAGTGAAAATGAACGCTTTAAAGCTATCCTTCTATTTAGCACTATTTACAACAATAGAAATCTTTACAATTAACCTGTTTATGCAAGACGTTGTATTTAAAATGGATGCGATTGCCTATGGCCTATTATTAGTGCTCGCTTTATCCTCATCCTTTTTAGCAACTGTTTTACTACAAAAAGGCGTGCTATTATTAGGAAGTACAAGAGCTAGCTTCATATGTTTATTAGAACCAGTAACCTCCATGATCGTGGGAATCTTATGGCTGAATGAAGCACTCACATTCAATAAAGGTCTAGGAGGCTTGGCAATCATAATTTCATTAATCATTTTCTTAAGCGAATAAACAAGAAAGAGGCTGTGTCAAAATACAGTCTCTTTTGATTTAGATATAAAAAAATAGAGTTGGCTTAAATAAATGTGAAATGGTGCCAACTCTCGGAGATGTTGATTAGTGAGTTAATCAACGTATTCAGTTTAACATGATGTCATCTATTTGTATACATATTTTACTATAAAAATGGATGTGGTTTTTTTTATGAGATTAGTCTGCCTTTTTGTGTGGAAAATGTATTTATAATTATTTTCTAATTCTATTAAAAGAATATGCTTGTTTTAATGTTTTATTTCTAAGTGCGTGATAAAATTAATATAACATTTACATAAAAAAATGAGGTGAAGGGCATGGCTTATATGATTGATAAAAAGCCAGAAAATAACTCTGGAGAGAAATACTTTTGGGAGCAATGTAATCAATTGCTACCTGATGAAGATGTTGTTGTTTATAACAATCATGAGGTTAATGGAACAGAATTTGATTTTTGTCTGTTTATAAAAAATAAGGGAATAGCGATAGTTGAAGTCAAGGCTTGGGAACCAGATGATATTACTGTGAATTCAAAGGATGATATTTATGTAAAAAGCTTTAATAAAAGTTTTAAATCACCAAAGTCACAAGCGAATGTTTATCGTTATGCTCTTAAAAATAAAATTGAATCGAAATATCATTTTACGCCATTAGTATTATCTATGGTATGTTATACAAAAGTATCTAAAAGACAATATTATGAATTAAGACTAGACATTGCATCAGAAATTGAATATACACTTGTCAAGGAAGATTTAGAGAATGAAAATTCTTTATATGGAAAGATATGTGCGGTTTTTGATAAGGATGCATATTACCCTCATGACTCTTTTACTGAAAATCGCATGTTAAAAGTACGTGAAATGTGGGAGAGTAAAGTATCTTCAACTAATAGAGTTGAAAATAAACATTACTCTACACTGACTATTTTTAATGAAAGTGTTAGTAAAGATGATTTGGATGCTTTAGAAAAAGAATACAATAGCGGAGTTAAACAGATTGTTTTTGTAAGAAAAGAAGAAGATGAACGAGCTATTTGTACGATGTTAAATGATACACTAAAATTACGTAATATTAATGCAAAAAAAGGAAATCTTGAGCTCGGATTTAAAGATGAAGTACATATTCCAATAAATATATTTGGATTCCAGGTATTTTCGTATAAATGTGATCTATCTATTAATAATAATATTCAAATAATAGATGGTCGGTTTAAAGAGTATACTTCCATATTAGAAGAATTATCCAAACACACTTTGTTTAATTACGAGCAATATTTGGTGGAACATGCCCCAGTAGATAAACACATCACTGTAAAGGCTGGAGCAGGCACGGGTAAAACGTATTCAATGGTATCTAGAGTTGCTTTTTTATGCAATTGTGCGAATTCTAAAATTCATAATATATCTACAGATTTAGCAATGGTTACTTTTACAAATGATGCTGCAGATAACATGAAGAAAAGATTAAAGCAGATGTTCAAAAATTATTTTGTACTTACTCGTGATCCAATATATTTAGAACATGTCGAAAATATTGATCGATCTTCTATTTCAACAATTCATAAATTCTGCATAGAAGCATTAAGAAATGCAAGTTATTATACAGGTTTGGGAACAAATTTTTCTATAACAACCAATGAAGATTTAAGAAAGAAAATATATGATAAACATATAAGTGCTTTTTTGGATGAAATGCAAGAAAATAATGAAGATTTTATTAAAGATATACCAGTTCCTACTTATGATTTAAAGAAGAAAACAATGGAAATGGTAGATAAATTAATTGCTAAAAGTATAGATATAAATTCTATTCAAATTAGTAGTTTTGGAACTCTAGTAGCAAAAAACATACCTTATTTCAATGAATTGTTAAAGGATACTATATTTAAGGCTGAAGAAGAATATTTATCTACACTTGAAGCTAATAATTTTATGGATTTAAAAGAATGTATCATTGTTTTAAATAAGTTATTTGCTCATAACGATAAGTTATTGGAAAAATTAAACATTAAATATTTATTCATAGATGAATTTCAAGACACAGATGATGTGCAGATAGAATTGTTTAAGAGTATTAGAAAATCAATTGATAAAGTAAATTCATCTTGTTATTTGTTTATGGTAGGTGATTTAAAACAAAGTATATATAGATTTAGAGGTGCTAAGTTAAGTGCTTTTGATGAAATTGAAAAAATGGACAGTAACAATTGGAATGAATATACATTAAATATGAATTATCGAACAGATCTTAATTTATTATCTTTGTATGATAAAAAATTCAAGAAATTTGGTGAGGATAAATATCTACCGTATGATATAGACGATAGACTAATTGGAGTTAAATCCTTCGATTATACAGATAAATATTTAGAATGTGTGAAATGTCATGGAAACGATATAGATGTATTTTATGACACAGTTTTTGAAACGTTAAAGAAGCAATGTTTAAATTTAAAACAATATGCAGAATTAAATAAATCATTGATTAAAGAAGAACGAACTATTGCATTGCTAGTAAGAAATAATTGGCAGGTTGCTGCAATTGTAAATGAAGGAAATAAACGAGATTTTAATATTGAAGTTCACTCCGGTGGAGAATTATATCAATTAGATTCAACTCATGATTTATATAAACTGGTTTTGGCAATCTTAAATTATAAAAATCCGGTTCATTTAGTGAATTTTATGGAGTCTAATTATGTGAGTCTTGATTTAGATTACTTGCAGTTATATGGTAAAGATGAGAGTGAAAAATTAGACGTTTTAACGGATGCACTAAACAAATTTTTCAAGACACGCATGAATAAGAGTTGGAATGATATTATTGAAATGGCATTAACAGAACCGGTTTTGTATGTTTTAAGGAAAATTTATGAAGCATTACAGCCTTGGCAAAAATATAATAATTCATATAGTTCACAAAGATTTTATATGGAGAATTATGAATACTTATTAGAAAAGATAACAAAGTTTTTTTAAGATAGATACTCTTACTATTAATGAAGTTGCTGATTATTTACGCATTAATATACTTACGAAAAGAAAAGAATTAAGTAGAAAAATAGATGAAGAAGATGACGGTATTCATATTGTGTGTACCACAGTGCATAAGGCAAAGGGATTAGAATACGGGACAGTAATAATACCATTTACGGATGATGAGATGCAGGATCTAAAAAGACTTAAAACAGATGCAAATTATTCAAAATCTAAGTTGTCATATTATGTCAAATTTGACAATGATGTTATTGAATATAATTCTAATTATAATTCTGATCAAGAAATGAAGGATCAAGAACAAGAAGAAACAAGAATATTATATGTAGCTTTAACAAGAGCAATTTTTAATTGTATTTGGATATTAAATGTAGATAGCAAACCTAAATTAAGTTGGGGATTATTAATGGAGGATGATTATGTCGATTGAGATTTATACATATCAGGATCCATATCGTTTAGATAAGGAAGATTTTTGGGATGAGATCAACGATTGCCCTTATTTTTGTGTTTCGCAAACATTAGTTAATGGATTAGAAAGTGTTTATGGAAGCAATTTTACTTCTGCAAGAGTTACAACTGTTGACAAGTATATCAAACAACTATTTTCAACATGGCAGAGTCCATCTACAGTTATCCAGCAACATGCGGCTATTGATAATGTTTTAAATTATCAATTCAAAAGTAGTTTTGATGAAAAACATCATGCTAATTTAACACAGTCTTTTAAATACAATAGAGATGATGTATTTAAATCTATACGAACAATGTTTGAACTAAATATTAACCCTAATAATATAAGAAAAGATAAGTTAAACAATGAACAATTGTTCATTGTAGAACTATACAATACTATTTTAGAATCACATTATTCTAAATATTTTTCTATAAAATCTGTTTTTTCTAATGAAGAAATTTCAAGAGCAATGTTAGAAACACTTCAAGATGTTTACAAAGACAAAGATACTAAAAAATTAATGAAACTTAATTTAGATAGAGTTGTAATCCATGGTATCCATCAATTCTCTCCGATTATATTGCGAATGATTGATGAAATTGCTAAATATAAGCAAGTTATAATTCTATTTAATTATCAGTTAAAATTCGAAAAGGTTTATAAAACATGGATTGATATATATGAACTTTTTGACAAAAAAATTAAAATTTCAGAGAAAAATGAAGTTGGATTGGTGCCTGCAACTACATCATATGAAGGAAATGTTTTAGCAAATAACTTAGGAAAAGTAGCTAACGGAAAATTAAATGAGATTAATACAAATATGGAATATAAACCGGTAATAGTATTTAATAATATGACAGAATTTGCCGGATATATTGCTAGAAAGTTTGATCGAGCAATTGAACGTGCGCAAGAAAAGGGTAAAGATCCTTTATCACAAATGAATGAACAATTTTACTCTGCAGACTCTTCTGTAAATGATATTCTAAAAATGTATTTTCCAGAGCAATTTGGGGAACGCCAATTTTTAAATTATCCATTAGGACATTTTTTCTTGGGTGTTGCAAATATGTGGGACACTGAAAATAGTGAATTACCAATTCAAAATATTTCTGATATTAAGGAATGCTTTAGTGCTGGAATTATTAAAGAACAAAACAAAGGTAATTTATTAAATATACTAGGTAAATGTGAAAGCTTATTTATTGGGTGTGAAAATGTTGATAGTATGGTTTCACGGATTAATAAAAATATAAAATCTAGGAAGTATATGTATGATAACAAAGAATTGTCAGAACATATTTCTTACTATAATTGCACTCAGATCGAAATGGAAGAATTAAAAGCTGGTTTAATGGAATTAAAAGAATTAGCTGAATATTTTTATAAAGATTTTGCCAAAACAGACAATAATTTTGGAGAGTTTTATAAAAAATTAAGAAGTTTTATTGAAAATAAATTAGAATCTGAATTAGAACTTAATAATGAATTTAGTGGAATTATTAAACGTGTTCTTTTAAGATTGGATGAAGTAAAGGATATTCGAGCAAAGGCTTCATTTGATTGTTTGAAATCTACGATGAAAATATATTTACAACAAGAAACAGATTCAAAGAAATCTGCAAATTGGATCGTTAGAAATTTTGAACAATTGGATGGAGATATTTTAAGAACAAAAAATCGAAGAAATATCATTTATCATTTTGGATGTTTAACAGATGAAGATATTAATATGAGTTTGAGACGTGAATTTCCATGGCCTTTAGATTCGGATTTCTTTGAAATAGCACAAGAACCGACTGACTGGAAGTATTTAGTGTATGTTAAATCCGCTCAAGAATATCGTAATTTTAAAAGATATGCTTTAATTGTTGGGCTTCAATTTAATTATGGTAAATACACATTAAGTTATGTAAAGAAGAATGATAATAGAGATAGAGAGTTGTATACTTTACTTAAATTATTAGGCTTGAAAGAGGAAAATTATTTAACTTTTAGACAAAATGAAAAGCTAGAAGAAATTTCCGGTTTAGAGATATCTACACAGGAAAAAATACAAGTTAGTAAAATAGATTTTTATAAATATAACATTTGTCCGCATAAATTTTTATTAGAATCTATTTTTGAAGGCAATACAATTTATAAAGATGATTTTCTTATAAAAAAATATATGGAAATAGTCTTGGAAAATTCTGCGAAAATAGAGTATGAAGATACGTCAATTATTCCGGTAAACATTATAAGGGATTTAGAAGAAGTATACGATGAAACTGTAAAAACATTATTTCCAATGGAACAGAATATAAACCGTACTGATGTAATAAATAATGTTAAGAATAGATTATTGAAAGCTAAGAGTTTTCCTAAACTTAATCAGAAAGAAAAAGAATATATGAAGATTAGAGAATACTTTATATATAAACAAATAGACAATCATGGAATAACTAGTGATTTAAAGAATCGGATATTTAAAGATGTCGATGAAGAAACAATTTTGAAAGCGGTGCTTAATGATGAGGCAAAGAAAAAAGGATTTGTTTCAGTGAAAAGTGGATGGTGTGAATACTGTCCAAATAAAGATAATTGTTTGACAAATTATTAAATATTTGTCGTATTAAGGAGCGAAATATGCTAAAAAAAGATATGTATGTTAGATGTCCTGCGGATTGGGAGGATAGTGAAAATCCACGTATTTTTGTTTGTGGACAGATAAAGAGAATTACTGAAGAATTTGGTACGCTAGTCGTGGATATTTATGATCCTTATAATGTACTTCAGTTTTATACGTATTTACCAGAAGGACAGTGTCGTTTTGATATTTCGCAAGTTCAAAGATGTACTTTTTTTAAAAATTCAAATGTTGTTTATAAGGGTGTTGTACATAAAGTATTAAATCATAAAAAAAATAAAGAGACGGATTATTATGAGTATTGGCTAGAAAATGAGCAAACTAAAGAAATAGTGTCGGCAAAGGAGCCTGATATTATTGCTGCTTTTAATAATGGGCATGTAGATCCATGTGAACAACTTAAGAAATATGAGTTTCAAAAATATGATTGGTATATTGGAAGAAGTATTGTTTCTAAAAATATTTATTCATTAGAACATTCTTTTTATGGCTTTCAAGAATTAGCAGGTTCAAAAATATATTTACTACCACATCAAATTAATACAATCATGAGGTGTTTACAGGACAGCCCATTTAGATACATGTTAGCCGATGAAGTCGGAATGGGTAAAACAATTGAAGCCATTTCAATCTTGAAAATATTTCTTAATAATAAATCTTTTCAAAGTGTGTTGATAATTACTCCATCCACATTAAAAAAACAATGGGAAAATGAAATGCTATTTAAGTTTGATATTTCAGTTGGTATAAACGAACGTGCTAATAATATTAAGCTAATTGGTTTTGACGAATTAAAAGAAGTCGATCTTAATACAAGCAAAAATCTTGTGATTATTGATGAAGTTCATAAATATTTAAATGATAAAATTGCTTATGAAAAAATGCATAAAATCAGCAAATTATCCGATAATTTGTTGCTATTAAGTGCTACTCCAGTGCAACAAGAACGGATGGAATATTTAGAATTATTGAAGTTATTATTCCCGGAAAAGTATGATAATTATTCTAACGAGAAATTTTCGTATTTAATTAGTAAACAGACTAATATAGTACAAAAAACCACAATGGTTTTAACAGATTTAGAAGATTATATTGAAGTGAAGAAAGATGTAAATAATACAGATCAATTAGAAGACTTACAAGATTTGTTTGATGATATGTATGATTTTTTAAGTAGAATATGTGAAGACTTAGATGATGAGAAGTTAGATGCGTTATTGGATAATATATCCTTTGAATCAGAAGATCATGGGGAGAAGGCAATTCGAATAATGGTTTCTTATATTTGTGGTAATTATCAGCTTGAAGGAAACGTTATTAGGAATCGTCGTAAATTATTAGAAAACGATGATGAAAAACAAAGAATGGCACATAGAGAATTGGAAGAATTGATGTATTTTTTAGAAAATTCATATGAGAAGCTAACATATGAGGAACTGGAAAAAGAAATTAGAAATTGCAATTTAAGTGTGAATAATAAATCTAATCTATTAATGTCTTTTTTTAGCTCACCATGGGCATTTAAAGCTCAATTAGATAAGATTGAAAGAAAAGAAGAAATTGAGTTCTCAGATGAATTAAAAGACAACTTGCTATTTTGGATTGATTATGAAGAGAGAATAATAGAACAAATTGAGGAAGTTCTAGAAGATCCTGATACATATGAAGATGAGTATAATTCTAGAATAGTTCAGATATTGGATTATATAGATCAGAATTCTATGGGAGGAAAAATGGTAGTTTTTACTGGTTATCCAGAAACTTTTGAAGTCTATAGAAGGGTTTTATTAAAATTATATTCTGAAGAGAATGCCGCATTCTTTAGCGAAAGTATGGATGAAGATGAAACAGAATTAAATTCATATTATTTCCAGAGTAATAAAAATTGCTTTGTAATGTTATGCGACAATAGTGGTGGTGAAGGACGAAATTTCCAATGTGCAGACTATGTTATTCATATTGATATACCTTGGGATGCTAATATGATTGAACAAAGAATAGGACGATTGGACAGATTAGAACGTGACATAAATAGGAATGTTGTGAAGTCAGTTGTTGTTCATACAGAAAACACATTTGAGGATAGTTTATTCAAATTTTGGAATGAAGGACTAAATATTTTTAAACAGTCACTTAGTGGTATGGAAATAATAGTTGGACAAGTTAATAAAGAAATAACAAAAGCTTTAGAAGGCGATTTAAACCAGGGGTTAGGAAGTAAAATTCCTGAAATTATTAAATTGTCAAATAATTTGAGCACTACTATAAAAAAAGAGCAAAGTTTTGATACAGCAGCATTATTGTATAGGCCTATGTTTATCGAATTAAAAAAATTAGTAGACTATTATTCTCAAAATGAGAATGCTCTTTTTACTGATACTATTACAAGTTGGGCTAGTTTAGCTGGATTTTTTGGACACGAAAGGAAAAATAATATCATAGAATATTCTAGATATTCATTTTCTCCTAGAGCGGCTTTAAAGAGTGTGCTAATACCTCCAAAATGGGATAGATACTTAGCTAGTCAACAAAATCAAAAAATACAAAAAATAATGAATAAGATTAGTGATGAAAGACAAGATCCAAATTCTATAAAAGGTACTTTTGATAGAAAAACAGCATTAGAAAACGATTATATACATTTCTTTGCTCCGGGAGACGAAATTTATGAATGTATTGTTCAAAATGCGATGAATTCTTGTAAAGGACAAGCGACCGCTTTTAAAGTTAAAACGAAAATTAATTGGAAGGGATTTATATTTACATGGAAAATGGAATTAAATGAGGATATTTTATTTAGAAATGGTATAACTATGTCTAGTATAGGCCAATTTAAAAATTATCTTCCTACAAATCAAATTATAATTCCAGATTCTTTAGAAAATCCTGATGACTATACTGATGACGAAATTATGAGAAATTATAATATGATTCTTCGCAAAGGAGTTCATGCAAAAGATATAATTCATTTAGGTAGACGTGGAAAGAAACAAAGTCTGGCTGTAGCAAAAATAATGGGATTGTCTAATTTAGAATATTTCCAATACCAATATAATGAAGATAACTGGGTTGAAATAGTTGATGAAGCTAAGAGTAATGCATTATCTAAAGCAAAGAAGATTGCGCTAAGTAAAACTCGTTATGGTTCAGCAAAAGCTGAAAGTGATAGAGCTATTTCTGCAAGAATTGCAAATGATATGTACTTTGAAAGACCAAGTGATGACATTGAAAATTTTAAATTAAAACAAAACTTGTTATTAGAAAGTCTTCGAAGTCCAAGAATTATTCTTGAATCAGTAGCCTTTGTTTGGATGGAGAATGATAATGATTATGAATAGTGTTATAGATGATTTGAAAATATATGTTCGAAATTTAATTAATGGTCAAGAGAATGATATTAATCTCTCTGATTTAAAAATAAATTGTAGTAAGGATGAATATTATAAGAAAACAGTACTTAGATTACAAAAGAACTATACTTTATATAAGCAAGACAATAAATATTTTAATGATATGTTAATTGCTTTGAGAGAATATCTTATTGTATTTAAGGATTCATTAAATATTAATAATTTTGATATTCCTGAAGATAATAACTTTGGAATTATAAAAGATGAATATTCTAGTGATTATTTTTGTAAGATGAAGTTACCAGACTATTTAAAAAGTGAATTGGTTGAGCCAGCTTTTCTATGGGCGGATTCAAATATAAAATTTATTGATTCAAATAAAGAGAGTTCATGTTTGTTAACAGATCCATATATATATCAGTTAACAGGTTTTAAAAAATTTAGATCAGAACAACAAAAAATGTGTGTATACGGTGCGTTAAATACTCCTGATGGATATACAACACTAATTTCACTACCTACAGGTGGTGGAAAAAGCTTGGTAACGCAAACAGTAGCTTACCAAAAAGATGGGTTAACAATTGTTGTTGTTCCTACAGTTTCCTTGGCTATTGATCAAGAAAGATCAGCAAAAAAAGGAATAAAAAGTGAAACAAAAGAGAATGAAATATTTTATTATACTAGCGGTAAAGATGCATCACCTATATTAAAGGCCATTTGTAATAAAACGGCTAAACTTTTGTTTATTTCACCAGAAACATTACTTCTTAATCAAGGATTTATCAATGAAATAGAAAATGCTAATCAATGTAAGTATTTGAAGAATATAGTTATAGATGAAGCACACATAGTTTTAGATTGGGGTGCTTTATTTCGAGTAGATTATCAATGCTTAGAATCATGGAAAAATAATTTGCAAGAAATGAATTCAACACTAAGAACGTTTTTACTTTCGGCTACTTTTGATGAAAAGTCAGTTAATATTTTAAAGGACATGTTTTCAAAAAATGGTCGTTGGATTGAAGTTCGTTGTGATGCATTAAGAAAAGAGCCTAGATTTACTTATGTTCAAGCTAAAAGTATTCTTGATAAGAAAAAGAAAACAAAAGAATTGATACGATTATTACCTCATCCAATGATTGTTTATGTTTCTAGACCTGATGAAGCAGAAAGTCTGAAAAAAGAATTGGAAGAAGAAAGAATATACAATATTAGATTATTTACAGGAAATACAGGAAATAAACAGCGTAAAGATATAATTAATGAATGGATCAATGATGATTTTGAAATTATGATTGCAACATCTGCATTTGGTGTAGGTGTAGATAAACCAGATGTTAGAACTGTACTTCATTTGTATTTGCCACAGAATGCCAATTCATACTATCAAGAATTAGGAAGAGGCGGTAGAGATGGACTTCCATCTTTAAGTTGCATGTGCCTATATTATAATTCTGATGAGGAAATTACTCGTAAACGAATTACTAAACAAATTCTTACGTCTGAAAAGGTTATAAAACGTTGGTTTAGTATGTTTAATAGCCCAATGACAAAAGCAGTGAAAGACCTATATCAAATAGATACTTCTGTAAAACCATCTTATAATGAGGAATCAGACGAAGAAATAAATGAGGCTGATGTTAAATGGAATGTTTATGTTTTACTTTTATTACGAAGAAGACGATTATTGGAGATTATTTCAGTTAGAAGAGAAACGAATTCATACATATTTACAATCAAAATATTAGATAATGATCTTCTGGAAACGAGTATTGATTTAAATAAAAAGGTTGAACAGATTCATGATGAGGAATATAAATACCGTATTGACGGATTTAATAAAATTAAGAGCTCAGTAAAGAATGTAGGCCAAAGATGTTGGTCTGAAATGTTTTATGATACCTATCACTATGTAGATGAATTTTGTGCAGGGTGCGATTATCATATCAATGCTATGCCATTTAAAGTAAAACATTTCGTAGAAAAGCCAATAAGGTCCCCGGTTAATGAATATTTAAAAGATAGTTACCTTTTAGGTACTAGAGAAGAAGTAGCTATAATTGGTAATTTTGATAACAAAATTGTTCAGTATTTAAATAAAGAAGGTATGACCGTTCTGGTAACAAATGATATAGATTATATTGAAAATAGTTCCTGCTTTGACTTTAAATCAATAAATGTTTTTATTATAAAATTTAATGAATTTTACTCTCTGATATCTAAACAAAACTTCTATTATGTATCAGGGTTGATTGGATTTTTATATTCTGGAGCAAATGATCAAAAGCTTGACCAATTTATAAAAGTAAAAAATTATATGACAAAGTATCATTGCTTTAAGGCAGTTCATATACTTAAAGAGAATGTATATTTTGAACAAGTTGATAAAAATATTACAGAATTACTGGATGGTCCTACTTATGAGCCGGAAATGTTGTTATCAAAATAGAGATGGAGGGAGATGTTAGTTATGTTTGCTGAAAGAATGTTTACTGAGGCGATACCAGAAAGAGTATACGCTTTATGTAAATTATTAGAAAATAAATCTTTGCCTAGTGAAGAAGCTAGAGAAAGTATGGAACCACATTTTTTATTAAAGACTGAAGAAAAATCTAAAACGCTTTATTTTCAACGTTATTTAAATGCGGCAATTGAATTAGAATTGATAGTAAATGCCGATGGAATTCTTTCTTTATCTGTAGATAAAACAGTATTAAAAAGTATTGATACTTTTAGATGTTACGTAATCACAAAATTAGAAAAATTTAAAAATGGTTTATTTTATAAAGTGACAAAAAATTACATGGATAATGGGTTAGAATTATGTATGAAATATAAAAATATTTCTAACACCGTTTCATATTTTTCAGATGTTTTAAATGTTAAAGTAGTTGAAGATGATATGCGTGCTTGGAGGTTTTGGGTATCATTTTTAGGTATAGCTTATGTTCAAAATATGAATGTAATTCCTAATGCAGCAGATTTTCTATGGGATTTAATAAAAATTAGTGGGATACAAAAGAAAAAAATTTATTCTATGACAGAATTTATTAATGAATTACAACCGCATTGTAATGTTTTGATCGATTCGGATACACAAACTAAAAATCTAAACATTGCAGTATCAAATGGGTTAAGAACTTTACATGATCAAGAAAAAATTCATATGCAAAAAATAGATGATTTTCAAGATGTGTGGACAATGGCTCAATTAGATAAACTTTTTATTGATCGTGCTGTAACTCACATTGAAATTTTAAAATAGGAGAGTATATATGAATTTAGAAATAGCTAGAAGTAGAATAAATGATGTTATTAGGCCGGATGCAATAACAGAATCATATAATGATTTTATGATAACGCATGTCCCACTAAAAAAGCTTCAAATTTTAGGAAAGTTTGTCATTTTGCCAAAATCAAAAGATTATAAAACAGAAGATGAGATTTTTGACCAATTAATCAAAAATGAAGATGATAAACATCAATTCATAATTGTTTATGGAAATCCAGGAACAGGTAAATCACATTTGATTCGATATTTTGAGGAAAAATTTAAACGGATTAAAAAAGAAAATGAAGTTATAATTTTTATTCGGCGAAGTGACAATACTCTAAAGGGGACTATTAGGCAACTTTTGGAAAAACCAGAAGTAGCAAATATGAAAAATAAAGATGTTTATGATAGATTAGTTAACGCAACAGGAGTTGTTAATGAAGAAGTATTAAAGAATAATATCTATTATAAGTTTATCATTGCGGCTGATCAAAATGATGATTCATATGCCGTAAAGTTAGATGGCAATATTATGAGAAAACAATTAATTGCGTTCTTAAAAAATGAAGAAGTTAAAGAAAGATTAATGTCAATAGATGGTCCTATTGAAAGAATTTACTCAAAGATTGCGGAGAGTAAGACTTTAGTAAATCGGGATGTTGTTGCAGAATTTAAAACAGAAGATTTTATTTTTGATGTTGATTTTGCAGACAGACTTGATTTATCGGGCGCTGATCGTAAAGCTAAAGCTATGGCAGTAAGATTATGTATGGATGACGACGGAAAGAAATCATCAGAGAAAATAGCAAAGTATTTAAATCAATTTTGCAATTCTGTTATTCAAGAATGTGCTGGATTAGAGGCTGGAGATTTTAAGCAAGTATTTGATGATATTCGACGAGAGTTATATAAGCAAGGAAAAAATTTGACATTATTTATTGAAGATATCACTTCATTTACAGGTGTAGATAATGCACTATTAAATGCATTAATGGAAGAAAATACAGGGTTGTATTCTGATCAATGTAGAATTTCTTCTATCGTTGGAACGACTATACATTATTTTAAAAATAACTTTATGGATAATTATAAAAATAGAGTGAGTAGTTTTGTATATATTCCAGATGATGCGTTTGATAGTTCAGAGAGAAATGGTGTTTTTGAATTCGTAGGCAAATATATGAATGCAATGTCTTTAGAGCAAAATGTAATTGATGAGTGGATCAATAATGGCGCTGAAACATCAGAATACCCGGTACATAATGTAGTGGAAGGAAGATATTGGGATTTTGTAAATATTGGTGATAATAAAAATTTGAGTTTGTATCCTTTTACGAAAAATGCGATTAGTAAATTATATAATGAGTATTTAGAAAATGGACGTAGGACTCCACGTTATTTATTGAAAGAAATTATAGAACCAGTGGTAAGAGATATTATGGAAGATAAATCAACTTTTCCAAAGAATAGATTTCCTACATTAATTGACCCGATTATAACTATGAGACAAATTGTCTCCACACAATTAAAAGGCGATGATCTTGAAAGAGCATTAAGACTTATGTTTATATGGGGAAATAACAAGCCAGAAACAATTGTGATGGAAAATGATAAGTTTATTGCTGGAATTAGAAAAGAAGTTTATGAAGAACTAAGTTTACCAATTATAAGATTTAATGAGATTCAAGGTGATGATAAACAGCCTGAAATGTACGCCTATGAAAATCAATCATTAGGAATTCCTTCAAAAGAAGTAGGAAGTAAAACAAAAGATACGATAAGTAATTCAGAAAAGTTAAAGTTAGAAAGAGCTTCCGCAATTTTATCTAAGTGGTTTAATGGAGAAAAAATTAATGCATCTTCAAGTGTGGGAGATAATGCGCTTATTTATAACGCAAAGATAAATCTAGCGGATTTTATTCATAATACAATAGATTGGCAATGTGAAGGAATATCGCTAGATTTAATAAATAAAATAGATTTTAAAAATTCATTTATTATGCTGGAAGGACAGACAAGAGAAAGTAGTCATATATTCATGCTTGAAAGAAATGTAGAAAGTATGGCTTTACTTTTGGCTTTTATAAAATGGAAGGAATATGGAAAAGAATCATGGAATTATACAAATTCTTATGAAGATATTTATGAAGTTACAAAATGGTTAAATACTAATAAAGATAAAATCATACATGCTATAAAGTTTACATCATCAAATACAGAAAGAGATTATATTGAAGCTGCGATTGCTTCTGAGATATTCAGATCCATATTAAATGGAGAATATAAGGGAAAAAATTTATTAAGTTATAATTTAGAAGATTTATTTCGTTCTATGCCAGATATGAATAAGTCATCATCCCATTGTAAAGAATGGAAAAGTTTATTAAATACTATATATAAAAACTCAAAAAACAATAAGAGCAGTGTTACCAACTACTATAATTTAAAACAAGGTATGGGTGGTAGCAAGGTAATATTAAAATCGTATGAATTGATTCCAGTATTTAAACAAGTAAAGAAATCCTTGGATACCATTACAACATATGATGAAACTATAAAAGGCTGTAAAGATATTTTAAATACTTATAATGAGATAAGTAATAGATTATCTGATGTAGTTAAAGCAGAAAAAGAAAAATCAAAAGAAGATCTTGAATTGATAAAAAATAATCTAAATGTACAAGAGTTAGAAGATGAAATAGACGAATTGATACAAGGTGTAAACCAATATAAAAAATCAGCTGAGGATGCATCGATTCATGTTGATTATATTGATACGGCTTCATTAGATAAAAAAAGAAAGCAGATTTGTTTCGCTGTGAATAGATTGTTGGAAGCAGAACAAGTTGAAAATAATATAGATGCACTTCTTTTGTATTCATCAGATCCTTTATTAACAATTCAACCTTTAATAAAGGTATTGAAGGAAATATTGAAAGTATTAGAAACATCAAATCTTAAGATAAATAATAAAAAAGTAAGATTAGAGAGTACTGTAAGTTTAAATTCAGAAAATCATTATAAAGATGAGAAAGAATGGCTTAAAGAGTGTGATCAAATTTTAGACTCTTTAATTAATGGGGGTGTTTAAAACATGATAATTGACAAGATAAATCAACAAATAGAATATTTTAAATCAATTAGTAAACACGATTTAGCTGTTAATAATGCAGCGAAACAAAAGCGTATAGATGATAAATTCAAGAACTTAGTTTTAGATGTTAAAAAACGTTTTGAGATTATTGAATACTGTAGTAAAGAATTTGATTTTAATGTAAACTACGTTGATAAATTAAATAATCTCTTGAAATCACTGCATGATTGTATATCTGATTCATTTGTTGACGAAGATATGTATAAAGTATCAGAAAGAATATTTAAAGAATTTGAAAGTCAAATCAAATTTGAATGGGAATCTTTTCATAAAGAAAAAACTGGTACAATACAAAAAACTTTAAATATAATAGTCAATCTTAATAAATTCAATGTTAGTAGATGTTTACAAGATATTGGAGCAGCAGAAAAATGGGAAAGTGATATACAAAAATATCAACAAGTAAAAAAAGGCTTAGATGATGCGCAAAATCTAATTGATAATTTAAATCTAAACGATAATGTTGTTGATTTCTTGAAAAAGATATCTAAAAAACAAGCTACAATAACGGATTTAACGCCTGAAATTATGGATTGGATTTACAAAGAAAATTTAGAGAAAAAGATTAAAATTATGATTTGAAACTATTCAAATCTAAAGTATACTTAAGTATATACTTAAGTATACTTTTTTTGTGCTTTCTATGTGAGGTGTTTATGGAATTCTGTTATAAATTTAATGCTTTAAAAGGTAAACAAGCAAATAAAGATTATTATGTAGCAATGGTTCCTTTGAAAATGCTATCTAAATTATTTGTGTCAGATGATGAGTATGTACCACCTGAATATAGAGCACAGCGAAAATTAAATGAATCTAGAATACCTGTTATTTCAAAGTATATTTTGGACAACAGAGATAGTTATGTTTTTTCATCTTTAGCTGCCTCGGTTGATGGAATGTATAATTATTTACCTTATGAAGATAAAGGTAAAATTGGAATTTTAGAAATATCAATGGATTCTCGTTTTTTAATTAATGATGGGCAACATAGAAAAGCAGCAATTATAGAAGTTTTAAAAGAGAATGTTGAATTAGGTGAAGAAACAATTCCGATTGTTTTCTTTTTTGATCAAGAGTTAATTAGGAGTCAACAAATATTTACTGATTTAAATAAAAATGCTGTTAAGACATCGAATTCAATATCTAAATTATATGACTCGAGAGATATTCTTTCTGTTATGACACGGAACGTTATCTGGAAAATTGAGTTTTTGAATATATATACAGATAAAGAAACAGATAATTTAGGAAAATACTCTTCGCATTTATTTACATTGAATACGTTTCATAGAGCCAATCAATTAATATTGAAAAACAAGTATAAAAAAGATTGTGAGAACTTTTTATTTAGATACTGGAAAATGATTGTTGATAATATGCTGCTATGGCAAGAGTTACAAAACAAAGAAATTACAAAAGTCGATTTAAGGCAAAACTATATAGCAACACAAAACGTTGTTATACATGCACTAGGAAGAGTTGGAAATTATTTCTATGAACATCCTGAGATAGATATGAATTCCTATTTAGAAAAAATTAAATTTATTGAGTGGAGTCGAAATGCCAAATGTTGGCATATGCGTGCAGTAAATAAAAATGGTAAAATTTTAACGAATTCAAAAGCAGTATTACTGATAAGTAATGAAATTAAAAAGTATATTGGAATACCATTAAGTAAAAGAGAGACAAATGAGGAAGAAAAATTAAATCTTCTTTTAGAGAGGTAGATACTATATGTCAATTACAAAGGATACAATCAATGGATTGATTCATACAATACAAAATTTATATCTTTCAGATAATATACCATGGTTAATTGGTTATTCAGGAGGAAAAGATAGTACAGCAACTGTTCAATTAGTATGGATGGCCATTGAACAATTACCAGAAGAAAAAAGATTTAAGAATATTTTTATCATGAATACAGATACATTGGTTGAATCTCCTGTAGTTTCAAAATGGGTGGAAAAATCATTGGAACAAATGAAAACTTCTGCGAATAATAAAAAATTACCATTTATCCCTGTACAATTAATTCCAAGTCTAGATAATACTTTTTGGGTTAACTTAATTGGAAGGGGATATCCATTTCCACGAATGAAATATAGATGGTGTACCTCAAGATTAAAAATTGATCCAGTAAACAAGTTCATTCAAGGGAAAATTGCTGAACATGGAGAAGTAATAATGGTCATCGGAACTAGAAAAGCAGAAAGCGTTAGACGTGCTAGAACGATGGAATATTATGAAAAGAAACGTGTAAGAGAGCTCCTAAGTCCTAATCCTAGTTTAGCTAATGAATTGGTTTTTTCTCCATTAGAGGCTTGGACAAATGATGATGTTTGGACATTTTTAATGCAGTATAAAAATCCTTGGAATTATTCAAATATGGATTTGTTAACTATGTATCGTGGAGCAACAAAAGATAATGAATGTCCTATTCAATATGACAATAACCTACCTTCTTGTGGTAAAAGTAGATTTGGATGTTGGGTTTGTACAATGGTTGAGAAAGATAAATCCATGGAAGCTATGATCGCAAATGATGATGAAAAAGAATGGATGACTCCATTATTGGAATTTAGAAATGAATTTGGAAATACTGAAGGGGATCGTGAAAGAAGAAGCTTTAGAAAAATGAATGGAACTCTTCAAGGAAATTATGGACAGTTGTTCCATGGTCCTTATAATAAGGAAACTAGAGAAAAATGGCTTAAACGATTATTGGAAATTCAAAAAGATATTAACGAAAATGGACCTGAAGAATTTTCGGATTTGAAGTTGATACGATTTGAAGAGTTGCAAGCAATTCGTAATATTTGGGTAAAGGATAAGCATGAGTTTGATGATTCGTTGCCAAGAATATATAAAGAAGTCACTGGGAACGACTTTGAGGATCCAGATTGGATTGCTTCCGAATCATTCCGACAAGAAGAATGGGATACATTAAAAAAGATTACGGAAGAATTATATCCAGATGAGGAATTGGCTTTTGAAATGATGTATTCACTTATCGACATTGAAAACAACTCATCAAATTTGAATAAAAGAAAAGATGTCCTAGAGGAGTTAGATAAACAAATTGGTAAAACATTCTATAAAAATGAAAAAGATGCATTAGAGTATTTTTCTAAAAAAATGAATCGTAAGAAAGATTTTGGTGGAAAATATACAGGAAAATTCTTAGAGGAAGGGAAAATCAATAAAGATATTCTCAATGATTCAGAAGAGGAAGGAGTGGATTCATAATGCGAATAAGAAAACTAGTGTTGCACAATTTTGGTGTCTATTCCGGAACTAATACATTTGAATTTACACACAACGAACCAGTTGTACTAATTGGAGGATTAAATGGACGTGGAAAAACAACTTTTTTGGAAGCTGTTTTATTGGCTCTTTATGGATCAAATTCATTTGCATTTAAAGAAAGTAAATTTCGTTCATACAATCAATATTTGAAGTCTTATACAAACACAACAGATGGTACATATACATCAAGTGTGGAGATTGAATTTGAAATAATGGGTTCAAAATTAGAGGCGTTTCAAGTTCAAAGAGAATGGACTTCTCGAGGGAAGACTGAAGAATTAATACATGTGAAGAAAGATGGTGAATATAGTGATTTCTTAACAAATAATTGGGCTATGTTTATCGAAAATCAAATTCCTAGTGCATTATCGAATTTCTATTTTTTTGATGGTGAAAAAATATCAGAATTGGCAGTTGATCAAACTGGAGAACAAGTTAAAGAATCCATCCGAGCAATGTTAGGAATGACTGTATTAGATACGCTAAAAAATGATTTGGAAAAAAATAATAAAAAGCTTATTAAAATTAAAAAAGGCAAAGAAAATGTAGATAAGTTAAATAGACTAAAAGAAATGAAGGATAAAAAAGAAGATGCTTTAGATAAATTGAATACACATTTACTTGAACAAACAGAAAAGCTTGAATTAAAAAAATTGAAAAACTTGGAGTTACAAAATAAATATGGGATTAAAGGTGGAGAAATTTTAGAAGAAAAGCAACGGTTGATTGAGAATAGGGCTAATCTTATTACTGGGATTGGAGCTAAACAAGAAGAATTAGTTGAGTTAGCTTCCTCAGCTTTACCAATGCTAATGGTCAGTGATTTATTAGGTGAAATAAAACTGCAGGCTGAAGATGAGCACAATGATTTGGTTATGAATGAAGCTTTGGAACAAATAAATGAATACCTGACTGTATTTGTACAAAAAGAGAAGGATAGTGCGAGTGGAAGTAAAAAGTTTGTAGAGTTTTTAAAAAGTGAATTTGCAGAGAATAAAAATGAATCAATATATAATTTGTCAGATCATGCCTTGTTTCAAAATAATGATTTGATTGATAATAAGTTGAATTATTTAGCTGACACAACTAAGAATACAATTTTAGAAAAAGAGAGTTTAATTAATAAAAAAGAAGATATTGATAATTATCTAGCTATTGATATTAATGATAAGGAATTACAATCCATATATAATAAAATTCAAAATAACGAGAAGATAATAAGTGATTTGAATTTAAAAATTTCGGGAATAAAAGCTAAGATTGAGACGGCAACATCTGAATTGAATAAAGCAACAAACGAATTTAATAAGTATGTTGAAGCTTATTTAAAAAATGAAGAAATGGTCGATGATATAGAAAGAAAAATTAAATATATTAATATTTCATTGAATATTTTGGAAAAATATTCTATTGAGTTGCAAAAAAATAAAACAAGCGTTTTAGCAAATACAATAACAGATTGTTACAAGCAATTATCAAACAAGAAAACGTTAATTCAAAGAGTGGATATGGATTCTGAGACTTTAGATATTAAATACATTTCTTATGATGAAAAAGAAGTCCAGAAAGATTCGTTATCAGCCGGAGAAAAACAATTAATGGTTATTTCAATTCTTTGGGCATTAGCAATTTGTTCAAAAAAAGCTTTACCTGTAATTATTGATACTCCATTATCTAGAATGGATTCAATGCACAGAACTACTATTGTTAGTACTTATTTCCCACAAGCTAGTGATCAAACAATCATTCTTTCGACAGACACAGAAATAGATCAAAACTATTATGAACTGATCAGAAGTAGTGTTGGAGATGAATATACATTGGTTTATGATGAAGAAACAAAAAGTACATCCATTAAAAAAGGATATCTTTTGGGGGTAACTGAATGATTGTTAAACAAGTAAGATTATCACAAAAATCAAAAGACCAGTTGGCTAGATTGAAATCTAGAACAGGTATAAAAAACTGGAATGTTTTGTGCAGATGGGCATTATGTTATTCCTTACGTGAGAAAACAATACCTACCGATATAGATATAATTGCAGACAGTAACTTAGAAATGTCATGGTATACATTTGGTGGCGAATATTATGAGTTGTTTGAAGCATTAATTAAAGCGTGGTGTATTGAAATGAATATTGAACCAACAAATGATAACTTGGTTAAATATTTTAGATTGAATTTAGAAAGAGGAATTTCCTACTTGTCAGGTACAAAATTTATTATGAGTATAGAAGATTTATTAAATCTTGCTATTGGAGGCGAGCAATGAGTTTATATTTAGACTATAATTCAACAACTCCAATTGATAAAAGAGTTTTGGATGTAATGATAGATGTATACCAAAATCACATTGGAAATGCAGATAGTCGAACTCATAATTTTGGAGAAGATACTAGACATATAGTGGAAAATGCAAGAAAACAAGTTGCATCTTTGCTGGATGTAAAATCGGACGAGGTGTTTTTTACAAGTGGGGCTACCGAAAGTAATAATATTGTTATTCAAGGATTGAGAGAATATGCTACAGAAACAGGAAAAAAGCATATTATTACAACATCCATTGAGCACAAAGCTGTATTAGAAACTGTAAAAGCAATGGAAAAGCAGGGCTTTGATGTAGATATTATTAACCCAGCTTCGAGTGGTAGAATTGCTGTTGAAGATGTAATTGATAAATTACGTGAAGATACGTTGTTAGTTAGTGTGATGCATGTGAATAATGAGACGGGAATTATCCAACCAATCGAAGAGATTGGAGAAGAATTGGAAAAGCGTAATATTTTGTTTCATGTGGATGCTACGCAAAGTTGTGGGAAATTAGTTGAAGAGTTAAAGAGAACAAAATATCGAATGTTATCTTTTAGTGCACATAAATTAAGAGGTCCACAAGGTGTTGGTGGATTGATCTTAAGAAAGAGAAGATATAAATTACCCCCAGTAAAAAATATAATGTATGGTGGTCAGCAAGAACATGGAATTCGTCCCGGGACAGTTCCTGTGGCATTGGTTGCTGGATGTGGGAAGGCATGTGAAATTGCTCGGATTGAATATTCTTTAAATGAAGAAAAACTTAAGGTAATAAAAGGTATAGCAGTTCAAATTTTAGATGAATCAAATATATCTTATCATTTTAATGGTGACCAGAATTATTGTGTTAGTAATACTATGAATGTTTGCTTTAATGGAGTTTCTTCAGAAGCATTAATGATATCATCTAAACAATATTGCGGTATATCAAATGGTTCCGCATGTACATCTAAAAGTTATGCACCAAGTTATGTTTTATTAGCAATGGGAATACCTGTATCTGATATAGAAAGTTCAATTAGAATTAGTTGGGGACCAGATACAGATGTAGATGTGTTTAAAAAAGAATTTGAAAATTTGTTAAAGGTTGCTAAAAGTTTAATTGAATAGAAATAGTTGACATTTAAATATGCTATGGATTCTAAAAAGATTAGTAAAGCCTGGGTGCGTTTTAGATAAAATCTGTATTTTTTTGACAAAATAAAAGGACCGGAATGGGCCCGGTCCAGAAATGGGAATGTTGAGAAAGTTAATTGAAAGGGTTAGAGTCTTAACTTAATCAACACACTTATAGTATAACATGTTTTTATAGGAAAAGAAAGTGTATTGTTATCGAATGTATACTTGAAATAATTAGTTTAAATTTACTATGTAAGTACTTACAAATTGTGGTATTATACCTTCAGGAAGAGTAGGTAAAAAAATGAAAGATCAAAATTGTGCTTATTGCATGGAAGGCGAGTTAGTAGCTGCTTTCGGAATTAAAATTTGTGAACTAGAAAGTTCAAAAGTGTATTTGTTTAAGGAACAGTCTCATCCGGGTCGTGTGATTGTGGCTCATAAGAAACATGTGAGTGAAATTACAGAGTTGACGGCCCAGGAAAGAGCTGCTTATATGGAGGATATCAATAGGGTAGCTTGTGCTATGCATGAAATCTTCAATCCAGATAAAGTTAATTATGGTGCTTATGGGGATACGGGTCATCATCTTCATTTCCATTTAGTTCCTAAATATAAGGATGGATATGAATGGGGCGGTGTATTCGCTATGAATCCTGGTGAAAAAACGTTGTCGGATGAAGAGTATCAGGACATGGTTGAAAAATATCGTGCTGTATTATGTAAATAAAGGAGCAGTCGCTCCTTTTTCTATTGTTCACTATGGTTTTTTCTAAATTGAATAGGTGAAATGCCCGTTGCTTTTTTGAAGGCTTGGGCAAAATAGGATTGGCTTGTAAATCCTATGATGATGGATATTTCTGAAATTTGAAGATTGGTTGTAGAAAGTAGAACTTTAGCTTCTTGAATACGCTTTTGAATCATGTAGTTAATGGGGGAGATTCCCTTATATTGCTTAAAGGCATGTACAATGTGATATTTATTTAAGAAAGTGAGTTCACTTAAAGTGTCTAGTGTGATATCTTCTTTAAAGTGAGCATCTATATATTTTTCAATATAGACACAGTCTTTGTTGGCTTTATTAACAGGGGAAGATTTTAAACTAATGTTAGCCCTACGCATCAGGTTGATCAGTAATACTTCTAATAGGTTTTGGCATAAGGATTGATATTCAGCATCTCTTGCTTTAACTTCCATAAGAATGGTTTTTAGATAGAATAGTACTTCGTGTTTGTATTCATAATAGTTAGCAATACTACATCCTTGTTCTTCGTCTTCTTCTTTTGAAAAGAAGGTGACGCCTTCAATTCCCATAACAATGTATTCGAAGTTGACATTTTCAATACCACGCTCGGTATGGGATACCAATGGATTGACAATAACGAGATCGTCTTCTTTTACGGGATAGTTTTTGTTGTCTAAACTTAAAAGTCCATGGCCCTTTGTCACATAGAACATTTCTGTATATAAATGGGTATGTAGGGTGGAATTCCATTCGTGGTCGAACTTGGATTCGGTTATATATAGTAGTTTTGGTCGGGCTTTATTGAAGTCGACTTGGTCAATTTGAAAGCGTTGTGTACTCATAAAACACCTCTTTTTGTATTATTATATATTGTTTTCTTTTGTTTATCAATTTTGTCGTCAAAATTATTAAATCGCAATATATCTAAAATATAGAGCTATATTTTTATGATAAAGCGCTTTCAAATAGGCTATACTAGACTTGTCAAAAGAGGTTCATACGAATTTATGAGGAGGTAAAGTATGAAAAAAGTTATAACTGCTGGGTTATCATTTGCGATGGC
>OLRH01000133.1_pt1 | contig 31814 bp, 25 predicted proteins | sample 1672321 | NCBI WGS metagenome assembly OLRH01 (sample SAMEA3136671, study PRJEB25190) | human gut metagenome | reverse complement strand
CATTCGGGGTCGAGCGGCTGGCCGTTGTCGGTGGCGGTAACATCAATGGGTGTAAACATTTGCAAAGTAAGCCTCCTCATTGTCAAATCCTAACACGCCGACCCAGCCAAGCTTGTCCGCCTGATAAATCTTGTCATAATTGTCCGCCGGCTCCAGCTTTGTGTACACAACACTTGTCTCGCATATGTGCGCATCATAATATGATATATAGAAATATCCCTCATCGCCAAAGTCAGTGCCCCAGCTGTTCTTGCAGATAAATGCACCGTCCTTCTTAGGTGCCTTGTTGAAATTTTTACGGCTATAATTGTCATCCCATCCGACTATAACAACATCGTGGTTGATTCCCTCTGTGCCGTCATAATAATAAGAGCTGTGATCTCTGTTGTAGTACTCCGAGTCGCTGTCGGCATCAACCATGTCACTGTATATGGCTGTCTCAACTCCGCCCTTCTTATATACAGCCTCTTTCACAGCCTTAAGATCCTTATCCTCTATTATCTCAGCCTCCTGAAGATGTTTCACTGCTTTGAGTTTTGAATTGGTCTCGTCGTCACCATACGGATCATCTTTCTCAAGAACAGGGCCTTTCCACGATGCCAGATAGGCTATACTCATCCTGTACTGTCCGCCCTCGAACTGCTCTATTCCAAATCCATTGTTCTTGGTCATGTTGTCAACCGAGAACTGAAGATTCTCATCCGGCATAAGCGTAGTCTCTAGCGCCGCCAGAGATGCAAATGCCCAACAGGTTCCGGAATCACCCTGATCCCTGACTTCTGTCACATGGCCTTCCTTTCGCATATCATACGATGCCGGAAGTGTTACATCCTCACCCTTCTTCTGAAGTGATATCTGCCCGGATGAATAAGTATATTCACAGGTGTAGTCAATGGCATCACTTATATACTCAATAGGAAGATACAACATATCATTGCTTTTCACCGGGAGTGTCTGCAAAGCCACTTTCTCACCGTCAAAACTGGCTTCCGGAGATCCCGGTACGATTTTGACCACGTGGTCATTTCTCTTTATGATCACACTTCCATTCTCATACTCGTCAACCGTACACCCCAGCTTATCCTTCAAAGTTTTCACCGGCAGCATGACATGGAGATCAGAGCCGATATATGGCATATACTGCTCATCCTCAACATCACTGCCATTTATCTTGAGTTTCAGCCCCTCTGAATTGTAGTTTTCTGCAAGCTTGCCCGACAAAACCTGAGCGGCATGCTGTTCCTCTTCATTCTTTTCAAATCTTCCAATCGGATTCTGCATCCCATAATATGCCAGAATTCCAATGGCACATATAAGAACTATATAAACCAGCTTTTTCAACTGTCTTCTCTCCTTCTTTTAGGTGGCTTTGGTCCCATAAACTGATAGAAATAGGACTTTATCATACCATTGTATATCTTGCGGTTCTTGTCCGCCTTTCTTCCAATATATTTCTCTGCATCTGCGTATGATGTGATGAGGAACATTGACCAGTCGTCCAGATTCCTGTAGCTCTCACCTATTATCCTGTACAGCTCCGGAAGTGCATCCTTCTCCTCAAGTCTCTCTCCATACGGTGGGTTTGTGATGACAAATCCATATTTTTTCGGATTCCTGAGATCTTTCACATCCCTCTGCTGAAAATGAATGTGCTGGTCAACTCCCGCAGCCTTTGCGTTCTCCATGGCACACTTCACCATGTCCGAGTCAAGATCGTATCCCTGGATGTTCATCTTCACATCGTGGTCGATCAGATCATGTGCCTCATCCACCGCGCTGTACCATATCTTTTTGTCACACACCTTTCCCCACTCCTGGGCAGTGAATTCCCTGTCCATTCCCGGTGCGATATGCGCTCCTATCATGGCAGCCTCTATAGGAAATGTACCACTGCCACAAAATGGATCAACAAGGATCCTGTCTCTGTTCCAAGGGGTAAGCATTATAAGCGCAGATGCCAGAGTCTCTGATATAGGTGCCTTACCAACGAGCTTCCTGTATCCCCTCTTATGGAGTGATACGCCGGAAGTATCAAGTGCTATCGTGACTATATCCTTAAATATAAACACACGAACCGGATAGCTCGCTCCATCCTCTGTGAACCATGATACTCTATATGTCTTCTTCATCCTCTCGACCATAGCTTTCTTCACTATGGACTGTATATCAGACGGGCTGAAGAGCGCACTCTTGTTTGATGTCGCCTTTGACACCCAGAATTTTGCATCTCTGGTGAGGTATTTCTCCCAGGCGATCGCCTTTGTTCCCTCAAAAAGCTCATCAAATGTGGTAGCCTTAAAGCTGCCACACTTGAGCATTATCCTCTCTGCCGTTCTTATAAATACATTTGCCCTGGCTATGGCACTCTCATCTCCGGCAAATGTTATCCTTCCGTCCTCAACCTGGACTATCTCATATCCAAGATCCTGTATCTCTCTCTTCAGTACAGACTCCAGTCCAAAATGACATGGAGCGATCAGTTCAACTCTGCTCATCTATCGTCCTTTCCATATATATAACAAATATATTTTTCGCAATTGCCCAAGGTATACTCTATCATTTCTGCCTTGTGAGCGGTCCCTTGTACTGTGCAAGACCGCCGATGGTGTTGATAACTTTGTATCCATCCTCACCCATGGCAAGGGCTGCCCTCATGCTGCTTATCCCCCTCTCGCAGTACACGATCAGGTATTTACTCTTTGGAAGCGAATAAGCTCCTTCCTCTATCTGTTCAAGCGGCACATTGATAGCCATGGGAATATGCCCTGCTGCAAATTCTTCACGTGTTCTGACATCCACTATTATACCGCCTCTTGCAACGGCTTCGTGAATTATATTTCGAATAGGAATACTTGTAAAGCCCACTAATACCACCTCCCTCATACATATAGAAAATCCTCTATGTTATATGATATGAGGCAGATATATCCACGGTCACAAACAAGCTCACAAAACCCTTCTGAGATTTCTCAAACCAAGAAGTCCCGGCAGGCGCAGCTACCGTCTGTCGGGACCCCAATCTTAATTTATTACTTCTTCAGCTGTGCAAGACGCTCGGCAACCTGCTCAGACATCTCTGTGTACTTCGCAAGCTTTGCCTTCTCCTCCTCAACCTTTGCGGCTGGTGCCTTATCAACGAACTTTGGATTGGCAAGCATTCCGGATGCTCGCTTGATCTCTCCGGCAAGCTTTGCAGCCTCCTTCTCAAGTCTCTCGATCTCCTTGTCAATATCCACAAGCTCCTCAAGAGGAATGTATACAGCAGCATCGTGGATCAGTGTAGATACAGCGTTCTCATCGATTCCCGTCTTGTCAGCCTGTACATACACCTCGCTGGCATATCCCAGTGTGGCAAAGAAGCTCTTTGATGACTCGAATATATATCTCACGTCTTCCTTGGCAGATACGACATACACCTTTGCCTTTCTGCTAGGTGGCACGTTCATTCCTGTACGAAGGTTTCTGATGGCGCGGACTGCTGCCTTGATCGTATCGACAGCGGCCTCGTCAGCCTCGAAGTTCCACTCATCTGTATACTCAGGCCACTTGGAGATCATGATAGACTCCTCCTCGTCCTGGATATTGCAGAATATCTCCTCTGTGATGAATGGCATGTATGGATGAAGAAGCTTAAGTGCCTGGATAAGAACTGTCTTAAGTGTCCAGAGTGCCGCTGCCTTTGTCTCATCCTCATCATTGTAGAGACGAGGCTTAACCATCTCGATATACCAGTCACAGAACTCTTCCCAGATGAAGTCGTATACCTTGGATACCGCAATACCAAGCTCGAACTTCTCCATGTTGTCTGTCATCTCTTTTGCAAGAGTGTTGACCTTGGACAGGATCCAGCGGTCAGCTATTGTCAGGTCAGACAGCTTCACATCTGAGAAATCTGCCTTCTCCATGTTCATCATGATAAAACGTGTTGCGTTCCAGATCTTATTTGCAAAGTTTCTGGAATTCTCAACTCTCTCCCAGTAGAAACGCATGTCGTTTCCAGGAGCATTTCCTGTGATAAGTGTCAGACGAAGGGCATCTGCGCCGTACTTATCAATAACCTCAAGTGGATCAATACCATTTCCAAGGGACTTACTCATCTTACGTCCCTGGTCGTCTCTTACAAGTCCGTGGATCAGCACGTGCTTGAATGGGCTCTTGCCAGTCTGCTCAAGTGCTGAGAATACCATACGGATTACCCAGAAGAAGATGATATCATATCCTGTTACAAGCACGCTTGTAGGATAGAAATACTCGTACTCAGGTGTCTTGTCTGGCCAGCCAAGTGTTGAGAATGGCCACAGTGCTGATGAGAACCATGTATCAAGTGTGTCCTCATCCTGTGTGAGGTGCGTGCATCCGCACTTTGGACATACTGTAGGTGTCTCACGGCTTACGATGGTCTCGCCGCACTCGTCACAGTACCATGCAGGAATTCTGTGTCCCCACCAGAGCTGTCTTGATATACACCAGTCACGAATGTTCTCAAGCCAGTGGATGTATGTCTTGTCAAACTGCTCAGGCACAAATGAGAGCTCATCTGTCTTAATGATATCAAGCGCAGCCTGTCCCATCTCCTTCATGCGGACGAACCACTGTGGCTTGATCATAGGCTCTACTGTTGTCTTACATCTGTCATGTGTTCCTACGTTATGACTGTGTGGAACGACCTTTACGAGAAGTCCAAGTGCGTCAAGGTCTGCCACCATCTGCTTTCTTGCCTCGTAACGGTCCATACCTGCGTACTTGCCGCCCAGCTCATTGATGGTTGCATCATCGTTCAGTATATTTATCTCCTCAAGGTTGTGACGCTTTCCAACCTCGAAATCGTTAGGGTCATGGGCAGGTGTGATCTTTACACAACCTGTTCCGAACTCCTTGTCAACATATGGATCTGCGATAACAGGGATCTGTCTGTCTGTGAGTGGCAACTCCAGCATCTTTCCAACTATATCTGTGTATCTCTCATCGTCAGGATTTACTGCAACGGCTGTATCTCCGAGAAGTGTCTCAGGTCTTGTTGTTGCTATCTCGACAAATCTTCCAGGCTCTCCAACTACCGGATAGTTGATGTGCCAGAAATATCCATCCTGCTCCTCGTGGATAACCTCAGCATCTGATATAGAAGTCTTACATACAGGACACCAGTTGATGATCCTTGAGCCCTTGTAGATGTATCCCTTATCATACAGTCTTACAAAAACTTCCTTTACAGCTCTGGAGCATCCCTCGTCCATGGTGAATCTCTCTCTGTCCCAATCAGCAGATGAACCCATCTTCTTGAGCTGGCTCACGATACGGTTGCCGTACTCCTCCTTCCATGCCCATGCATGCTTGAGGAACTCCTCACGTCCGATCTCCTTCTTATCTATTCCCTGCTCCTTCAGCTTCTCTGTAACCTTGACCTCGGTTGCGATGGCTGCATGGTCTGTACCAGGCTGCCACAGTGCTGAATAGCCCTGCATTCTCTTGAATCTTATAAGTATATCCTGCATGGTATTGTCCAGGGCATGTCCCATGTGGAGCTGACCTGTTACATTTGGAGGTGGCATTACTATCGTAAATGGCTTCTTGCTCCTGTCAACCTCTGCATGGAAATACTTCTTTTCCTCCCACTTTCTGTAGAGTCTGTCCTCTATCTGGGAAGGATCATATGTCTTCTCTAACTCTTTCATCTCATTCTTCCTTTCTAATCTTTTCTGATCTTTTCTGATCTTTTCCTATTTTTTCTAATCTTCCTGTTTCCTTAGCTGTTGATATATTTCCCGGCGATTTTTACAGATTTATGTCACGCCTTACAACTTAACTGGCTTGATGGCAAATATTCTGCATAAAAAAACCCGCTCTCCGGACATTCTGTCAGAAGGGCGAGTAAATAATCGCGTTACCACCTTGTTTTATATCTCATCTTATCCTGTAACGGGAACGCCCCGGCATGACCTATCTCTGACAAGCTTTCCAGCTGACAAATGCATCCATAGCACATCTGTCCGAAATCTCCTGCAGTTTTCAGCCATGCAGCTCAGAAGCTACCTTCACACGTATCTGTCAGGAATAGTCTCACAGCTAAAAACCATTCTCTCTGTCTGACTCCTCGTGCTACTCCTCTTCGTCAAAGCATTTGCTTATATTTCTATATATTCAATGTATATTCACTGTGATAGTACAACATAGGCTGGCTATACGTCAAGCACAAAGTCATCCTATCTGATTTCTGAATTCATCCTTCAGCGTACTGAGAAGGGAATTCATTCTTCTGTCGTAGTCCTCTATGTCTCCATGCATACGGTTGAACACCGCCTTCTGCACCTTGTTATATATCGACATCTCATGCACATCTTCCTTGGAATCCGCCACCTCATTCATCAGATCGTCAAGGAAGCCCGCAGGCATTCCACGCTTTCTTATCTCCCTCTGCAGCGTAGCAGTGTCAACAGTCACTGCCATGACACAGAAATATTCGATAAGCGATTCATTGTTCTTATTCAGTGAAAATGCTCTTATAAAGCACTCCTTTGCCTCCTCAAGCTGAAGATTTCCAGCCAACGCTACACCCTTATTGTGATATATATTGCCAAGGAATTCATCAAACTCATCATGACTTTCCTTGTACTCTATTATCTCATCATATATGGCATCCGCCTTGATGTAATGCTTATACATCATATAACTGTCCGCTCTTTTCTTGTCCAGCTCGTACGGCTTCAACGTGCGTATACGCTTGCATTCACCCAGAAACGCCTTTATATCATCGGTACCATAGAATTCCCCAAATGTGAGTATCTCAACCATGATATCCTGAATATAGGCATTCTTCTGATTAAGTACATCTACCTTGTCAGCCAGATCGTCCATCTCAAGTTCATCCCTAAGCCATGCTGTAAGTCTGTCGGTCAGATCATCCTTTCCAACCAGAACCATATTGTTGAATATGTAGTAGCACAACTCTTCATAAGAATATACACACATCTTAGTATTGAGAAATGTGTATGGGTTGTCTGCAGTTTTTGTCTTGCAAATAATTATTCCACTCATCTGTGTATCACCCTTTATCTATATCAGCTGTCATACCGATTACTCACCCGGATCAAAATTCTGTCCTCTGAGGAAAGCTGGTATCATAATTCTGCTCTGCTCCGGCTCGTCTTCTTCTAAATCCAGATCATCATCATCTTTCGAACCGAAATCGTAGCCTTCTGAATCCTGATCGCTGTCTAAATCCTGATCCTCTTCCGAATCCAAATCGCCGTCTTCTCCTGAATTCAGATTGTCCTCGTCTTCTGAATCCAAATCTTTGTCATCTGAATCCAGATTGTCCTCGTCTTCTGAATCCAAATCTTTGTCATCTGAATCCAGATTGTCTTCATCTTCAAAATCACCAGATTCATATATATCCGTTTTGATCTTGCCAGTGCTGACAGCTTCCGAATCACTTTCGTTATTCTCCGCTGCTTCGTCCGTATCATCAATATCAGATGAAACTTTCTCCTGACCGGCTGCCTCACCGTCCGCGGTTTCCGATTCATCAGGTACTTCACTGTCTATCTCTGATTCACCATAATCCGGCTGCTCCATATCTAGTTCAGGTTCACCCTCTCCAGACTGTTCTGCATCCATTTCAGATTCATCTCTGCCCACGGGATCCGGAGATGCTGTTCCATAATATACAACAGCCTCATTACTGTCTTTATCATCCTCAGATCTGTATCTCAGATCATCCAGATCCATGTGTATTTCATGCTTTAATGCATCCTGAGCAGCTGCTTCCTCGGCCTCGATTCTCTCCTGTTCCAGCTTTTCTCTATCCGATACAGCTTCTCTGTCCACTGGATCTTCGCCTATCAACTCCTCCGTATCACCTTCAGCGGCCTTGACGCGTTCACTCTCCAGCTTCTTTTCATGTTTTTTCTTTATGACTGATATATCAAATTCTTTTCTGTAGATTTTATTTGTAGTTGGGTAAAGATTGCCAAATCCAAGATCCCTTATGACTATCGCGCCCTTATCAGCGCCATAATACTCAACCTCTATCGAAAGTTTCGTGGTCTTTGGCGGTCTCGCAGGCAATCCATATATCTCTATGGTTTCACGGAGCTCCTTCTCTGTCAGTATATCCTGATATACTATCTGTATTCTGCGAGTGTCATCCAGGAACACCTCTACTTTGCCCCTTGTATTGAACCATTCAAGTCCGCCGTATACGATCGGCCAGAATGTATTTTTATCATCCATCAGGTTGATGCCGATATTTGTTTTTACTGTCTGTTCAGTATCTATAAAATATCTGCTGAGAGACTCTGTATAAACTCCGCCAAGTGATCTGTAGCAGGCTCCCTTTGTATATATGTTCTGACCTACAAACACTCTGCGTCCCTGGCAGAGGATCGCGGCTGACTGCTTCATCCAGTTATCGGTGAAGCCGACACCTGTGAGAAATACAGAAGATACAAACACCTGATCCATGCACTCATTGACTATCTCGGCAAATGCTTCGTCCATATCCTCATGATATCTGCCGAATTTCCTTAGGTTCATTCTCTCATGATAATTTGTATGCTGTGTAGTCACTATAAGCGGGTACTTACGTGTCATATCTATTCTATAAAAGTCAAGTCCATCTCTACCGAAATCAAAAAGTCCAACGCTGTTGTTTCGAAGTGGCTCAGGCTGCGCAAATATGTAACACAAACCACTGTCAAGATGACTAACAATATTAAATTGTTCTTGATCTAGGCTGAGTGCCGTCTTCAATCCCTTAACCGCGTGGATTATTCGTGGATCAGTGTCAGCCACCGTAACAGTGAGTTTTTTTATCACAAATCCGCCGAGTGTATCTGTAAACTGTTTTATGTGAAGTACAAGCATCTTGACAAGAAGATCTGATGCCTTATACCGTCTTCCCTCCACATCTATACTTCCGTTGTTGATAGTTTCCTCATATACCCTGTCAACTACAGTACCATTCTCCTCAAATCTATATGCTGAAGCCTTCGCACCGGCACACCATCCCGACAAATCTATAAACTTATAACAGCCATTCTGACCATCGCCCGTTTTCTTATGATATGCGCTATAAAACATGATATTTGGAAGCATATATGTATCTTTTGCCTCCTCGTGATATACCGATTCCGGCTCACGCTTATCCGCATTATAATAACTAAGCTGTGTATATTCCGGACCAAGATCAAGACCCAGATATAACTGTATGTCAGCCATTTTAAGTTCCTCCTTCTAAAAATGTGGAGCAGGCGCATTTAAAGTGCGCTTGCGCGCGGCGCCTGCGAAGTTCACAAGGATTCCTCCCGCTTACGCGGGCCCCTCCTTATGAAAAATTAAAGCAACATTAGATTTGCATCGAAGAAATGTCTGTCATATAGGTAGGTATCCATAGCCTGTATGAGCTCGTGATCATTTCTAGTTTCCTGGCTTACTATCATGCTGTTGATAAGTTCAAAACTGCTGCCACTGCCACCATGGAACGTCTCGTTCTTCAATATGTCGCTCTCAACAACGACCGATGCACCCGCAACGCCATCTATAGAGTATATAAGGGATTCTCCGTGGAATACCACAACCTCCTTAACGTATACCCCCGGTATGATCTCGTTCATTCTCTCTGATTTATAATTTGCCATGCTGCTGCTTTCCTGACCAAAACTGTAGCTCACCCATACCTGTCGGCCGCTCTCACCCTTGAATATGACATATGTCTTAAACTTCATATCCCCCGGAAGCTTGACGATCGCCTCAAATTTTCTAAAGAATGGGAGTATCTTACTAAATTCTATAAACTGTCTGACTGTAGTCCTGATCCATTCCTGCTGCTCCTCTGTATATCTTCCAACTCTGTTACTGAAATAATAAAGCATGCTCATCTTCGATATCTCATCATTGATGTTGCCCTTTTCTATCTCGCGATACAAATCCTCCATAATATTAGAAGGTATCTTCTTATCTTTTATAAAATACTGATGTGCGCAGTATCTAAGGAACGCCTTGACAACCATTCCTCTGCTCCTGCCCCGATAATACACATCAAATATGTCATATATTGATTCTATATATCCATCTGCAAACATCATCTGCGCAAGGATGTTCTCCGACAACATATCTATATTCCTGTAGTTGGAATTGACAGACTTAAACAGGTTGGCCATCTCTTCCAGAGAGCCATTATAGTTGTTGATAAGATATGACAGTATCTTCTGTCCGGCATATCCACGTCTGTATATATATACACATATTGATATGAGCAGTCTGCTCTCATCATATCTCTTATCATCTATTCCGTATTCTGCAATCTTTATCAGCTCATCGATATCCACATCCACATAACCAAATCTGGACATACCCTCAAATGCATTTTCATACATATCAAGTACAATGTAATATGTATTTATTCTTGATGCATATGAAGGATCTACATAGTCGAGATCGATCTTTGCCATATATCTGCCGAGTATATCCGCATCAAAATTCTCATGATAGTACTCCACCATATGTGTGAGTGCTTCCTGTCTTACTCTGTAACTCACCTCAGGACAGAGCACTATATCTCTCGCAAGGTTGATCTCCTTGGCATCTCTGTGGGTAAATATATCTATATCGTTATACAGGAACAACAGATATCTATAGTCTCTCGCACTGTATTCATGGCATATATCCAAGTAGCTTCTCTCATCAACTATCCGCTCCACACTGTACGGTATCGTGCCCACATATCTTCCGCCGTTATCATCCAACAAAGTGATGACTGCCGAAGGGGATAATATCTCCACATAAGCTTCCCCATTTACAACAGGAACCTTCACTTCACCCCCAAGCTCTCCATGGGATACGAGAACACCTGTTATATTCTGGTTATCACATACTATTTTTCTCTTAAATATTATATTTATAAGCTTGGATGCAAACTCAGGCTTGACTGTCTCAGGGTCAAGGAATTCATCATATATGACTGTCAGATCATCACTAACTTTTCCCTGAAGAATCATCTTTTCCATAAAGCGCTCTATGGCTGGTACAAAGTCGCGATATACCGACATCTGATCCGCTTTATTCATGATCACACTGGCATATATATAAGCCAGCTCCTCATCCGTGAGCACATTCTTGTAACTGAAATATCGGAGTATCGCCTCTGGTATCGCATCATAATGATGGTGATCCATGCTTCGTATAAAGCACTCATTCAGACCCACATATTTCAGATCCTTCTCCGATGCATCACTGTAGTATCTGTGATACTTCGTATCATACATCCTGTCTTTTACAAGGATTCCACATATAGCCTCGAGTGTATTTCTGTCATGCCGCATATCATATATATGCTCAAGCATTTTAAATGACTGTTCATCAAATGTCTTCTGTCTGGATGCAGTCTTAACAAACTCCACAATGACATCCTCTGACACAAATTCATTTCTCATGCCCCATCTGAGGGCTGCTATCTCAAGCGGTGCTATCTTCTTCATCATGAGAGGCTGTTTATTGAACATGTCACATATCTCAAAATAAATTACAGGACTGTTCACGCCTTCATTAAACAGCTTCTGTATATCATCATAAAGGACCCATTTGTCCTCTGTGTAACTCATATCAACAAACAGAAGAATCCAGAAATAAAATAATCTGTTCTTCTTGCTGGTTTCAAACTTTTCGCGAACCATTCTGGCCGTTCTTTCTATAAGAGACTTTTCTCTTCTGAGCAGTGATTTCAGATAGCTCAGGTAACACTTCTCCATGTCATCCATGCTGGTGAAATTGGCATCAGCATCTATTCTCAGGAATTCCTGCTCTACAAATTCCGAATGTCCCTCAAGTATCTGCATATGAAGCAGACCAAGCCTGTACATTCCATTCTCCGGTCTATACTTTATGAGAATATTCAGGGCATCCCTTGTCTCTGCAATGTATTTGCCCAAGTCTATCTTGTCTGTCCTAAAATCAATATACGAACGTATCAGAGCCTCCTCAGCCCTCTTTATCGTGAATCTGGTCTGTCTGCTCTTCGGTGTCATCTTGACAACCTCCGGCTTCCTGATACTGACTCTGATCTTCATATTCTGATATGTATTCCATATATATATATATCCCGCGGACTCTCCGTCATGTATCTTCTGCGGATCTATCAGAAATGTCAGTTCAAAAGTGTTGCCGTCAAAACTGTTCCACTTGAGCATATTTGTCTCAGGTATCAGAAAATCACAATCTGACGCGATCTTGGTGCTTGTATATCCCCATGTATTCTTAGTTATAAGTACCGATGCACGCACCAGCTCCTTCGGCATCTCTACCAGTAGATCATTCTGTGCAACAGACAGTGTAAGCGCTCTCTTCTTATGTGTATACACCAGAAACTCTTCCATAGCCTGACCTATTGAGAGTGACAATCCAAGCGTATCATACACTCTGCGCAGCTTTTCATCCCTGCCTATAAATGTGCGCACAAAATCCTCACTGCCAAATATCCGTATGGCATCTTCCCAGTTCTCCTCTGCATAAGACGCAAATTGAAACAGATCCTCAAGCTTTCTGTCTTCCGTCTGTATATATGGAGCTGTTACCGTTATGTTATATGGAATTAAAAATTCACCGCCATCTGTGATTATGTTGATATGACCTTTAAAAGATTTGCCCTGTTCCAGTCCACGGGCATCAAACGAATAGCACACTGTATTTTTTCTTCCCACATACGTGTGGCTCTTGAAATCCAGTATATAGCGGCTGTCGTACACCATCAGCTTCACTGGGCAGCTATTCGTAGTGTCAACCGAAAACTCACCGTCATACACTGTACCTGCCTCGATATTCAATTCTATCCTGCTGACTGATATGGCAACAACCGGCCTGTCGACCTTGAATTCGCCACGTGCATACTGCTCAACTATTCCCTTCATCGCCTGGTCTCCTGTATCTGATTCTGTTGTCTTTTTGTCAATTTTTACTTGTTGTGGTTGTATTTGTAGTCCCCAATCGGTATAATTAACTAATAGACATATAACATGATTATAACAAAATATTGTTTCTTTTTAAACAATATAAAACAGAAAAATAACTTAAAACAACTGAATTCAACTAAAAAAGAGGTTTTTTTATGAAAAAAGGGGTTATCAATCTTACAACAGAGAATCTGATCAGTCAGGTTGAGACGGTTCGTGCAGATCTCAACATGAATCCTCTTGGGATTCCTGATTCAGCATGCAAAGCCATATCTGAAAATCTCAGTCAGCTGACTGTCTATCCGGATCGCAGCATGAAGAAATTAAAATCTGCCATATCAGCCTACTCAGGGGTAGACGCAGACCACATCATAGTAGGTGGATGTTCATACGAATTCGTAAAGATACTGTGTGAATTTGAATCTCCAAGGAATGTAATACTCATCACTCCGGGGGCCCAGAACTATGAAAAACTGCTCACCTTAAACGGATGTAACATCACTTATTATTCCACACCCGAGGAGGATGACTTTAATCTGGATATAGCAGATTTTATATCCAAGCTCACCGAGGATATAGACATGGTATTTATATCCAATCCTAATGGAACAACTTCACAGATAATAGATGCCGAATCTATGGAATTTATTGCAAAGGTATGTGACGGCAACGATATCACTCTGGTGGTTGATGAGGAATATATGGATTTCGTCGACGATATCAACGCCAATTCTGCGACCTCTCTCATAGCAAAATATGAGAATGTGATCGTCCTCAGAAACACTTCAAAGTTCTTTGCAGTGCCTGGGCTGAGACTTGCCTATATGGTCACATCCAACCCGGTCCTGAAGAAGACTCTGGAGATAACCGGTCTCCCATACAGCATTGGCAAGCTTGTCGAAGCCGCCGGAACAGCAATGTTCACAGATGACAAATACATTTCTGAATCAAGAGAGCTTATAAAAACCGAGCGCAACCTTGTATACTCAGCACTTTCCACACACAAGTCGATAAAGCTCTACAAACCATCCGCCAACTTCATATTGATAAAACTCCTCAAGGACGAAGTTACTGCCGGAGATGTGATGGAACATTGTCTTCCAAAAGGACTTTACATAAGGAGCTGTGCGGATATCAGAGGTCTTGACAACAAATATATAAGATTCTGTTTCATGAACCCTAAACAGGATGACCTGTTGGTCAATACAATTCTCGAAATTGTATAACGCAAGTTTAATGAGAATACGATCTTTACCAGGATATTCAATCAGCGATTACCCGCAAAATATTCTGCGAATATATTTCAAATTAAAAAAAGGAGAACAACTGCTATGGAAAACATTACAACAAAGATTACATCATCCTATAACAATGCACTTGATATTAAGGTGGTTGACGGACATTTCGCAACCAACCACTCCCATATCAACAAATACATCGACATGACAACCCTCAAGAGCAGAAGAAAAATGGCACTGGCTGCTGCCAAATCCATGGCAACAGAGTACGTGGCAACCACCATTGTCGATACCATCGTGTGTATGGATGGCACAGAAGTCATAGGTGCATATCTGGCAAACGCCCTTACTGAGAACGGAATCATATCAATGAACCAGCACCAGACCATTTACATCATGACTCCTGAGGTTCACTCATCAGGTCAGCTGATCTTCAGAGACAATCTACAGCCTATGATCAAAGATAAAAATATCCTCCTGCTTCTGGCTTCAGCCACAACAGGAAAGACTATAAAGCAGAGTATTGAATGTATCGAGTATTACGGTGGAACTATTTCAGGTATTTCAGCTATATTCTCGGCAACTGACGAAGTCGCTGGACACGAGGTTCACTCTCTGTTTAACAAGAAGGATATAGACGATTATGCATCTTATTCAGTTGATGAATGTCCTATGTGCAAGGCCGGCAAGAAGATTGAGGCTATTGTCAACAGTTATGGATATTCGATGCTGTAGATCAAATAATTACAATATGCATAGTCAAAACTGACTATTAAACACCTGAATGCACATAAAAGTCTAAGCTTTAGGATATCATTCCTTTGTAAGCTTAGACTTTTTCTTTTCATTTTATTTTTTGAGTTTTCGAACTTAAACCCTATCTCTGATCCACATATTTTTACATACCGCTATCCAAAAAGTAAAATCGCCCACCTAAAAGCCCCCTAAATTCGCTTATTTAACGCATTTGTGCCACTCTATTGACTTTGATTTTCCAGTAATGTATCGTGTGACCTACCAGCTGGAATACGAATTCTAAGGAGATTTTTATTTGACATATACAGGCAACAACAATATACATAATGGGATGATATTCGACCGTGCTTTCAAGAAAATATTAACCCTCTCATCAAAGGCCGTAACCAATATGATAAATGGTCTTTTTAGCACAAACTACGATCCTGATACCACAACCATCAGCTATCACTGGACTGAACACCAAACCGACAGCACCCTCAAGACCACTCTTGCGGACACTATCCTGATACTAAACAACAAAGACGCATATCATATGGAGGCCCAGATCACCGAGGACCAGGAGATCATATTCCGCGTATTTTCTTACGGGTATGGCTATGCAGATGTCAACAAAGAAGCCATACCGGCGGACGATACAGCTCAGCCCAATTTTGTCCTTCATTTTCCAAATCCCTGCATAATATTTCTTGGCGACGTCTCATCAAAAGTGCCAGACAAATATAATCTACAGCTTGATTTTGGAGATCAAAAAATCTACACCTACACTGTGCCAACGGTGAAACTTGCCGATATCAGTGCGCAGGAACTGAACAACAGAAAGATGGTCATACTCATACCTTTTCACCTTTTAAAGCTCAGAAAACTTATGGCTAAAAACAGATCACATGACACTATCTGTTCGTTGAAAAAGCTCGTCGAGACTGATATACTTGGCAGTATAGAAACTAACCAGCAGCTAGGAAATATAACTCCTTCTGATGCTCATCAGCTCATATCTCTGACGAAGAAATTATATTCCTATCTGTATGAAACCTATACAGAGAGTGAGGAGGTACATGATATGATCGATCAGTCCCTGGAGCTTGAATCTGATGAACTTGTATTAAAGATGCAGGCGTTGGAGGAGAAACTTAAAGAATTAAACATCAAAACCGCCGAAGTAGACGCAGCAAATGCCAAGCTAGAAACTACTCAAGCTAAACTAGGCGCTACTCAGGCTGAACTGGACTCTACTCAGAACAAACTAGGCGCCACTCAGGCTGAACTGGACTCTACTCAGGCTAAACTCAGCGACGCCGAATCAGAAATTGCACGACTCAAAAAGGAGCTTGAGCAAGCAAAGAGATAGAACTGTCTTTGTATGTTGCTCCGCACAATTAAAACGACTGCCTTGGTGGCATGTGATTATCTATTATTGAAAACCACACACCATCAAAGCAGCCGCTTATTTTATATTATTCTATTTCCCAAGATAAAATTTCTTTGACCTTTTATGATATACGATTACTCCGGTCAGTGCACCGATCACCGCTGCCACAATAAACCATGCCCATGTCGGCACATCTTTGATATTGTAGCATCTGATGTTGATCCACATCTGGTTGATATCCTTGGTGGCATCCTCATCGAAATACTCCATGACCGCACTTCTCTCTATGGCGTCCTGTGATGGATACTGAGCCCCAAGCTGTCTGTCGATCTGTTCCGCAGGAGCTCTGAGAACGTAGTCAGGATCTGAGTTGTCCCCTGTGAAGAAATATCCAAGTGGATAATCAACAACATCCTCCTCGTCATCATCTGCACCATAAGTGTAATCCAGATAAGAATATACCGTATCGTCATCCCCACCTGCTATGACTGAGGTATAACCAATGTAATACATGTTGCGGACTGCATTGTCAGGTCTTGATACGAAGTTGATAAACGCCTCGGCCGCCTGCTTTCTGTCAGCGTCACCGTCTATTCCATTTTTCAGCATAACCCATCCGTCAAAGTACAGATTTGTGCACTCCTCAGGGACCGCAAAGTCAAGCTGCACACCATCCTCCTCAGCCTGATCCATGGCATAAACTGCATCTCCTGACCACTGATAATTCGCAACGACCTTGCCAGTTATCATGTCTGCCTTGCCGCTGTCGGTCTCAAATGAATACACATTATCCTTTATATCCTGAAGAAGATCCTGTGACTTTGCTATAGTCTCAGGGCTGACATCGTTCATGATATCCTTGAGCTGCTCTGAGTAATCCTCCTGAGCCCTGAATCCAGGGTCCATCAGCTTATCCCTCTGCAATGCTCCGACTGCAGCGAAATAGGAATCTCTGACATTGTCTTTTATGGTGATCTGTTTTGCAAATTTAGGGTTGTTGAGGACCGTCCATGTTCCCGCCTCGTCAGCAGTCATCTTCTCCGGATTGTATAGAATTCCCGTAATTCCAAACATGAAGCCAGCCGCATATTTGCTCCAGGTCTCACCATTTATCTCATGAGTCTCAAATGTATCTCGAATATATGGCGACACACCATTTATATAATAATTCTTGTCGTTATTTTCATCAAAAAAGCCATCAGACAAAGGTTCAAGCTTGCTCTCAGACATAAGCTTCATGATCATGTACTCTGAAGGGCATACAAGATCATACACATCGCCGAGAGTCAGCATGTTATAGAGATCCTCATTGGTACCAAAGCATGAATATTGAACATTCACCTTCACACCATAATTCTCGTAATACCAGTTCTCGAAATCCTCCACCATGGAATTCTCGCCAAATATAGTTGTTCCATTGTCCAGTTCCATGGCTTCGTCTTCATCCCAGCCGCCCTCATCAATGTACTCTTCCCAGCTGCACACTCTGAGAGTGACCTCTTTTTCAGTATCAGATCATTCAGGTTGGCGGCGTTTTTCAGAGCGTTTTCCACTTTTTCAGTATCAGATGCACCTTTGTTCTTGACGGACGCCGCATCATTCGCTGCACTGTCATTTGCTGAACTTGCAACTGACTGAGAGTCATCTGCCGAAGCTCCTGCATCCTCCGCTGCCATTACCGGCAGCATCTGTCCGGCAAGCAATGAAACAGCCATGACTGCTGCCGCCAGCTTTCTGGAAATCGAACGTCCAAAACATCTATGTCTCATAAGCGCTCCACCTCCTTCTTTCTTCCGGTCACATTCATAGCCACAACGATTATGACAACCAGTGCAAAAATGACTGTTGAGAGCGCCCACAGGGCTGTCTTAACTTCCGTCTGTGAACCCTTTGTCGCATTTACAACGTAAGTACTTATGGTGTCAAATGTCGCAGGCTTGGTGTATGTCGCGATGAAGTAATCATCCAGTGACAGTGTAACAGCCAGCGCAAATCCCGAGATAATACCCGGAAGTATCTGAGGTATCACTACCTTTGTGAGTCCCTGGAAAGGTGTAGCTCCCAGATCTAACGCAGCCTCATACAGACTGCTGTCCATCTGCTTGAGCTTTGGCACCACTGACAGATATACGAAAGGTGCCGACAAAACCACATGGCCAATGACAAGTGGAACATAGCTGTCCTTGCTCATGCCAAATGCAACTATGAGCAGTATACATATAGAGAAACCTGTCACAACATCTGCATTTACAACAGGCACCTCATTCATGGCATTTATCGATGCTGAAGCCCATTTTTTTGAATAAAAAGCACCTATGGCACCGAGTGTTCCGAGTATGGTTGCTATCAGTGCTGAACCGGCAGCCAGAAGAACAGTTCCAACGATCATTGACCTCAGCTCATCTTTGGTGAACAGAGTCACATAATTGTGGAGCGACCATCCGTGAATGCTTCCGATATTTGCCGATGTCGTGAAGCTGTACACAGCCAGTATCAGTATAGGCATATATATGAGAAGCAGCATAATGCATATAAATATAATCTTAGACCATTTCTTCATTATAACAACGCACCTCCTCTGCTTCCACCGTCGTCATCCGTGTACTTGTTCGTCACAAGTGTGAACACAAGTATTATCACAAGAAGGACGAGTGCTATCATGGAACCGCCGTTCCAGTTGTATGCTGAGAAGTAGCTTCCTATCAGACTACCCATGATGTATGTGCTGTTGTAAAGCATGTCAAGCACAACATAGTTAGTCATAGATGGCAAAAATACCATAACTATTCCGCTTACGATTCCCGGAACGGTGAGCGGAAGTGTGACCTTGACAAATGTCTGGAAGCTATTTGCCCCAAGATCCACAGCGGCCTCCATAAGGCTGCCGTCAAGCTTCAATATGGTTGTGTATATAGGAAGTATCATAAATGGCAGGAAATCATATGTCATTCCTATAACCGAATTGAGAAACGGGTGGAATGCCAGATTGCCCTCTATAACCGTGAGTACCTCCTTGAGTGCTGTGATCCTCAGTGTGAAGTTGATCCACATCGGGAGCACGAACATCATGACAATTACCGATTTCCTTTTCATCTCACTTCTCGCAAGTATATATGCGATCGGATATGCCAGCAGCAGACACACCAGAGTAGTCACTATGGCAAGCAGAAAGCTGTATGCCAAAGTACCTAAGCCTTACAAGGTGGAACTGCCGCCGCTGATGAGGAAGATCGCGGCGAAATATGGTGTTCGGGCTGGTAAAGAATCCCGTCAGATTGTCAAATGTAAACCTGCCCTCGCCGTTGGTGAAGGCATAATAAATAATTACAAACAGTGGTGCAACTACAAAGCATATGAGAAATAATGCGTATGGGATGCCCAGCTGTTTTCTTGAAAAACGTAAGCCGTTCATGTTCATCCCTCCATCTATTTCTTAAGTGAAAACTTCATCTTATCCTCTGGAATTATCAGGCTGACTCTGTCCTCCATGTTCCACAGATACTCGTCATCCACGATAAAGTCCTCCTCATTGTCAGTTCTCACCACATAGCTGTAGTGGTCTCCCTTGTATATAAGATTGATGATATGTCCGCAGAGTATACCAGCTTCCTCGTCATCACTCATGTCGATATCCTCTGGAAGTATAGATACTATTACCTTGATCTTCTCACGGTCTATCGCCTCACCATTTGCATCCACCAGTACGCCATCCTTCATGGCTGAACCCGGAACGATCTCCGTGAGATCGCATGATACCTTACCGTCAAATACGCCGAGGGCATAATTTCTATTGACTGAGCTCTCTATCTTGTTGATTGCAGTCTCTGATATCATGATGTGAATTCCATCAGGTTCAACATTGAGACCAACCTTATCTCCAACCTTAGCGGACTTTGTGGTCTGAATAACTATCTCATTCCTTCCGGACTCAACGGTAATCTCATAGTGTACACCTTTGAATACGACAGATGTCACAACGCCCTTTACAGCGCCCTGTTCAGGTGTAGTGATCATCACATCCTCCGGTCTTACTACGGCGTCCACCTTTGTTCCAATCTCCACGTCATCCAGACAGACAAATTCTGCACCACAGAATCTTACCTTTAACTTGCCTGTCATGATTCCGTTGAAGATGTTACTCTCGCCTATGAAATCCGCAACAAATGCATTCTTTGGCTCATTATATATATCTTCAGGAGTTCCTATCTGCTGTATCTCACCCTCGCTCATGACAACTATCTTGTCTGACATGGTGAGTGCTTCCTCCTGGTCATGTGTTACATAGATAAAAGTGATTCCCAGCCTGTCATGCATTCCCTTGAGTTCTATCTGCATCTCTTTTCTCATCTTGAGATCCAGTGCGCCAAGAGGCTCATCCAGAAGAAGTATCTCTGGCTCATTGACAAGGGCTCTCGCTATAGCTATTCTCTGCTGCTGTCCACCCGAAAGCGTGGCAACTTTTCTGTCCTCAAAGCCCTCAAGGTCAACCATCTCAAGGACCTTCTTGACCTTCTTCACGATCTCTGCCTTAGGAAGCTTCTTGAGCTTGAGGCCAAATGCTATGTTGTCAAAGATATTCAGATGTGGGAACAGCGCATACCTCTGAAAGACCGTGTTGATAGGTCTCTTATTTGGTGGAAGCTTGCTGATATCCTGTCCATTCAGTAATATCTCTCCTGAAGTAGGAATCTCGAATCCTGCTATCATTCTAAGTGTCGTGGTTTTTCCGCAGCCTGAAGGGCCTAAGAACGTGACGAACTCGCCTCTCTTCACTTCGAGGTTAAAGCCGTCAACTGCTGTGAATCCATTGTCATAGGTCTTGACAATGTTTTTCAATTCAATGATATTGTTGGAATTATTGTTGTTTTTTTCCATTTATTTCCTCCTTAAGTATCGTGACATACTCCGTCACTTACTTACAGTGCCCCAACAAAGCGCATTTGTCATCTGCCATTCCAAATGGACGACAAGAGCGACCGCCCCGCCGTCAGCGGACAACAAATCCACGCTCCATGTATCACTGCTGTATATCTCACCAGCCCGGGGAGCAAATAACGAAAAGCCTATCTGATAGCTCTCCTCGCATGAGCACAACTTTATCTTGCCCTCATACTGTCGGGGAATCAAAAACATGTTAAGAAAAAACCCCTTTATGATACCGGGTGATGGCATGGATCACGGTTAGTAGCCCTATCCACCTGCCTCTCCATGTCGAGATACATTTTAAGGCACGATATCAAGGGTAAAATAGCTAACAGACTTCCTATTTTTCCCGAAATCCACGAAGATCATCCTGCATTTTATGCAGAAAAATCGACCCTGTCTCCAAACATTCCGCATATTCGCGGCTGCATCCCTGCAATTTGAAACAAAGTCGATTTATTCTAACATATAATCATTGGTAATGATATATATTTTCATTTAATTCTTTAACAAAACAGGTCGTTACCTGTTATTTCATTCTGAACAATGCCGGAATGACTATTCTTTATCAGTCCAGCTACAGACAAGAATGTAAGATGTACTGCTTTTTTGCATTTAGTCTCGTTCACAAAAGCATATATCTTGTTTCTGAGATTATCCTCATATGCTGCATCTATAGCATACTTTGTCATAGTATACTTTATTTCACATACATTGACTACTCCATCTTTTCTATCTATTATCAAGTCTATCTGAGCACCAGGGTTTGATGCCATACTTCTCCAGGCGTATTCATTTGTCTCAACACCAGCAATTCCCAATGTCTTCTTAATCTGATTCACGTGTATAAGACATACCATCTCAAATGCATTTCCAGCCCATGAATAATATCCTGGTGTATTTATATAACTCATCCAGCTATCATATTCTCTGTTCTGTATAAACTTATAGCAGAACATCATAAACGGATCTATAAGCTGAAAATATACTCCATTCTTTTCTTTCATATAATTTTTGTATTTTCTTATAAAGCCACACTGTTCAAGCTCATTCAGTGCTTTTGTAAGCGGAGCTCCATCCCCTATCTGTGATATTCTGGCAAGTTCTGTCCTCAGCATACCACCTTTTTTCGTCGATAGGGCAGTAAGTATCGCCGCATGACGTTCACACTTCTTAAACAAAGAGCCAAGAAGCCTGTCGTATTCATAGTACAACTGACCTGTCTGTTTAAACAAAAGTTCTTCAATATTCTGTGCCAGGCTAAGTCTCCTGTCAAAGCAATTCAAATAATATGGAATTCCTCCAAACACCATGTAGCTCTCAATCACCTGCTGTGAAGTTAACGACATCCCATTTTCTTCAAATAACTCCCTGCACTCCTCGAGTGTAAATGGCATAAGATGCATTTGCCTCGTGATTCTATTATAAAAACCACCTCTGTCCGATAATAAATTATCAATAATCCACGATGTCGCAGAGCCGCAAACTATCAATAGCATATCTTTCTCAGCAGAAGCCCAGCTGTTCCAGAAATATTCAAGAGCGCTCTTAAAGTCTGATCTAGCCGTATCCATCCACGGAAGTTCATCAAGAAAAACTACCCTTTTCCCACTCGCAGGATCCCTTCTTACATCATCTCTCTGCAACAATTTTTTCAATTTCACAAATGCATCATACCAATCTCTTGGTACTGTATTATTCTCACCCCCATATTCTAAAAGGCTTCCATCAAAAGCCCTAAGCTGTTCCCTTGTTTTAGCTTTGGATAAGCCGGTTGCATAAAACGAAAAACTATTGTTGAAGTATTCTTTTATCAGGTATGTCTTTCCTACGCGCCGTCTGCCATATACTACCAAAAACTCCGCTTTGCCAGAATACAGACAATCATCTAATAATTTTATTTCCTTTTTTCTTCCAATCATGATATTACCTCATAATTCTCTAAAACGCCTTATAAAATACGTATTTTAGAGAATTATGAGATGTTTTTGTTTCATAATTCTCTAAAACTTCTTTAATCATATCATTTTGGGGTTTTATATTCAAGAGGCAGTCACATTTTACTTAATCCATCAAATCCGAATCACTATTCAGATAATAGTTAATAAATTCTAGATCAGAAGTACCGCCAGCTGCACCAGTGCTGACAGCCATACGAGAACCACCAGATATATCTTTGCCGCTTTTGTCATGTCGAACCTCCACACACATCCCTTTTACAACTTGTTATTATTATGTTCTACGCGAGTGGATTTTATGCCTGAACAGGCACAAGTTTACGCAAAGATCGTGCAAAAATCATCTGATAATCCTTCTTTCCGTTTCTCCATATTTCCATGTATACACATATGCAAGCTTCATCTGTCCATGCTCTGACTGCCATTCAAGATGTCCGTCTTTCATCCGAAAATCTATGCTCAGCTTGTCCGTGTCTATCTCTCCTGGCTGGTATGTTCCATCTTGGCCGTCACGAGATACATCGCTGATACCAGCGACCTCGTATCTCACCTTTTCAACATCCGCCTCCACCTGCGCTTTGGCCATGTAACCAGCCGCAGAAAACATAGCCAGATCAAAAATCACGGATACAAAGCCAGCCAAAAGTACAGTCATAATCTTTTTAAACAGATAGGTTCTTACCTTTCTGTCATCGACTGGTTCAAGCCTTTCTCTATATTTTCTATTGTCAGACTGTCTATAATATACAACTGCCCCAGCCACCCAGAATACAGCAACAATACACAGGCATATTCCAGGAATCGACACTCCGGGAATCCAGCGCCACCACCCTACATAATACTTTATGACCACCACCGCAAAACAAAGTGCACATGCAGCCGTGATACATGCTGATATCACGCTATCCCTGTTTCTTCCATCAACGATGCAACAATCTTCTCGTTCTCTCGGCAGATTTTCCAGCACACAACTATATTTCCTTCTGTCATCTGGAACCTCATATCCGGCCTTGCCCAGTTCTCTCAGATACAGCCATGCGTCCAGGTAGGCAAGCCACAAACCAGCCATAGGGCAAAATGTTATAACGCCCGTAACCATCATAACATCGCAAAATGTACTGACAACATCATCAAAAAACACACCACAGATCATTCCTACAAGTGTAGGAACAGATACCACCACCGCGGTGGTCAGAATTATACGCATTACGCGTCTGTCATATTTTATATTCATACGACTTTACCCCATTTTTGAACATCAAATACCTTACTATCTCTTACATGCACTACATCAATGCCAGCCCCACAAACATCTTAACTGCTGTCTCTATGATCTCATCCGGAAACTCGAATCCCGCCGTGTGGAGCTGGGCATGATCCTCACCATCTCCTATGCCGAAGAATGCTCCCTTTGTCTCCTGCAGATAGTATCCGAAGTCCTCCGACCATCTCATCGGCTCAGCAAGTTCTGTGACCACAATATTCTGGTCAGCAGCACATTTTCTCAGTTTGTCCACATTCACAGCATGATTTTCCGTTGCCGGGAACCGCTCTATCTCCTGTATATCAAGGGTGAAGCCCCCATCGTCCGCGGTATTTTGTGCAATCTGCTTTATCTCGTCCACATACCCGGCAAATATCTTTTCTCTCTCAGCCCTCACCGTCATACGCAGCGTTCCTTCTGATGCAGCCACACCGTAATTGGCACTTCCAATATCCATTCCGATGAGCGTCATCCTGACAAATCCCCTGCTGCGGTTGTACTCCTCCGTAAGCTTCTCTACCTCCAGCAGCAGCCTGGCAAGCGCAGGTCCCGGATTCTTTCCCGCCTCAGGATATGCCGCATGGCTGGCTGTCCCTATCATATGTATCTCAATCCCCGTTGATGCGCATGCAAATGTTCCATCTATCGCCAGCACATGATTTCTCGGATATCCCGGTATGTTATGAAGTCCATAAATCTCACCTATATTCTTCTCAATTATAAGATCTCTGCACAGCCTTGCCCCGGCACCAATCTCCTCGCCGGGCTGGAAAATGAAATAGACGTCCCTGTTAATTATCTGATTCCAGCATATCGCTCCAGAATTGTTATTTCCATCACACACATGCGTATTTCCGCATTTTTCCATTGCACGGGACAGCCAGGCCGCAGCCCCACATAATATACTGCTATGTCCATCATGCCCGCAGTAATGTCCCGGCTTTCCATCCTGCCCACACACTGCATCCATGTCTGCCCTGAACGCGATCGGCGGCCTTTCTTCATCCCCTATTCTGTCATAAGAAGATTTCAGCACCGCATAAAACCAAGCACCTCTATCCACGATCTCAAGGTCAGTATTCTCCCTGAGAAACGACATGAGCATCGCCTTAGTCCGCATCTCATGCATCGAAGCCTCAGGAATGCTGTGAAGCCTGCGCCTGAGGTCATATATCTCTGTCATCAGCTCTTTGTCAATTTCCATAACGCCTCCGTGCTCCTTCTCATCTATCACAGCCCAAGACACATCCTTATAATACCGAGTATCAGCATATGCACTGGATAGAACAGGTAATTCACCAGCTTATTCTGCCTGCCGCGCTTGCCATTGTATGTCAAAGTCAGTCCAAACCCCAACAGTGCCCACGGTTCCTTGAACATCGCCAGGTAGCAGAACGGTATTGCAATTGCGGACTTTTCATGAAATATATACAGGAAATATCCTATAAGTATGGCGTGGTAGTCATAATCAACCGCAAGATTCATCGATATAAGACACACTATGGCAACTATCGGTATCGTTGCTATAAACCAAACTACCTTGGGAAGCTTCTCCATTTTTTTCCTCAGCACATCTATGATCCATATCATTGCCAGCACCATCGCCAATGTAAACATAATATTATTTGCATTCCATTCAAAGAATACGCCACTGGAGAACATGTCATAAGGGATCTCAGATATCACACCAAATATAAGCAGCATTCCAAGATACTTCCACTTGTTTCTCGTATGAAAATATCCCTCCACCAGCATATATATGAATATTGGGAAGGCTATCCGTCCCAGGACATCAAACACATCACTTACAGCCGATATTATTCCACCGTCCAGATACGGATACAGCAAAGTCTTATTTGTATGATCTATAAGCATTGAAATGAACGCTATATACTTAAGCTGTGCTCCGGAAAGCAGACCTATACCGTTCAATGTTATTTTTCTGCATGTTCCACAAGTTGTATCCTCTGCCTGCTCAATGTTATTTTTTATTTTATAATTATGAACTTTCATGCAATTTCTCCTTTATTTTCCCAACACTTACTGATGTTTTAGTCCTAATAAGTATAGTGGTCGTCTTTAGAAACCTAGCACTGATGCACTACCATAATTTTCAACAGTTTCAGCAGTTTGTTCAATATCTAGGTCTTTGTAAACATACCATGCCTCATAGTATTTTCACTATAAGTATAACATAAATGCATTGAATAACAGAGCTTAACTTTTTTTCAATACGCTTAAATTGATGACATTGCGCATTTCATGTAGTCAGCATATTTGCCGGATAAATAAACAAAATACCAGTCTGCATATAGTACCTGCCGTCCGCATCCTTCCAGACCTTCGGATCTCTGAAATCAGCACGGCTGCATTCCTCCGGCATGATCTTCCCATCAACAACAGGATTGCCGGATATTTTTTCATAACTAATTCCATCACCTACAGCCATACACTGGTTTTGTATAACATTCTTAGTTCCATCAGCCAGTTTTTCCTCAACTACTCCTGTATAGAACAATACATGCTTCCCGTCATTCTCTATTGCAGTTCCTGAAAAGCACCCAAATGAATCAAATTCCGAGTCTGGCGCCAGCGCAGTTGGAAGCTCTTCCCACTTTATGAAATCCTTTGAACTGGAGTGTCCCCAGTGCATCGGTCCCCACTCTGTACTGTATGGATGGAACTGGTAAAACAAATGTGCCTTTCCTCCATATATGGAAAACCCATTTGGATCGTTTAACCAGCCCACCGGAGTTGTGAGGTGAAACTCCGGCTTATCTGCTCTGTCTACTCTGTTCTTTTTTATATATTCATCTGCCTTCTGGCATGTGTACATACTATGTCCTCCTTCTGCTTGATTAGATTGTTTTTTCGGTTGTGCTGTCAAAGAAGTGCAGCTTATGTGGCATGAATACGAACGAAACCTTGTCGCCTATCTGGCTTATCTCATACTTTGATACTCTTGCAACAGTCTTGCTTCCCGCAAACTGGAAATACAGATTATTTTCAGTTCCCGTCCACAAGAAGATCACGCCAGTTCTTCTGCGAAGGGATACAACCGACTAATTCAATATTCAACAAAAAAATCAAACCGCCCACACCCCTTTATTTATCTGAGGTGTGGGCGTTTTTTATCAAAACTTTTGTCCTATAAATTTAAATATCGGAAACCAGTTTCGTTTTTTATTACCTTACATAGAATATAATTCTGTCTACTGCGCATGCTCAAACTGATGCTCTTTGTAGTGATGAGCTTCCTCCAGCATCATGTCCTTGACCTTCATAAGTCTAACCTGGGTGCTTCGCTCATTCTCATCAAGCTTCATGCTTATATACTTTATTCCCTCCCGAGTCTCCGGGATGATAACATGCTCAAGAGCATTTACACGCCTTCTGGTCTTCTCTATCTCCGCTGCGAGCATCTGGCAGGACTTCTCCACCTCCGCCAGCCTCAGCATATCAGGAAGTATATCCGAAAGGGACTTCACTGCATCGTCCAGCTCTCCTGATGTAAATGCAAATCCATACGAATAGATGTCATTTGAATTTGCGCTTTTCGTCTTATAGTCGTACACCGGAATGTCAACACTCATTACATTCCTGTCGCCAAGGGCGATCCGCACCTCCTGCTTCGGAGCCATGAGCGCCGTACTCAATGTCTGCTCATTCATACCCGCCTTCGCTATTACAAAGCCTGTATTGGCAGCTTTGATGCCAGCCTCAACCTTTTTTCTCAGTTCCATATTCTCTCTTGCCATGTCAAGGAACTGCCTCATCAGCTCATCTCGCTTATCCTTAAGGAGCTTATGGCCTCTGGACGCCGTGACCAGCTTCTTCTTAAGCCTTGTCAGCTCCATTCTGGTTGGATTAACCACAACATTAGCCATCTGTCTTCTCCTTTCTTCCAAATATATTTTCAAGCTACTTGACATGTATTACAAAGACAACGTGTATATGGCAATTTTGCACGAATGCTTTAAATATATAGCAATCTTCCCGCAAAATTGCCTACCCACTACTTTCCGTAATACATGTCAAGCCACTTGTCGTCGATACGCTTCAGTTCGGCTCTAGGAAGAATAGAGAGAAGCTTCCAGCCAATGGCAAGTGTCTCCTCAATACTTCTGTCGGTGCCGTATCCCTGGGATACATACTCCTTTTCAAATGCCTCTGCAAACTTTGCATATATGATATCTATATCTGAAAGTGCCGACTCACCCAGGATAGTCATGAGCTCCTTGGCATCCTTTCCTCTTGAATAAGCAGCAAATAACTGGTTCATGGTGCTGGCGTGATCTCCTCTGGTCTTGCCCTCACCGGTTCCCTTATCCTTAAGTCTGGACAATGATGGAAGTACATCGATAGGCGGTGTGATTCCCTTTCTGTACAGCTCTCTTGAGAGAATGATCTGCCCCTCTGTGATATATCCCGTAAGGTCTGGTATAGGATGAGTCTTGTCATCCTCCGGCATGGTCAGGATCGGTATCATGGTGATACTTCCATTCTTACCCTTCTGTCTTCCGGCTCTCTCGTACAGAGTTGCCAGGTCAGTGTACATGTATCCAGGATAACCACGACGTCCCGGAACCTCTTTTCTTGCGGCTGATACCTCACGAAGCGCATCCGCATAGTTCGTGATATCCGTGAGGATTACCAGAACGTGCATGTTCTTCTCAAATGCAAGATACTCAGCGGCGGTAAGTGCCATTCTAGGTGTGGCGATACGCTCAACCGCAGGATCATTTGCCAGGTTGATGAAGAGGACTGTCCTGTCTATGGCACCAGTTTCCTTGAAACTCTCTGTGAAGAAGTTTGCCTCCTCAAATGTGATACCCATGGCTGCAAATACAACGGCAAACGGCTCATCTGTTCCGCGCACCTTCGCCTGTCTTGCTATCTGGGCTGCAAGCTGGCTGTGCGGAAGTCCTGAAGCCGAGAATATAGGCAGCTTCTGTCCTCTTACCAGTGTGTTCAGTCCGTCTATGGCTGATATACCTGTCTGAATAAACTCAGACGGATAGTTCCTGGCAGCCGGGTTCATCGGCAGACCGTTGATATCTCTTCTCTCATCTGGAAGTATCTCAGGGCCGCCATCTATAGGTCTTCCAAGTCCGTCAAATACACGGCCAAGCATATCTTCTGATACGCCGAGCTCCATACTCCTTCCAAGGAATCTTACCTTGCTGTTTGAAAGGTTGATACCTGTTGAATTCTCAAAGAGCTGTACCAGGGCGTCCTCACCATTTATCTCAAGGACCTTGCATCGTCTGATCTCACCGTCCGCCAGCTCGATCTCACCCAACTCATCATAAGCTACATTCTCAACTCCGTGCACCAGCATCAGAGGACCAGCAACTTCCTGTATCGTTCTGTATTCCTTTGGCATAGTCTTAGTCCTCCTTCTCTATAGCTTCCTGAAGCTCCTTGTCAAGCTCCTTGGATATCTTCTCGTACTCTTCATCCACATTCTCAGGAAGCACATATTTGAATCGTCCGATCTTTTCTCTAGTCGGCATATTCAGAATATTTCTTATGCTTGCTCCACCGGCAAGGGCCTGCGCCGACTCCTCATAAAATGCCATGATGAGCTCCATCATCAAAAACTGCTTGTGAAGAGGTGTGTATGTGTCCACATCATGGAATGAATTCTGGTGAAGAAAGTCTTCTCTGATGGATCTCGCCGCCTCCATCTTCAGTCGGTCTCCCGCTGAAAGGGCATCCATACCTACCATCTTAACGATCTCATCGAGCTCTGCCTCCTCCTGAAGCAGGGTCATCATCTTCTGTCTGTCGGTCATGAACTTTCCATTTACATTTTCCTCGAACCATTTGCCCATATTGTCCACATACAGAGAGTATGAGGTCAGCCAGTTGATGGCAGGGAAATGTCTCTTGTACGCAAGCGATGAATCCAGTCCCCAGAATACCTTGACGATTCGAAGTGTTGCCTGTGAAACAGGCTCGGAAATATCACCACCCGGAGGAGAAACCGCACCGATAACCGACAGTGCACCGGTTCTTCCCTCACTGCCCAAAGTTTTGACCATTCCGGCTCTCTCGTAGAACTGTGCAAGTCTTGAACCGAGGTAAGCAGGGTAACCCTCCTCACCAGGCATCTCCTGCAGACGTCCTGACATTTCTCTGAGCGCCTCAGCCCAACGGGATGTGGAATCCGCCATGAGTGCCACCGAGTAACCCATATCACGGAAATACTCAGCTATAGTTATACCTGTATATATAGATGCCTCTCTGGCCGCAACCGGCATATCCGATGTGTTGGCTATGAGAACTGTTCTCTGCATGAGTGAATGTCCAGTCTTCGGATCCTTCAGCTCTGGGAACTCATTCAGAACATCTGTCATCTCGTTTCCACGCTCTCCGCATCCGATGTAGACAACGATATCCGCCTCAGCCCACTTTGCAAGCTGATGCTGGATAACTGTCTTGCCACTTCCGAAAGGTCCGGGAACCGCAGCCACTCCTCCCTTTGCTATAGGGAAGAATGTATCCACAACTCTCTGTCCTGTGATAAGTGGCATAACCGGTGGTATCTTCTCCTGATATGGACGGCCCTTACGAACCGGCCACTTCTGCATGAGTGTCAGCTCCCTGTCACCCTTGTCTGTCTCAACCACACACACAGTCTCCTCAACTGTGAATTCTCCTGCCTTTATCTCCTTGATGGTTCCTGTCACGCCATAAGGCACCATGATCTTCTGTGTGACAACCACAGTCTCCTGAACTGTTCCTATCACATCGCCTGCCGACACCTTATCGCCAACTTTCGCTGTCGGCACAAACGTCCACTTGATATCTCTCTTCAGCGATGGAACTTCAACTCCTCGCTTCAGGTTATTGCCACATATCTTCATGATGTCATCCAGCGGTCTCTGGATTCCATCGTATATACTGCTTATAAGTCCCGGTCCCAGCTCAACTGACAGAGGCATTCCCGTTGACTCGACCGGTGCTCCCGGTGCAAGTCCTGATGTCTCCTCGTATACCTGAACTGATGCCTGATCTCCGTGCATCTCTATGATCTCGCCGATAAGTCTGCTCTCACTTACACGCACAACGTCGTACATATTTGCATCACGCATGCCCTCAGCGATGACCAGTGGTCCGGCGACCTTCTTAATCTTTCCTGTAGCCACTTAACAGCTCACGCTCCCTTCTATACTCACTCGCTCCATAGATAATTGCGAATCCTCTATCAAAATCGAATTATACCGATTTCGCAATTACCTATATCCGCTCGTTTCACCATTATTTTCTAATCATTCTTCATTAAATAATATGTCCGAGCCTACGGCCTGCTCAACGGATTTCTTTACTCCCGCTATTCCGGCCCCTGTATTGCCT
>OLRH01000132.1_pt1 | contig 31848 bp, 27 predicted proteins | sample 1672321 | NCBI WGS metagenome assembly OLRH01 (sample SAMEA3136671, study PRJEB25190) | human gut metagenome | reverse complement strand
TAACCAATAGGCTACGGGTAATATCGTTACAGTCAGCGGATTTCCTTTGCCTGCTGCCTGATATAAGCAAACTTGGCGGTTGCCTTTTCCTTATTTCTTGCTTCCGTCGCCTGAATCTGCATATTCAATTCGGTAAGTGCCCTGATCAGTTCCTGCATCTGCCTGATCTGCTCTTTATGGATGTCTCTGTTGCTCTCAAGTTCTTCCTTTACTTTGTCATATAAACTTTCGAAGCCCGTGTCAAGCTGTTCTAATTTTTCGATCAGCGCCGCTTTCCGATTCACGTTTTTTTCAAATGTGTCCGGTTCTAAATTAGGATCATCCAGCAGAAGACTTTGTTCCTCGCTAAGTTTTAATATATCTGTCAGGACATCCTTTTTTCGCCGGAGGCTTTCGATCATGATTCCAATGTAATTATCTGTCACGATGTATTGCTTTCTCCTTCCGGTTATCTCTGGCTGGCAGCCAGTTTCATCACTTCTTTCCATGTATCGCGCATGGTTCTGAGATGTTTTAATACTTCTTCCAGGATTTCTTTATCTTTTTTCATATTTGCCTCGATCAGGCGTTCTTTCAAATAGACATATACATTATTAAAATCATCAGCTGTTGCATATTTATGATTTAATGTTGCCTGAAACTCGGAGATGATATTCTCGACTTTCCGGATGTTGTTATGTGCTTTCTCGATATTGTTTTCCTCAATCCCTGCAATTGCCATGTTACAGAATTTGATTGCTCCGTCATAGAGCATAAGTGTCAGTTCCGCAGGTGATGCGGTCATAATTTTGCTATTCGCATACGCAGCATAGCCATTATGATTAAGCATGTGAAAATACCTCCATGTGTTTTCTTTTTTCTTTATGCAGATTTAACCTGCGGCAATGCCGCAGGTTAAATGTCCTGTTATCATGATCCGAACAGACCGGATAAAGAAGATGTCTGTGAATTGAGTTTTGCCAGTGCTGTTTCCATCGCTGAGAACTTCTTGTAGTAGTAATCCTCCTGTTCAGACAGCTTATCCTCCCACTTTTTGATCGTGGTTGTATAATCGCTGTATTCCGAAGCCATCTCCTTATCATTGTATACTTTAAATATACTGCTTAAAGTGGATGTCTTCATTTTCTTATCAATAGAATCATATAGTCCTGTTGCAAGCTGCTGCATGAATCCCGCCACAGAATCCGGATCTTCTTTGATTGCTGCCAGCAGTTTGTCTTCCTTTCCGGAAGTTGCGCTGTCATCCTCATCACCATTGATATGGTATGCATACTGTTCATTCTTTGCAGAATTCATATAACCAAGTGTTGAAATTCCAAAAGAAGTAAGATAGTATGTCTTTCCATTGACTTCATATCCCTTGGACATCGCCGTTGTCATGGACGAGATCAGGCTCTCTAACGAATCATCTCTGCGGAGCAGGGAATCTTTGACTTTTGCCTCCCATTTCTCCACTTCCGTATCACTCATGGAATCCTTTTCATCATCTGTCAGCGGCTCATATCCTTTTGCCGAATCTGCATTGTATAACTTGTTCATCTCGTTAATAAGTGAGTTGTACTGGCTGAGCAGATCCTTGACCTGCTCATAGATTCCCTCACTGTCTGTAGCTACGGTTACAGAAATCTCTCCACTCGTCTTGGCAAGTGCTGTGACAGAAAGACCATTTACAGCGAACTCGTTGGTAGATGAAGTGTATTCTGCACCATTCAGTTTGATCTTCGCATCCGATGCCGCCGACCAGTTGTTATCGTCATTCACTTTTGCGCCGGTATCTGATACGGTAGATGTCATTGCCAGTCCCAATGCCAGCAACGCCTTATCGCCGTCTGCATTCTTTGATTTCAGTTCAAAACCGTTTTCTGTACCGGTCTTTGCTGAACTTACAAATAATCTGCCGTTTTTCTCATCAAAGCTGGCTTTCACACCTGCGTCTGACAGGGATTTCACAAAGTCGCTGATCTTTGTGTCACCGGTCACGCTGATGCTTGTTGTCTTTCCGGTTTCTTTATTGGTAACTTCGATTGTACCGGTTCCGGTATATCCCAGTTCGCTTAAAGTGGATGCCGATGAAACGGTTTTTGTCTTATCTTCCGCACCGGATGCGTCTTTGATCGAAATCTTTCCGCCGGTCAGATAATCACTTTTGGCAACCTCTAAGACCTCCAGAGACTGTACGCCGTTGGTCGCCCCACTTGCTGCACTCACCTTCGCTTTTGTGCTGTCGGATACGCTTGCCGTACGCATATTGTAGGCAGATGACATTTTTAATTTACCAACATTGTTGTAGAAACTGTACACCTTAGAGTTTAAGGTACTCCATGCCTCCTGCTTCCATGATAATTTTGTCTGTGCTTTTTTATACTTGTTCGTCTTGTAACTATAAGAAGATACAAGCGCTGAGATAATGGACTCGGTATCTAATCCTGAGTTCAAACCTGTGATTCTGATTGGCATAATCCTGCTCCTTTCAGTTTTGTAACTTGTTTATATCGTTTTCTGTTTTCATCTGTCACTTGTCTATTGCTGCTCCTGTCTTTTGGACAGTGATCTACAGTTTCTTATCCACTAATAATCCTGCCATCTCCCAGACTTTTGCGATCATGTCCAGGGTTTTCTCCGGCGGATATTCTTTCAGGACTTTCTTCGTGTCTTTGTCAACGATCTTGATAGTGACACGGTTGGTTGCATCATGGATTCCGAAGACTGCCTCGGAATTGTGCGCCTTTTTATTGATCTCGTCAACTGCTTTCCTGATCTGGGAATTCTCGGAGATCGTCTGCTTTGCCTGACTGTCATCCCGGTTTCCGTCTTTGCCGTTTTTGTCAGTCTCTTTCGTGTCGATCTGAATGGTTTTCTTCATGAGATCGTCAGAAGCTGCTGCGTTGGATGCAGTTTCCACTTTTGCCTGACTCTCTGCTTTTACATCTGATGCGGATGAACTTCCCGCGTAGGACATTCCTGCCCCTTTCATAGCCTCTATTGCCATTGTTCTACACCTCCGTGTGCATAAGCCTGTGTTCTTCCATGGTTGCGGTCCGGATCTCTGTAAATGCCGGAACGCTTATTTTTCTAACTCATATATCGGTAGTTTTCCTGTAAAATTAATAGCTGTCATGCAATTTCCTGCGTTGTGCCGGTGCTGTTTTCTGATCAGGGTTTCATTTTAACAAAATATAGGATATAATTCAATCGCACCGGGAATTGAGTCCGCAATGCGTTTATGATTTTTACTATTATAAGAAGAAAGGATATTGTTTATTATGTTATATATCATGAGACACGGAAAAACTGACTGGAATGCAGTCCACCGCCTGCAGGGAAGCGAAGATATTCCTTTAAATGAAGAAGGTCGCCAGATGGCGAGAGACGCGCGGAAAAAGTATGGGGATCTGCGATTTGATATCTGCTATTGTTCTCCCTTACAGCGTGCGCAGGAGACTGCTGAAATTTTTCTGGAAGGGAGCGGCACACCGATCCTGACGGACGACCGTCTCCGCGAGATGGGATTTGGCATGTATGAAGGAACAGAACATGTCACACAGAAACCGGAATGTCCGGTATACACGTTGTTCCATGATCCTGTCCATTATCATGCTGTAGATGGTGCGGAAAGTCTTGAGCATTTGTATGCCCGCAGCGGCTCTTTTATCCACGATGTTTTGACGCCGGAATTTGTTTCCGGAAAAAATGTACTGATCGTTGCCCATGGAGCCTTAGACTGCAGCCTGATCTGCCAGTATGAAGAGATTCCTCTTGAACATTTCTGGGATCAGCTGCTCGGGAACTGCGAGCTTAGAAGATTAGTTTCATCAGCCAATGTGTGAAAACAGATACTGCAGAACGTCATCTGTAAATTTTATCGCATGCACACCAATGAATGTGGAGCCGTCTTCCTGCTTTTCTTCGCGGGAAACCTCCGCATACATGATCAGTGTTTCTGCCACAACGATCACCTGTTTTCCGAGAAGGCCTTCATGCCCCTCCGGCACACAGATTCCCATGCCTAACGGACTGATGTCTTTCACGTCCACGTAAATTTTTTCCTGTGTATCGCAGATTACGACAACACCATTTGTCTTGTATTCTACCCTCGATATTTCTCTTCTTTCTTCCATAAGTACCCCCTGTTTTTATCATTTCTGTCCTGACTGCCCTGTACAGGCAGAATTGTCTGTATCAGATCGTCTGCATTATTCAAAGATCTCCTGTACATCATCCAGAGTTCCGTCTCCGGTGAGAAGCAATGTCACTCCGCTCTCCGCCTGACTGATATCCGTGGTCGCCTCAACGCAGAGTTCGCCGTTCTGATTATAAAGTGCCCACTGAAAATCAGTGATCTCCACCGGCCACTCTACCGGCATGGAAACAGACTGTCCATCTGCAATCGCACTGATATTATATTGTTCGCCGCTGATCGGATCGATCACAGAAAACATCCCAATGTCGATGCCGCACTCGTTTGTGGCTGTGATGATGATGCTTTTACGTTCTGCATATTCAGAAGATTCTGTGCTTTCCACGGCTTTTGCTGCTGCTTGGGCTGTCCCGGCTGCTTCCGTTGACTCTTCCGATCCGCCGACGGTTTCCGCAGGTTCTTCTGTAGTTTGCCGGCTGTCTCCGGATGTCTGCTCGGTGGCGACTGGCGCCTGATCCTGATGATCTGTTTTTCCGCAGGAAGTCAGGAGCATTATGCCAAGAAGCATGCTGATTATGAGTGTTTTCTTTTTTTTCATAGATTTTGTTTCCTTGTATACAAATTACGAATCATTTTTTTCCTGTTTTCAGAATACTCCGTATTTTATTTTTTTGCAACGGATGTTTTAGAAAAGGCGCACCTTTTGGATGCGCCTTACTGTTAAAATTTATTTTTCATCTTTCTGAGCTGCTTCTGCTTTTTTCTTTTTATTTCTGCGGTACATTTCCTCGCCGGTTACACCAAGAAGTGCAATGATGAGTAACCACCACCAGGACATTTTCTCCTGCTGCATGTTTTCCACTGCGCCAGCCTCTGCTGCAAGTGGAGTTTCCTCATCGGCAATTGTCGTGCTCTCCTGTGCACCGTTCGCTGCAAGAGGTGTCTCCTCGTCCGCAATTGTCACATCTGTGTCAGCGTCCGCATCTGTATCGGCTGCGGCATTTGCATTTGCAACCGCTGCTGTTCTCGTTACTGCCGCCGGTGTTGCAGCTGCTGCAAGCGCTACCGGTGTCTCTGCGATCTCAACCGGTGCTGCTTCTGCTGTGACCATTGTAACGGTTGTGGCTGCACTAGCCGGAGCCGCTGCTGCAGGTGTTGTGGCTGCGCCGCCCGGTGTGGTCTCAGTGCCGGATGGGGTAGTTGTACCGCCCGGTGTTGTCTCTGCGCCGGATGGAGTAGTTGTGCCGCCCGGTGTCGTCTCAGCGCCGGATGGAGTAGTTGTGCCACCCGGTGTCGTTGTGGAACCGCCTTCGCCTGGAGCTGGTGCAGGGGTGAGCTCTGCGATCTTATCAGCCAGTGTTTCTCCTGCAATACCTAATTTATCTGTCAGGTCTTTTGCCAGATCCTCTGCCTCTTTTAATTTTATCTCTGCCACGCTGATCTGTCCCTCTAACTCTTTTACCTGATCTGCTGTGTAGTTCTGGCTTGCAAGAAGTGCTGTAAGCTGCTCCTTTAAGCTGTCGGCATCATTTTTTGCTGTGTTAACTTTTTCCACAGCATTCTTTGCTGCGTTAATGATCGCATCCGCTTTTGCTTCTTTCTCTGCTCTTTCAGCCTCCGCTTTTAATGCTGCATCTTTGAAATCATAGAAGCTCTTTAAGCTTTCATGTCCTGGGAAACGATCATCATCTTTTCCGGTGAGCCAGATGCCTTCATTGATCTTTCCTGTTTTCTTATATTCATCATAATATTTGTTGCTTGTATAAGCTGTTTTTTCCTCTGCGCTGGCTGTCTGATTGTATTTCTGTGTAGCCACGGTCTGCTCGCCAAGATTATTGGTATTTTTCTGCTGATAAGTTCCGGTGTAGGAAACGGATAAGGTTGTGGAGCTGTTCTCCTCGTCAACAACTGCCTGATCCGTTGTCTTCTCTCCCTCTGTGAATGCACCAGCCTCATAATGGAATTTGATCGCTACGTTAGGATCGTGTTTTCCGTTCCAACCTTTATATCCGTTAATATACATTTCGCCATCTTTCAGGTTGTCTACGATCTTCTTATTCTGGGACACTGCAGCTCCAAGGTTCTTTTCTGCATCTGCTTTTGCAGCATTATACACCTGATCTTTTAAATCTTCCAGATTTTTATTCTTTGCTGCATTTACAGCATTTGTCTTGGATTCCTCAGCGTGTGCGTCTGCTTTTACTGTCTGTGAATAAGTAATAACAATCGTGCCTGAAAATACGTTTTCATAGGAAGCAGAATCTGCACCCCAGTCTACCCATCTGCCGGAAGTATTTTTGTACTGATCTGTAGCATTCACTTTTGCATTTTCTTTATTAATACTTTCGATCTTATAATCGCCGCCAAGCAGGTTCTTTAACGCCTCTTCGTTGGTGAATTTAGCCAAAAGTTCCTTTGCTGCAATCTCGGCATTTTTCTTCTCGTATTTATCGTTATCATTATTGATTTTTTTCATTTCAACAACAATTTTCGATAAATCAATAGTTGTCGTAAATGTAGTTTTCTGGCTTACGGTCACATCTGCAGTCGCTGTTGCGCTCATGGACGTCTCGACATCTTTATCTCCGTCTTTCAATGCTGCTTTTTTATCGGCCAGATCCTTTTCTGCTGCCTCAACATTGTCATATGTCTTATCAGAAGATAATTTAGTTTCCGTGTATGTGATCTTGGAAACGTTTTGTTTTACCGTTTTGACCAACTTGCCATTTTCATCCACTGAATAGGTGATCTTTTTCTCACCGGAAGTTTCATATTGTTCGCTGTTGTAGTTATTGTTCACCTCGACATCCTTAGAAGCTGAGTCGACCACATAGAACTGTCCACCTATATTTACGATTGTGTATACCACTCCGTTATTTTCATAAACTGCGGTATCCTGATCATTCTGAAGCTTATCTGCCGGGAAGTTCTCTGCATTGATATTGAATGCAAGGCTTCCGTCTGTGCCCTTCACATCATAGGAAACCACTTCTTCTGCCTTCTCGAAAATAACAAGATCATCGCGGGTATCGTTGAGCTTGTAGTTCAGATATACAGTTTGTGTGTCACCTGCCACATCTTTGTAAGTCACCTCACAATAGTTTTTGTTATCATTCTGATTCCAGGTCCACTTGCAGTCAACAAGTTCTCCCTTTGCAAGTTCCGGGATGTAGTAATTCTTAAGAATCACTTTGAACAGTTCATCTTCTTTTCTCCAGTTTGTGGAGGTATCCCCTGCGCGTTCTTTTTCCAGAGCGATGATCTCAAGTGCTGCTTTCTGTGCATCGGTAAGCTCTGGAATTGCTGTTTTGGCTTCCTCTGCTGCCTTCTGAAGGCTCTCTGCTTTCTGCTGGACAGCTGCAAGATTTGCTGCGGCAGCAGTTGCCTCGGCACTTGCTGCCGCAACTGCTGTATCATAAGCTTCCTGTGCCGCCTTAAGCTCGTCTAACGCTGTATTGTATTCAGCTACTTTGCTGTCATAAGCTGCTTTGGCAGTCTCATACGCTTTCTGTGCATCGCCTACAATACCAGCTGCCTGATCGTAAGCATCCTTCGCATCCTCAATGTCTGTTGCAGAATCAATTCCAGCTTTTGCTTCCTCAAATGCGTCTTGTGCTTTCTGCTGCTCTTTCTGTGCATCATCCGCAATTGTATTTGCCTCATCTGCTTTTTGATCTGCCTCTTTAAGAGCTGCATCGGTTTTTGCTGCGGCATCTGACGCTTCGTCTATGCGATCCATTGTTTTGTCAACCATTTCTTCTGCCACATTCACATCTGTACCGCCTTCGAAGGTTCCGTTTGCGGTAGTATCTAATTCACCTGCTGCACCTTTTGTTGTCTGATCTGCGCCACTGCCATCCTTAAGGATTGTGTCAACTGCTGTATTTACCGCATCTTTTGCTGCAGTTGTATCAGTTTTTACATTCTGTGCTGCATCGCTCTGCTGAATTTCTTTCACCTGATCTGCGGCAGATTTCTGTGTTGTTACAGTTGTTGTACTCTCTTCCGGTGTTGTTTCACTGCTATTCTGTCCATCTGCATCCTCAGCAAATGCTGCAATCGGAGTAGATAATGCCATCATTGCTGCCAGTCCGACCGATAACGATCTGATCACGTTTTTGCTGGCTTTTTTGGTTAATTTTACGCCTGTAGCGTTTTCCATCATTTCCTTTTTCATCTGCGTAAACCTCTTCCTTCCATTTTAATGTTTATCTCGCTGCACTTTTTGCCAAGGCTGCAAAAAAACATATTTGTCCTTTTTGTTATACTAACTATAACATTCAGGGCGTTACATAAAGTGTTATAAAAAGAACTAATTTTTGAAAAATCAGAGGTTTTATAGTAGTTCTTCTAATAAACGACGCAGCATTTATAATTTAGCAACGCTGCTCGGTCTCTTTTGTGTAAGTTGCAAGATATTCCTGGGCTTGCTGCGGAGTTATTGCAAGTTTTTTCTGTAAACGTTCTAAAATGGTTTTCTCTGAAAGACCAAATTCATATCCTGCCGCAATGATTTCTTCCGCTCTTCCTTCCGCTCTTCCTGCCTGTTCTCCCTCTTTCCATGTCTCTTCAAATACGGTAAACATTTCATTTTCTCCTTTCCGCTCCAATAATTGATAATCCAGTTTACTGTTCATTACACTTGTCACTGTCCTGATCACAGTTGTATCGACATGATTCTTTTTAACATAATGAATCGCCTGCTCTTTTCTTTTTCCAGGTGTCTCCCTTTTATCGATCAACATTCCCACTAAGTTGAACAAGTCTCTGTTGTTGACATTATGTAACTTTAAATTATTATTTCCAGCCTCGATCAATATCATTTTATAATCATTTACATAACGACTGAATTGCTTGGGAATATCTAACATCCCATGTAATGATACTGCGCCATCCCACGGTCGTTCACCATAATAAATAACAGCCGTGATCACTGGTATAAATTTGTCTGTTTTTCTCATTTTAGACAAAAATACATCCGAAGATAATCCCTTGCCATTCTTATACTTTACTGCATTATTATCATACTGCTTTTTGTATGCTCCATAGTCATAACCCATTATTCTCATAGGCATTGCATAATGAATATGTTCCTGACTCTCCATCCCAAGCATCACAAAATTAATCCCATATCTGGTAGATTTCTTGCAAATTGCAATATTATCCCGTGAAGCTTTCAGTGTTTCTGCATAATTTTTATGCTCCAATATAGAAGATTCATCTGTATCTAAATCTTCTAATTCTTCCGGTCTGATAACCGTTTTTCCATCAAACAGAACCGCATTAAAAAAATCTGAAAACCGTTCCTTGTTTTCCCAATACTTTTTTAATACTACATCTGGTTTGTTATTTCTTTTTTCTTCTAACAATAATATTCTCCTTCTATTATACTATGTACTGCATTTTTCTTTCAATAATAAACTCATGTTCACTTACCATTTGCTATATAGTTGTGGATATTGGGAATCCATGCCGATCCAGCATATATGATTTCACTCATTTGATAAAAAAAGATTTTTGCTTTACGCATTTTTAGAGTAACGGATTGCTTATATTCTGTCAAGGGATTTAAAAAAATTAAGCCAGAGGAATTTTCATGTTTTTCCTCTGGCTTAGTTTTTGATTTGTTTAATCTGTCAGATTTTCTTTCAAGGTCTTGCGCACTGCGCCCGGGCCTGCGATTTCTTTTACAAATAATTCTTCAATTTTCTCTCCGATACCGGCTTTGTAAAGATCGATGCCGAAAATATTTTCATTGGATAAAATACTCTTTAACTGTCCTGTATAGGATTCTTTCTCACCAAATTTTACATCTTTTAAGGCAGCTGTTAATTCTGCAAGCATTGGATCAGAAGATAATTCAAACTTTTCTCCCTTATCATCGACGCCAAGCAGATATCTGCACCATCCTGCAATTGCAAGTTGAATTGCTTTTAACTTCTTCGCATCCCCATACTGAGCCACATAGGCTTTGATCGTTTCGCCATAGCGAATGCCCACTTTCTGGGAGGTATCTGTTGCGATACGCTGCGGTGTATCCGGCATAAACGGATTTGGAATACGCACATTGATAACTTCATCCACAAAAGCTTCCGGCGATAAGATACCCGGATCTGTAACCACCGGCATTCCCTCTACAGGACCGATTTCATGGACAAGCCTGTTCAGTTCCTCATCTTTCATTTCGTCTGCGATCAGGGTATAACCTAAAACGCATCCGTAGACTGCAAGTGCTGTATGCAGTGGATTTAAGCAGGTTGTAACTTTCATGCGCTCTACTTTATTTACAGTATCCCGGTCTGTCATATAGACGCCTGCCTTTTCCAATGCAGGTCTGCCATTCGGAAAATGATCTTCGATCACAAGATACTGTGGTCCCTCTGCGTTTACAAACGGCGCTATGTATGTATTTTTTGAAGTGATGACCGGTGCAATATCCTCAATGCCAAGTTCCTCCAAAGATCTGCAGACGGATTCTGCCGGTCTTGGGGTGATCTTATCGATCATTGACCATGGGAATGACACCTGATCTTCATCTGAAATGTAATTTACAAACTCGCCTGTTACATATCCTTTTTTCTCCCACTCTTTTGCCATAGTCAGAATGGAATTTCTTAATTTTTCTCCATTGTGAGAGCAGTTATCCATGGAAACTACTGCAAGAGGAGCCTTTCCTGCCTGAAAACGCTCGTACAGCAATGCGCAGACAACCGCCATTGCAGACACCGGTTTTTCAGGTCCGTTGTCAATATCTTTCTGAATAAATGGAAAATAATTTCCATCCACTCCCTTCAACGCATATCCTTTCTCCGTGATGGTAAATGAGATCATCTGGAGATTTTTATCGGAAAAGATTTCTTTTAACCGATCCCACTCCTCCGGCACTTCTGACTGCGCTTTGATTGCCTCTGCCAGAGAACCTAGCACCTTTTTATCCGTTGAGCCGTCGGCTTTTAATGTCACAGCTAAAACGAGGTTATCATATGGTCTGTATATTTTATCTACCACATCGAAATCAAACGTTTCCACACAGGTAATCCCTTTTTTCATCTCTCCGGAAGATATCAGTGTATCTGCGATCCCTCCGATAAAAATACGGAAAATATTTCCGGCTCCAAAATGTACCCACACCGGGTTTTTCTTTGTCTCTTCTGCCACTTTTTCAATATCATAAGAAGGAAGTCCGATTCCTGCGTTTTTCCACTGTTCTTTTTCCTGCAAACCCTGTAATGTCAGTTTCATCTCTGCTCTCCTTCCTTTTTTGCAGCTTCCCACAGTCCGCGAAGATATGCTGCGCCTAATGCACGGTCATAAAGTCCATACCCCGGCATTGCTTTTTCTCCCCAGATCATTCTTCCGTGATCCGGACGGATTGGGCCATCAAACCCATCTTCATAAAGCGCTTTGATAATGGCATACATATCAAATGTGCCATCCTCGCTGAGATGTGCGCTCTCCTCAAAGTCTCTCATTCCATCGTTAAATCTCAGGTTTCTGATATGTGCAAAATGGATTCTTCCTTTTAACATATGAATGGTTGCGATCAGGTCGTTATTTAAGTTTGTTCCATACGAGCCCATGCAGAATGTCACACCGTTATGTTTATTTGGCACCATATCCATCATTCGTTTTAATTTTTCCTGTGATGAAATGATTCTCGGCAGACCGAACACACTCCAGCCCGGATCATCCGGGTGAATTGCCATATTTATATCATATTTGTCGCAAACCGGCATGATTGCTTCCAGAAAATATTTCAGATTCTCAAAAAGCTGATCCTCATCGATTCCTTTATATAATGCAAATAAATCCTTGATTTTTGCCATTCGCTCCGGCTCCCAGCCCGGCATGACTGTTCCATTCATGTCATCTTTGATCGCATCAAACATTTTCTCCGGGTCCATTTTATCAATTGCATCCTGATTATATGCCATTACCGTAGAACCATCTTCTCTCACACGGTCAAGTTCTGTTCTTGTCCAGTCAAATACCGGCATGAAGTTATAGCAAACCATATGGATATCTGCTTTTCCGAGATTTTCCAATGTCTCAATATATGCCTGGATATCATGGTCTCTGCCCGCTCCGCCTGTCTTGATCGCATCGCTGACATTGACACTCTCAATTCCTGCCAGATGAAGGCCTGCGTCCTCAACCTCTTTTTTCATTACAAGAATTTCATCCAGATTCCACACTTCTCCCGGCATTTTATTATATAATGTAGTAATGATCCCGGTTGCATAGCGTGTCTGTTTTATCTGTTCCAAGGTGACGGTATCATAATCTTTTCCGAACCATCTCATTGTCATTTCCATTTTTCTGATCTCCATTTCTATCTGTTATATTCAAAAACAACTGCGAAGTTTTAACCTGAATCAAAACTCCGCAATCACTGATTTATCCGAGGAAAAAGTTCATCGGAACCGTCACAAGAGACGGGAACAAAACCATAAGCAGTAATATCACTACCTCAGCCAGAAGGAACGGCCATATCGATTTTACCATTCTCTCCATGTTGATCTTTCCTGCGCCGCAGGCAACATTTAATACTGTTCCTACCGGTGGTGTAAGTAAACCTAAAACCGTCATTAAGATAAATACCACTCCAAAATATGCAACATCGATTCCTGCTGCTTTCACTGCCGGCAGTAATACAGGTGTCAGGATCATAATGGTAGGCGTTACATCCATGGAAGTTCCAACAAGGAGCACGATCAGGCAGATAATTAGCATTAATGCTACTGGATGCTCAATAAATGGTGCTAAAATTCCCGTAACAATGGATGGAACATTTGCCACTGTCATCATCCAAGAAGATACCATTGCTGCTGCAGCAAGAAACATGATTACAGAAGATGACTTTGCCGCAGAAACAAGGCATTCCATCAGCATGCTGATTTTTAATTCTTTGTATACAAACAGTCCGATCACTAATGCATATACTGCTGCGATAACTCCAGCCTCTGTCGGTGTAAATTTACCACTGCGCAGTCCAACAAGAATAAACACCGGAAGAATCAATGCCCAAAGTCCGTCAAGCAATGCTTTTGCAACCTGTTTTGCAGACTGTCTCTCTGCTTTTGCGAGGTTGTCTTTTTTCGCAATAAAGAACCATAATACACACAAAGCACCTGATAAATATACAGCCGGTGCAATACCACCCATAAATAATTTTGTAACGGAAACACCTGCCTGCACGCCAAAGATAATCATTGGTACAGACGGCGGCATGATCGGCGATAAAATATTTCCTGCTGCGATCAGTCCGGTACAGGTATCACGCTTATAACCGGCACGTACCATCATAGGAATGAGGATCGCTCCAAGGAATGCAGTGGAAGCAACAGCTGATCCGATCATACTTGCAAATAAGAGAATTGCCATGATTGCAACATAGCCCAGTCCGCCGCGGACATGTCCGATAATCGCATTCGCTGCATTTACAATACGCTTTGTAATACCGCCGCGGTTCATAAATTCACCTGCCATGATAAAAAACGGAACTGCCATCATGGAAAAGGAATCTGCACCAGAAAATAAATTCTGTGATAAAATCTGGGCATTAAAGCCATTCAGATATAACATCATACAAACACCACTGAATAAAAGTGCGAAGCAGATTGGAAGTCCAATCAGCATACCACCGATCAGGGCAGCTAAAAATATTACTAATGTCATGTTATTTTCCTCCCTCTTCTCTCAGTCTTCTTGCATATTCTTCATCCGAAAGATTCTCTGCACCATCTTTTGCCTCTGCAGCGATCTCATCATCATCCGAAGTGCTCATCGTAACAATCTCTGATATTTCAGATGGATTTTTCAGCGCATGGACGATGTTTATCACCGCCATGATCGCAATTGCCACGCCTGTGATGATTCCAGCAAAATATAATACAGAATATGGGATTCCGAGTGCTGCTGTTCTTGAGGCGGTATTCTGTGCCACCATTTTTTCAGAACCCCACACTAAAATAATCATTAAGATCGCAATAATTGTCTGGGAAACAATATACATTACCATCTGCACCTGCGGCTTCATTCTGCTGATGAGTGTATCCACTCCCAGATGTGCATTAGCACGCATTGCACTGATTGCTCCGATATAGGTAACGTATACAAAAAGGTATCTTGCCAGTTCTTCTGACCATGTCAGCCCGGCATTAAAAAAGGTTCGAAGTACAACATTTAAAAATACAAAGAACACCATTAAGCCGGTAAGAATACCTGTAAAATAATCAATACCTTTAAATAGCTTATCTACTAATTTGTTCATAGTCTGCTTCTCCTTACTCTACTTTAATGTCATCTACCATTTTTCTGACATCATCTACCCAGTCATACTGTGCATTCAGATAATCGTAAACCGGCTGTATTTTCTCTTTCATCACTTCTCTGTCCTCATCGGAAAGTTCTGTAACGACCAGTCCATTATCTTTCATAAACTGCTTATCATCTAAAAGCTGCTCCTCATATAAATCCCATGCGTAATCTGACGCTGCCTGTGAAGCCTCTTCAAATGCTTTCTGATCCTCTTCACTCAAGCTGTTCCAGAACTCCTCCCCTGCAAATAATTCCAAAGATGAAATGATATGATTTGTGTCATAAACATAATCCTGAACTTCGTACCAGCCTTCTGTCTTTACCGTAGCAAGCGGATTATCCTGTCCATCTGCCACTCCCTGCTCCAATGCAGTAAACACTTCACCCATATCCATGATAACAACGTTGGCTCCAAGACTTTCGGCAAGTTTCACATGAATTGGATTATTTGGCATTCTGAGCTTCTGTCCGTTGAAATCATCAAGGCTTTCCAGCTTCTTATTAGATGTAAACTCTCTGGCTCCGTTCGGATACCAGGAAAGCAGCTTCAATGGCTGTGTACTCTCAAGGTCTTCTGCAATATATTCCCCAAGTTCTCCCTGATAGCACACTCTTGCGTGTTCTACGCTGTCAAACAGGAATGGGAAATCCGGGATAGACATTTTCGGTGTTTCAGACCACATGGTTGTTCCGACTACGCACATTTCCACGATTCCACTTTTCGTATAGTCATATGTTACCTTTTCGCTTCCAAGTACACCGGAATTATAAATCTGGATATCATAACGTCCATCGGTCGCCTCTTCCACCATCGGTTTGAACACATCTGCCAATGCCTGTGCGGCTGGTGTCTGATCTGATACACAGACCGCAATTTTTACTAATTTACCTCCACTGTTTTCACCGGTCGCTGAGCAGCCTGTAAAAAGTCCTGTCATCATTGAACCGATCAGTAATGCACTTGCGCCTCTTTTAATCGCCTTTGCAAGTCCCATAATCACTTTCCTCCTAAATGAAATGTTTGTAAGTTGTTTCTGGCGTTTTGTTTGTATGCTAGTATGGTAGTTCATTTGCTTATTTTTTTCAATATGTATATTTTAACATATTATCATCCTGTTTTTTATGCATATTGCATAATATTACTTTGTTTTTTCTTTTTTATTGACTTCTTTTTTCTTTTATGTAGAATACTAGTATGTAAGTTGTTTTGTGGCATTCCTAAATAATCAATCATCTATTTCAAATTAAGATAAGGAGACTATTATGAAAGCCGTACAAATTGTAAAACCAAATCAATTAGAAGTAATTGACATTGAAAAACCAGTTATTGATCCTAAAAATAATGTATTAGTAAAAATGACCGCTGCGGGAATCTGCGGATCTGATGTTGGAATTTATCATGGCACCAATGCTGCAGCTACTTATCCGCGTATTATCGGACACGAAATGGTTGGTGTCGTTGCAGAGGTTGGAGATAATGTTTCTTCTTTAAAAATAGGCGACCGCATTATCATCAATCAGGTAACAAGTTGTGGTCACTGCTACCCATGTTCCAAAAACCGTGGAAATGTATGTGACAACCTCAAAGTAAGAGGCGTACATATTGATGGTGGCTACCGCGAATATATCGCAGTTCCAGAATCTGACTGCTATCTTCTTCCAGATTCACTCTCCGATCAGGATGCCGTTATGATCGAGCCGACTACCATCGCTATCCAGTCCTGCACCCGTGCTGAACTTGAAAAAGACGACATGCTTCTTATTTATGGTGCTGGCGCACTTGGAAGCTCAATTTTAAAAATTGCACATACAATCTGCGACCATATCATTGTAGCAGATATTATGGATGACAAACTCGCAGAAGCCAGAGAACACGGCGCACAGTTTACGATCAATGCCGCAACTGAAGATTTTCAGGCGAAGGTGTTAGAATACACACACGGCAGAGGCGCCACCGTCTCTATCGATGCCGCATGCGTGAAAAATTCCCTCTTATTACTGCTTCAGGCTACCGGTAATGCCGGACGTGTTATTACTATGGGATTTTCCACCGCTCCGACCGAAGTAAACCAGTTCCTGATCACTTCCAAAGAGCTGGATGTGAGAGGTTCCCGCCTCCAAAATAAAATGTTCGGAAAAGCAATTGATATGATTAAGGAAGGTACTCTTGACCTGAACAATTCTATTTCGCATACATTTCCGCTTACAAAAGCGCAGGAAGCTTTTGATTTTGTTGACAGCAGAGATCCTTCCATCCGCAAAATTGTTTTTACTTTTGATTTTTAAAAATTATCTGGCAAAAGTTTTTATTTGATAGTATACTAGTATATTATTAAGGAAATGGGGAGAAAAAATGGTCATTCTTCAAAAGGAACGCTCTGAAAATTCCAGATCCTATGCTGTCAGAGTGCTCTTATATAACATCATTCATCTGGAATTGCAGCCCGGAACCGCTGTCAGTGAAAATGAGCTTTCCACCACACTGTCCTTGTCAAGGACACCGGTCCGCGAAGCTTTAATTGAATTAAACCGCATCGGTCTGGTTGAAATCCTGCCACAGCGCGGCAGCTATATTTCCAAAATTGATTACAATATCGTAGAAGAATCGCGTTTTTTACGGCTTGTAACGGAAAATGCAATTTTAAAGCTTCTGTGTGATAAGATTGCAGATGCTGATATGGACGCCCTTGATTATAATATAAAAAAGCAGCAGCGCAGCCTCGAACAGAAGGATCGAGAGACTTTTCTGGAATTAGACAATGAATTTCATGAGCTGTTGTTCCGCGCTGCAGATAAAATGTGGTCTTACCATATTATCAAGGAACAAATGGTTCACTTTGACCGTCTCCGCTCCCTTTCCACAAAATCAAAGCAACACGATTATGTATTAAAAGACCACGAAGATATTTTGTATGCAATCAGACGACATGATAGTGAAATGGCAGAAATGCTTATGACCCGGCATTTAACCCGGCATTTATCGGAGAAAAAAGAATTGCTAACAATGTATCCTGATTATTTCACAAATAATTAAGACTGCCGATCATATAACCGGCAACTTTTGAAAAGACTGTCCAGAAATTGGCAGTCTTTTTCTCTTGTTAATTTCCCGTTTTTAGGGAAATTATGTTTTTATTTCTTGTTTATTTCCCAAAAATATCATATTATAGGAAATATAGAATAATTGCATATGCAATGGAGGGCATTATAATGGATAAAAAATTTTTGAAAGCAAAAGATATTGCCCAGCTTTGGGGAATTACTCCCCGGAGGGTAAATCAGCTCTGCACTGCCGGTTTTATTAACGGTGCATACAAAGAAGGAAGATACTGGTTGATCCCTTCTGATACAACAAAACCGGAAATCCTTCGAAACAAACAAACCCCACCTTTGTCCGGCAGATTACTCCCATGTCCGGTTGGAATCACTTCATATAAAGAAGTTTCCAAAGAATGCTATTATGTCGACAAAACGCTTCTCATAAAAGATATAATTGACGACCACAGCAAGGTTTATCTTTTCACAAGACCGCGCCGTTTTGGGAAAACACTTACCATGGACATGATCCGAACCTATTTTGAAAAAACATCCACAGATACATCCATATATTTTTCAGATAAAAAAATCTGGAATTGCGGAGATGCTTACAAGCAGCTTCAGGGGACTTATCCGGTCATTTTTCTGTCTTTTAAAGATGCACATCAGACTAACTGGACTGATATGTACCGCAGTCTGTGTTTTACCTTAAAAGAAGAATTTCTTCGCCATATAGAACTTTTATCAAGCAAAGCAATTAATGAATACGACAAAAAATACATTCACAATCTCATAAATGATGTCGCTGATTCTACCGATTATCAGTTTGCTCTTGGCAAGCTTTCTTCTTTACTTGCCACACATTATAACCAGAAAGTTATTATTATTATTGATGAGTACGACACGCCAATCCAACAAGGACACTTATATCATTATTATAATGAAGTTGTCGGTTTTATGCGGAATCTTTTCTCCTCCGCTTTAAAAGACAATGAGAATCTGGAATTTGGCATTTTGACTGGAATACTCCGCATTGCAAAAGAAAGTTTATTCAGTGGTTTAAATAATCTTGTTGTAAACACGATTTTGGATGACAAGTACTCAGAGTATTTCGGTTTTACCGTAAACGATATATCAAATATGGCAGCTTACTATGGAATGGCAGAAAAACTTTCAGAAATTAAAGAATGGTATGACGGTTATCTCTTCGGAAATACAGAAATATATAATCCGTGGTCTGTGATTAATTATTTTAACAATAACTGTAAACCAAAGGCTTTCTGGTCCCGAACAAGCGGCAATGAAATTATTGGTGAACTGATCCGCAGTTCCGACAAAGAAGTGTACGAAAGTCTCTCACTTTTACTGCAGGGAAAAGAAGTGCAATCCATTATTAATACGGATATTATTTACCCGGAGGTAAATGCTGACTCTGACACAATCTACAGCTTTCTGCTTGTCGCCGGATATCTGCGTGCCACAAGTGTGATCAGTGAATTTAATGACAACCCGATTTGTTCTCTTAAACTGCCTAACCGCGAGATAAAAAGTGTTTTCCAAAAAGAGATTTTGGATAATTATAATACCTTATTTAACGGCTCCCTGCTCCGAGATTTCGAACTAGCTCTGCGAACAGGTGATACTGCTCTTTTCACTGACACTTTGCAAAAATATCTCTTGCAGTCTGCCAGTACTTTTGACACTACAAACGAAAATTTTTATCACGGAACTGTTTTCGGAATGTTGGCAATACTCTCAGACCGATATTATATCTCTTCCAACAGAGAATCCGGCGAAGGGCGTTTTGATATACAGCTTGAGCCAAAAGATAAATCCCAATTGGGCTATATTATTGAATTTAAAGCCGGAAAAAACCTTTCAGATACCGAACTTGCTAATTCTGCGTCAAGTGCGATACAACAGATCCAAAGCAAAAAATATTCTACCGACATGGAATATCATGGTATCAAAAAAATTGGACTTTTTGGGATTGCATTCAGTGGCAAACGTGTTGCAGCTAAATATGAAGAAATACAACTCCATTCATAAGACACATCCTCTCATAATTCTGAAAAACTAAGGAATCAGGATTATGAGAGAATTTTTTGTCCAAAAATTGGATCCAGAAATTGGCAGTCTTTTTCTCTTGCATTCTTTTTCCGAATGTGGTATTCTCATTTTATCGAACATATGTTCTATCCTATTCTTTGATTGGAGGAGATCACATCCAGATGAAAATCCAGCAAAATATGTCACTGATGGAAAAACTTACGATTCTCTCAGACGCTGCAAAATACGATGTCGCCTGCACGTCAAGCGGTGTGGACCGCGGTGGTGACGGCATCGGCCTTGGCAACTCTATTTCCTGTGGGATCTGTCATACTTTTTCCGCAGATGGACGGTGTGTTTCCCTTCTCAAGATTTTATTTACAAACGAATGTATTTTTAACTGCTCTTACTGCCAGAATAATTGTAACTCCGATGTCCGGCGGGCTGCCTTTACCCCGGAGGAAGTCTGCGAACTGACGATGGAATTTTACCGGCGGAATTATATTGAAGGTCTTTTTTTAAGTTCCGGCATTATGGTAAGCCCCAACTATACGATGGAACTTTTATACCAGACCCTTTATAAATTGCGCACAGCGCACCATTTTAACGGTTACATCCATGTGAAAGCGATTCCCGGCGCTGATCCTCTGCTGATTGAAAAAACTGGGTTTCTGGCTGACCGCATGAGTATTAATCTGGAACTGCCTACCGCAGACAGCCTGAAAAGGCTTGCGCCCTGCAAGTCGAGAAATACCATTTTAAAGCCAATGCGCATGGTTCAGAACGGTATTACGGAAAATAAGAATGAAGTCGCTCTTTACCGGCACGCCCCGAAGTTCGTACCCGCAGGACAGAGCACACAGATGATCATCGGCGCAACCCCGGAAAACGATTACCAGATTGTGAGCATTGCCGAGAATCTGTATCAGAAATTTGATTTAAAGAGAGTGTTCTATTCTGCCTTTGTGAATGTCACTCACAACAGCAATCTTCCTGCACTGCCCGGCGGTCCGCCGCTCCTGCGGGAACATCGTCTGTATCAGGCAGACTGGCTGCTCCGCTATTATAAATTTAAAGCCGACGAGCTTTTAAGTCCGGAGCGGCCGGACTTTAACATTTTTCTCGACCCCAAGTGTGACTGGGCGATCCGGCATCTGGAATATTTCCCGGTCGAGATCAACCGTGCAGACTATGATATGCTGCTCCGTGTCCCGGGTATTGGCTATAAGTCTGCCAGCCGCATTGTAAAAGCAAGACGTCACAGCACCCTCGATTTTGCCAATCTGAAGAAGATAGGTGTTGTGTTGAAACGCGCTCTTTATTTTATCACCTGCTCCGGCAGGATGATGTACCACACGAAGCTGGAAGAAGATTATATCTGCCGCAATCTGATGAGCGATAAGACACAGATACCACGTGAGATCCGTGAGAGCGGTTATCAACAATTGAGCCTGTTCGATACCGGCTTATCCACGGAGCCGCTTCCGCTGTCGTAGATAAATGTAAAACTTTTATTTCCCTGAATATTTTCCTCAAGACAGGAGCAGGACATTATGCATGTATTTATCTGTGAAAACACACCAAACGGAATATTGACCGGCGTATACGATGCCTGGGAATTAAAGATTCAGGAAAGATGCTCCCACGCTGATATTTATCTGGTATCCGGCCAGCCGGATAATTACGAGCTGTTTTGCGACTACCACACCGTCGCACCCTCCGCTGAAAAAGCCGGAAAAGTTGTTTCCACGCTGAACCGGAAGCTTGGACACGATTTTTACGAGACAATCCTTACTGCTGTTTTATCCATTGATCTTTCCGGCAAGAAGAAGATGGACAAAGCGAACGCCGTGTATCAGACGATCGTTGCCGCACTTTATTCACCCAAAGGTGCCCGTGTATTGGATTCACTGAGTAATCCTTATATTTACCGTGTCTTTGAATTGTCCAGAGCCACAGCCTCCGAAGCCCACCACCTGAAAGGTTTTCTGCGCTTTTCGGAACTGCAGAACGGCGTTCTGTTTTCCACGATCCATCCCAAAAATAATGTCCTGCCAATTTTAGCAGAGCATTTTACGGATCGTTTTCCGCAGGAAAATTTTATGATTTACGATGAAACCCACCAGCTTGCGGCAGTCCACCGCGCCGGAAAGAATTATATGCTTGTAGATGCTTCGGACATCAATACCGAACTTCTTCAGAACTATTCTGAAAATGAAGCAAGATTCCAGAAACTGTGGCTGGCCTTTTTCGACAGTATTGCGATTGAAGCACGCACCAACCCCGAATTACAGGCACAGAATATTCCGAAACGGTTCTGGAAGGATGCTGTGGAATTAAGACACTTTTGTGAATAACCTTACCGCATTCTCCTCCGTCACACGCTCGACCTCCTCCGCTGTGATTCCTTTTAATTCTGCGATTTTTGCGATCACAAACGGAATATTGGAAGAATCGTTTCTCGTGCCGCGATGCGGTTCCGGTGCCATGTAAGGACAGTCCGTCTCAAGCAAAATGCGCTCCAATGGGATTGCCTCCACTGTTTCTTTTAGTTTTTTTGCGTTTTTGAATGTGACAACGCCACCGACACCGATGTAGTAACCCATTTTGATAAATTCCTGTGCCATCTCTCTGGAGTAGGAATAGCAGTGGATGACACCCGGTATCTCCTCTGCGTGAACCTCTTTCATCACTTCCATAGTATCGGCTGCTGCATCTCTGGAATGGATGATCACCGGAAGGTTGGTTTCCCTGGCAAGTTCCATCTGCCGTCTGAACCAGTAACGCTGTGCGTTCTGCACCTCCGGCTCTTTATCCCAATAATAATCCAGTCCGATCTCACCGATCGCAACGGTCTTTGGAAGAGATGCCTGCTCTTTTAACCAGGCAAATGTCTCTTCATTCAACCCGCTGATGTCACTTGGATGTACGCCCACCGCTGCATAAATGTAATCATATTTTGCAGCAAGTTCCAGAGTTGTCTTTGTTGTCTCTATCGAAGCCCCGACATTGATGATCCTGCCGATCCCTTTTTCCGGCAGGGAACGGATCAATGCTTCACGGTCATCGTTAAAACTTTCATCATCATAATGTGCATGTGTCTCAAATATCATAGCTGCCTCTCCGTCATAAAAGAATGCACTAACTATAGCATTTCTATGTAAATGTTTCAATGCGCATCCCATCAAATCATTTTATTTTTTCTGTGCACGCTTCCGGCGTTTTCTTATGATCAGTACGATCAAAAGCAATACAACCGCTGCACCGCCGCCGGCATAATACAAGGTGTGATCTGCCGCCGTATATACCAGTGCAAACGCCGCCTCGTATGGAATGTCTGCCACAAGGTAACTGCCATCCTCTGTGGTTTTTGCCAATGTCCATGCATCGCTGCCTGTTTCTCTGTACCAGATCTCATTTTTTCCTGAAGTGTCCGGCACATAAAAATGTGCTTTTACTGTATCATACATTTTGTCATGCAGGTGTTCAAGACTCCAGTTGTAAGCATACACGACATCTCCGTCCGGCAAATCTGTGTCACACTTTGCCATCTGGATGGAAGTGTCATCATAGAATTTCCCTTCCAGAAGAAAAACTGCTTTTTCATTTTCTGTATCGGAATTTTCACTATCTGCATCTTCTGTTTTTGCGCCGTTTATCACTTCCGATCCCACGATACTCTCTGTCCAACGGCTGTACTCTGCCTCCACCGTTTCATTTTCCGTCATTGGTTTTCCAACCAGATCCTCCGGCCAGACTGCATAGTAACCATCTTTTTCCGGAATCTGTGGAAGATCAGATTCACTGAAGCTTCCATTATATACGATTGTCTTTACAATATCCACATTATCTTCTGCCCGGAAAGTTATCTTCACTTTATGGAATCCTTCCGGAATATTCTCAAGTTTCATGACCTCTTCATAACTTTTTTCATCTGCAATCCCAGCATAGTTGATATTGTCAATTCCATCAAGGTCATCGCCCACAAAAATGTTACCTTTTACCTCGCCCTCTTCAGACACAGTTCCTGCGATGCTTCCCAGACCTTCCCCATCACTTGTGATCGTAGATGCAGAAACACAGTTTTTCACGGTATATCCGCTTCCGACAATGCCTCCGACATAATCCTTTGCATTTACATTACAGAGACTGTAACTGTTGGAGATTGCACTGACACTGTTTCCTGCAATGCCTCCGGCATAATCCCCGGTATCAGATTTCACAGAGCCATAACTTTCACTTCCATAGACCAGTCCAAGTTCTTCTAATCCGGTAATACCACCGACACTGTTTTTCTTTGAAGTCACTTCCCCATAGTTGCTACAGCGGATGACAACATTATTCACGGTAGAACGGAGTGTAATGTCCGTAGAATCTGTAAGATCAGGATCAAACTCCGGATCGAGATCATATTCAATGTTCATCGTTCCGACAATTCCACCCACATTAAGATCGCCATTGACCATTCCGCGGTTTACACTTCCTGAAACAACACCATCTGTATCTTTTGCGCTGGCTGCGGACGAGATATCTTCCATATACTCCTCATCGCCTGTCACCACAGAAAGCGTATCTCCAACCGTATTCTGAATGCTTTTGATCTGCTTACTGATCTTCTGCACATCATTTGTGACAGACTGGATTCCATCATCCACTGTGTTCGTCAGCTTATCAATATCGCCGTTCGTATCTTTCTCTTTTATCTGATTGGAAATATCATCCATAAAATCTTCTGCCGTTTTATTGGAATCGGAGATTGTTCCACGAATGTTGGACAGATTACTGTTGATATTCTGCCATTCTTTTGAAACCGCCTCTGCCTGTTCTTTGTTTAAAATATGATTGTTTCCCTGGATACTATCTATTTTATCCAGAGAATTATGAATATTATTCATGTACTGCTGCGCTTCCGGGTTTGATTCCCCGATGGAATCTGAGAGGGAACCCAGAGATTCCGACAAAGTTTTCGAAGAATTATGGTACTGCTCCGACAGATTGTCCACATAGGTCTTTGCTGCTGTGGAGGTATCACTCATGGTCGAAGCAATGTTGCTTAAGGTCGTGTTGATGGAACTGACCGAATCCTGCACCTGATTTACCTTATCATCCAGATACTCCGATTCTATATACGGCTCCGCCTGACCGACAATTCCTCCTACATCTTTTCGTCCGTAGATTTCCCCTTCATTGTGGCAGTCGATGACTTTTCCACTCTGGCGTCCGGCAATTCCACCCACGTTATAACCCGTGTGTGCAAAACCGATTTTTCCCTGATTGATGCATTCACTGACAATTCCAGTCGAAACACCCACAATTCCGCCCATATCATTCCGGTCTATTACACGCCCTGTGAGATTTAATGTACCAATGTCAACGCCTCCAATATCCATCGTGGTTTTCAGCTCATCTGTATTGATGCTGCACTCCGATGTACACTCTGACACAAGTCCTTCGTTATTTCCAACGATTCCTCCGGTCTGATTGGTGGCTGTCACTGTTGCATTGCTCCTGCAGTTTACAATTTTTCCGGTCGGTTTGTTGATCCCTGCGATCGCTCCGACTGCTGTTTTTCCATTGACAGTTCCTTCAAAGGAACAGTTCCCGATCGTACCATAGTTCACACCGGCAATTCCGCCAATATTTTTACAGCTTCCCTCTGAAGTGATCTTACCGGAGATCTTCAGATCATTCACAACTGCGCTTTTACCCAGATAACGGAAAAATCCGTGATCCGAGCCTTTTACCTGCAGCTTCACATTACTGATCGTGTGACCGCCGCCCTCAAAATCCCCAGAGAAATATGCAACACCATTGAAATCAACCTTCGAAAGATCAATATTATGGGTAAGTTTTACCGTTTTTCCAACACTCCAGCTGTCATACTGACAGTTCTGTAAAAATTCTTCAAATGCCTTTTCATCGGCAATTTCGATGATCTGATTTTTATTTTCTGCCGTATCCGCACTGGTTGTGCTGTCTTTTTCTGTGGTTTCTTTTGTACCACTGCTTTCCTGTGAGGTGGCAGCCTGTATGGTCAACCGTCCGTTTCCTGCCAGAGCAGAAACGGTCAGTGTCATGGAAAAACACAGGGCAAGTACTTTCATTCTCATCTTTTTCATGACTTTTTCTCCTCCTGCTCTTCCTTTGCGACTGTCTCTGATTCTGCAGCCACATTTTCATCCTGCGTCATTCCCGGCAGCATTGGATTTTGTGTATCGTCATGTGTGACTTCTCCATGTCTGCCCGGTATGTGCGAATCTAACGACACTTTCATCTGTCCCTGGAATACACCAGAAACATCTGCATCAATCTCTCCCTGTACATAACCTTTTACATGTCCGGTCACCCTCACTCTGCCGGCAACCTCCTTCTGAGGACGTGAAATATTCATGGCAAGGGCTGTCTTCTCAATGATAAAATCACCAAACAGCAGGATCTGCGGCAACACAAAAAGAACCAGAATAATGGAAATTAACGTACCCCGTCCCAAAGCCACACCAATGGAGGCAACCGTCGGATCGGATGCGATCTCACCGATCAAAAATCCTGCACAGGTCAAAATCGTTCCGGAAGTAAAAATAGTTGGAAATGCCTGATTTAAGGATTCCGTAATCGCATCTTTGATCGGCATTCTCTGTTTCAGATCCATATATCTGCTGGAAATAACGATTGCATAGTCGATCGTTGCACCCATCTGAATTGCAGACACGATCAGGTATGCAATAAAAAATATGGTCTGCCCCCGCATTGCCGGAACTGCAAAGTTGATCCAGATACTTCCCTGTATGGTGAGCACCAGAAGCACCGGAAGCCCTGCTGACTGGAACGTGAAAAACAGGATGATCATAACAAATAGTGCGGTCAATACGCTGATCACGATATTATCCGATGCAAAGGAAGATTCCAGATCATGGTCACTCGTGGAGTTTCCTACCAGAATGACATTGTCTTTTCCGAAATATTTCGCCGCAATACCCCGGATCTCATCCATCGCATCGTAGGTTTCCTGCCCTTCCGCCGGAAGTGACAGATCTAATACAAATCTGGAATAGTCATCTCCCTGCAGCTGTAATTGCGCATCATGCAGCGTGTCATATAAGGACGTAAGCTGATCATCAAGATCTGCATCTAATGTCACATATCCTTCCTGATACTGGTCATACAGAAACAGGAACATATCAATGATCGGCACCTCATAATCATCAATGCCTGTAAATACCGGACCATACTGCTCCTCATTGTATGCATATGCTGTATACAAAATCTGTACAACTTCTACATCCAGATCCGTCAACTCTGCAAACTGTCTTGGGTTCAGCTTATCCGTCAGCATATAATCATCATTGATCGCCACATTTGCAAGTCCCAATGCCGAGTTTACATAATCCAGTTTTTCAATTTTTCCCAATACCTTTTTCTCGGAATCATAATCCCCTTTTGGAACCATGACAACCAACTGATTGCTGGCACCAAAGGTATTCTCAATTTTTTCACTTGCAATTTTCGATTCACTCTTTTTCGCACTGACAATGGAATTCGTATCATATATATACTGGCAGTGATTAGATTCCCAAAATGCAAATACCAGAAACACGATAAAAACCGGCGGAATGATGTATTTGGTCAGATTTGCAAATTTACCTACAAACGTAATTTTTGGTACATAGCATTTGTGATGGGTTTTATCAATTCCTTTTGCAAAAATCAAAAGCACGCCCGGCATTAAGAAGAAAACGGAAATCAGGCTGAGTATGATTGCTTTTACCAGAATGATACCCATATCGTAGCCCAGCCGGAACTGCATAAACATCATCGCAACCATGCCGGAAATCGTGGTAAGGGAGGACGAGCTAATCTCCGGGATCGCCTTGGAGAGTGCCACTTTCACCGCTTCCTCTGCATCCAGCGTCTCATGTTCTTCCATGAAACGGTCACACAAAATAATGGCATAGTCGATTGCCAGTGCCAGCTGAAGCACAACGGCAATGGAATTTGTGACAGATGAGATCGTTCCAAACCAGTAGTTTGTGCCCATGTTTAAAACAGCCGCCACACCAAATGTGATCAGTAATACCGGGATCTGCAGATATGCTTTTGTGGAGAGCATCAACACCGCGACAATGATGACAACCGCCAGCACAAGAATAATATTCATATCCTGCGAAAGAGACTCGGCGCTGCGCTCCTCCTCACCGACAGAGGAAGAAACATAGACATCATAACCATCCAGTGTCTCTTTTACTTCCTCCAGCGCATCTTTACTGATCTGCTCATCCTCCGTTCCGTCAAACGTCACACTAAACAGCGCATCCGCACCTGTGAAATGATCCTTGGAATCATCAAATTCAATCTGCTTCACACCCTCAATCTCTTCCAGATCGTCAACCAGAGCTTCCGCCTGCGCATAGGTGATATTCGAGACCATGACTTTGGCACTGCCATAAGTTGTGAACTGTTTCTCCATCAGTGACAGACCGATCCTCGTCTCACTGTCTGCCGGCAGATAGGATGTGATATCCTGATTGACCTGCACCTTATTAATAGAAAGAACACTGTAAATGATTGCCAAAACAAACAGAATTTCGATCGCTTTCCGCTTATTTACAATAAAGGAAGCGACGGTAAGCCAGAAATTCCCTTTTTCTTTTTCCTGTTTTTCTTCCATATTCATCCTCTTTCATGTTACATCTGAATCATTTTTCTTACGCAGCAAAACAGCAGTTGTTTTACCGCTGATTCATTTCACTATACTTAACATTGTGTTGATTATTTTATACTGCATTATTATAATAAGGGCATCTGGTTTACTCAATAAACATATTTTTCAAAACTGTTTGTTAATTGACATATTATGTACACTGTGTTGATTATTTCAGAAAATTTTTAGGATTATAAATTTTTAAACATAACTCCGGAAAAAAATAGCAGACGATAATATTACATTTTATATGAAAGGATCTCACATTATATGATGGAAGCAAAAACCGACCGCCGTATCAAGCGCACCCGCTATCTGCTTGTACACGCACTCACCTCCCTTATGCTGAAAAAAAGTATCAAGGATATCACCGTAAAAGAATTATGCGAGTCTGTTGACATCAACCGCGGCACTTTTTACCTGCACTACAAAGATATTTATGATATGTTGGAGCAGACCGAGCAGGAGCTTTTAGAACAGTTTGAGCAGGTCTTCAAAAATTATCACCCGGATCATACTCCGGATTTTCCTTATCCGCTGTTTGTCGAAATTTTTCAGATCATTGACCAAAACTCTAATCTGTGCTGTGCACTGCTGAGTCCCAATGGCGATATTTCTTTTTCTGTCAAGATCAAGAAATTGTTTGAACACCAATACATACACGAATGGATGGTTGCGCATCATTCAGCTGATTTTCTGCCAACTTATGAATATTTCAGCAATTTTCTCGTTTCCGGCTGCTCCGGTGTGATCGAGTCATGGCTGGCTCATGGCAAAAAGGAGACGCCGGAGGAGATGGCAAGACTTATCAGCAAACTGATTTCTACCGGAATGACATCTGTCTATCCGATACCTTGCGGACAGTCTGATGATCTGTAGAATTGCAGATCTTCATTTTGTATATTTTTACTAAACTTTTGTATTTTTTATCAATCAAAGCAAATTTTTGTTTCCTTTTCACACAAAATCATATATACTTATTATAGAATATTGGCTCCGGGGCAACGCTTCGGAGTTTTTGCTTCGCAAAACAAGAAATGCAAAACAAGGAGGAATTATGGATTTTGTTGGTACTGTCTGGGCGCTGCTTCCGCCGGTGATTGCCATTGTGCTTGCGCTGATCACAAAGGAAGTTTATATGTCGTTATTTATCGGTGTCGTAACCGGAGCTCTTTTATATACAAATTTCAGTCCGGTTGGAACGATCGAGGCAATTTTTGAAGTTATGATGGAAAAACTGGGGGATTCGCAAACGAAGTTATTAAAGCAAAAATAGGCGATGATAACGCAAATCATAGCGCGGCAGGTGGATCTCCTCGCCGCGGGCGAGCGCGTTGTATTTCTTGGCATTATTGTTGCATTGATGACAAGAGCCGGAGGCTCCGCCGCTTACGGAAAATGGGCAGGCAATAAGATCAAGACCAGATCCGGTGCACTGCTTTCCACATTTGCACTCGGTGTCGTGATCTTTGTCGACGATTATTTCAACTGTCTGACCGTTGGAAATGTCATGCGTCCTGTCACGGACAAGCAGAAGATTTCCCGTGCGAAACTGGCTTATATCATTGACGCAACTGCAGCTCCGATCTGCATTATAGCACCGATCTCAAGCTGGGCTGCCGCAGTCACCGGATACACAAACGGAGATGGTTTCTCTCTGTTTTTACAGACAATCCCGTTTAACCTGTATGCATGGCTTACCATTCTGATGGTGATTTTTATGGGTGTGACCGGTCTTGATTATGGTCCGATGAAAAAGTTTGAAGAAAATGCTGCAAAGGGTGATCTTTTCTCCGGCAAAAATGATTATGAAAATGTAAAAGAAAATATTATTTCCGCAAAGGGAAAAGTGATCGACCTTGTTCTTCCGGTCATTTTCCTGATTGCAAGCTGCATTATCTGCATGATTTATACAGGTGGTTTCTTTGAGGGCGAGAGCTTCATCAACGCTTTTGCAAACTGCGATGCATCCATGGGACTTGTGATGGGTTCCTTCATTACATTAGTGTTTGTGTTTTTGCTGTACCTGCCACGCCGCGTGATCACATTCAGTGAATTTGCCGAGTGTATTCCGCAGGGATTTAAGATGATGGTTTCTGCGATCCTGATCCTTGTTCTGGCCTGGACGTTAGGCGGTTTCTGCAGTACAAAATTAGAAGCCGGCGCCTTTGTGAGCAGCATGCTCTCCGGCAATATGACTGCAACCTCACTTTTCCCGGCTATATTATTTCTGGTTGGAAGCGGACTTGCTTTTGCAACCGGTACTTCCTGGGGAACGTTTGGCATTTTAATTCCGATCGTTACCGCTATGTTTCCGGAAACAGATCCGATGCTCGTTGTCTGCATTGCAGCTTCCCTTGCCGGTTCTGTCTGTGGAGATCACATGTCACCGATCTCCGACACAACGATTATGGCCTCTGCCGGAGCGCAGTGCCACCATGTAGACCATGTGTCCACACAGCTTCCTTACGCCCTGACGGTCGGTGGCTGCTGCGTGATTGCCTATCTTGTTGCCGGATTCACAAAGAATGTATTCCTCACAATGGCAGCCGGTGTGATCCTGCTTTTTGCTGTTTTATCATTTATCCGGTACCGGCAGGCACACAAATGTGATATGATGAAGTAAGGAAAATACTTAAGGAGAACTATTATGAGCAAAGGTATTGTTGGAAAAAATAACTGGGCTTTAGTCCTTTTACTTCTTGTCGGTGTCGTGTTAGGCGGTCTGATTGGAAAGTTATGTGCAGGTGTACCCGCTTTAGGCTGGCTTAATTACGGTCAGAGTTTTGGATTTGTCAATCCAATGGTGTTAGATCTGGGGATTTTGGTTCTGACATTCGGATTTACGGTTGATATCACAGTAGCCGGTATTCTGGGAATTGTGATCGCGATTATTATTTACAGATTACTATAATAAATGTATAAAAGGACTGCTGTTTTGCAAATTTTTATTCATGCTAAACAACAGTCTTCATAATAGTTTACGCTTCATTCCTAATAATTGGAAGTAAGTCTATAAATCTACAAATTTTACACTATGTATTTTAGAAATATCGGTTACTACTTCTGAAACATCTATATTCTCAGGCATAGAAATTCCAAAAATATATGTTATATATTCATCTTTCCGTCGTTTCATATTGCTTGATCTAATATCTATTTTTTTATCACTTAATATTTTTTCCAGCTTTTCAAGTGATTTTGTTTCCGAATCCATACAAACACGAAGTCTTCCGGGAACTTTGACATCCAGATACGAAAAATATTTATTCGACAACATACTTTGGATAACAACCGTAATTGCAGTCGCAATTATTGCCAACACATACATTCCTGCACCAACCGCCATTCCAACAGCTGCCATTACCCATATTCCTGCCGATGTTACCAATCCTCTTATTTGATTGCCATACATAAAAATTGTTCCAGCTCCAAGAAATCCTACACCTGTTACTATATTGCATGCAACCCTTGAAACATCTAACCTTATTCCATTATGCACAACATCTAAAAAACCATATTTCGATGCAATTGTAAAAAGCGCTGCTCCAACAACAAATTAAATGATTTTCGCTACTCAGATGACAATCTCTCTCAGTTTTTTGAG
>OLRH01000119.1_pt1 | contig 32493 bp, 27 predicted proteins | sample 1672321 | NCBI WGS metagenome assembly OLRH01 (sample SAMEA3136671, study PRJEB25190) | human gut metagenome | reverse complement strand
ATCCCGCTTCCTGTACCTGCAAGTGTCATGGCTATTATGATCTTATACACTGTTCCTGAAGTATATTTACTTTTCTCTGTACTGCTATTAGCCACAGTTGTGTCACTCATAATATACCTCCAAATTATCTTTTTACTATCTTCTTTATAAACTTATACACGCTGATTATGTCTGTGTCAAATGGGTTTATGCATTCAGTATAATCAGGTTTGCTTATTTTTCCCGGATCGCATCCTATATGCAGGCTTCCTTGTCCATATTTTTCCCATTTAAAATCAAGACTTTCACCCTTTTTGTTTCCTGATATCTCTGCTTTTTTGCTCCATCCTGCATTTCCTATATTCAGATCTATCTCTGCCGTATCTCCGGAAAATATAACATCAAGTCCACCTTTTATATTATCAATTATCCCATTTGATTCTATTTCGGCTGTATACGATACACCAATTTCATCTCCGGAAGTTATATCTTTCTTAGAAAATATAAATGACTTACTATGGTCCCCTATGATATCAACTGACAATCTGTATGACTGGGCAATATAGTCTGTCCCGGTAAAATCCAACTTGAAACTAAATTTATTTTCTGTATCGGCATATAAAGTAACCAATTCATCATCACTGTCTATTGCAAAGTAAAATGTTATATTTTCCCCATTCAGCAGATCATCTACAAATTGCTTTATATCATGTGCCATAGCCACTGCATTGTCAACGGTATCTATATCCGGCATATATTCGTTTAACGACTCATATACACTATTTATATCCAGTTCATGAGTTCCAAAGCAATCATCCAGATAATCATAAAAGTCATTTACATCAAATGTAACCGAATATAATTTACACTTCTCAGACTTATCTCCAAGAGAAAATATCTTTTTTCCCTCATAACTTCCATCCATGTCAAGAAAATACTTGATAGTCTTTTCTATCACGTCCGCATTTCTGTCGTTTTGATTTTTGAAGTTGTTTGATGCAAATCTCATGCAGTTCTCATAAGCACTTCCAAATGCATATACAGTTTCATTATCCAGCCTCAAAACTGTTGTCAGAGGCGAATTGCTCATATTTGTTATAAGATTGTCAGCATATTGTATTCTGACAGCCATATCATTTATGTATATGATAGATGTCTTACTGTTGACATATAATTTAAAACTACTGTCATCTATAGATGTCTGTGCGAGAAACTTATTCGTCTCTGCGGATCTGAGCATATCTATCTCTAAATTTTTGCCATTTGTATCATCACTGTTATCAGAAAATGATAGATTTAAATCACCTTTTATCACCTTCTGAAACATATCATAAGTTCCATAATTTTTATTCAATTCAGAATCTTTACATGAACCTATGGTATTTGCCATAGCCTGAGCAAATTTCACCTGAGGTTTTCTCAGATAATGAAAAAGAATAATTGCAACAATAGCTGTCATCAATAAGATGACAGCTGCAACTATTCCTATTATTCTTTTAATAACCTTATTTTTCTTTTTTGTATGCATATGCGTCATGATTCTCATTCAACCAATCTATAGCTGCACATAACCCCTCTTCAGAAAAATCAAATTGCTTTGACCCTTTCTTTTCATCAGGAGTAACCTCAAAGCAGAATGGCTCAGGCCAGATAAATGCTGTCAATACAGTCTTCATCTCTTTTTCGCCTGATTCATCTGTTTCATTATCATTATCCACATCATTCTCTACGGGAACAGAATCTTTCTGTATCATATACCTTATTCCCTTATCACTGCCTTTAAATGGCCTTGACTTATAAAATTCCAATGCCAATAACTCTGGACGTTCTATCATTTTATCACCTACTTTACTGTGAACGGATAAACTTCTATTATATTCTTTGTATTTTCATTTATAAGATAAAGATATGTAACACCCTTTGGAATACCATCTCCGCCTATCTTAACCCATGAAGACCATCCGTCTACAACACTGTCTGAAAAACTGATGCTGTCAGACTTATTGCCATCCGAGTATACTACATATCCACTTATCTTCATGGAATCATCACCAGAAAATCCAAATGAGGTATGTATATATATATCAGAATCTGCACTTGCCTTTATGCTGTTGGACTTCTTCTCCATATCATCCTGGCTGTTATTTACAAATGACTCTATATTCCATCTTACAAGTTCCGAGTATACTTTCTGGGCCTTTTCATTTCCTGCATATCTTAGCTGTCCCAGATATGTCATAGTTGTCTCATTTGATGCATTTTTGTTTGCACCTATATATGCCAGTTTTGCTTTTACTATCTTATCTGATACGTTTGCCTTACTTACCTTCTCATAATATTCTATTGCATTTTTATAATTCTTATCCTTATACTCCTGTCCGGCTAATGCAATATAACACTTATCTTTTTCATCTACACATTTCTTATAATCAGGATCTACCTTTTCATAACTCTTAAGTGCATTCTTATAATCTTTTTCCTTATAGTATTCACCGGCCTTGAGATATACGCACTCACTCGCCCTTGTCTTATAATCATCATACTCAGACTTTGTATACATGTCATAGGCATCATCATATTTGCCTGCCTTTAAAAATTCTGAGCCCTTATTATAGTAGCACTGTGCAAGAAGTGTTTTGACATCGCTATAATCTTCTATGGTTGAGAGAATGTCTATGGCTCCATCATAATCCTTTGAACCTATAAGTGACTGAGCTTTCTTATATGTACACTCTATAACCTTATCAGATGAATCCTTGTATGAACCCGCGTTCTTGAATGCATCTATAGCCGAATCATACGAGGCTGCATTCATCTGATCCATCCCGGCATTGTAATAACACTGGTCAGCCTTATCAAATGCGTCTGAACTGGTTATTTCATCTGATTTGTCGCTTGCTGAGTCTCCCAGATCTTCGGCTGCCTTCATACTGTTTCCAGATTTTTTATAATATTCTGCAGCCTCAAGATTTCTTCCTTCTTTCTCCAGATCTGCAGCATATCTATAATAAGCTTCTCCATTTCCCTTGCTATATGAATCCTTAAACTTGCCAAGATCCTTATATATTGTGACAGCTTCTTCGACTTTTCCCTGTGTCATCAGATCTTCTGCCTCATTATACTTTCTGAACTTTGGAACATATATTATAGAAAGAACAGCGATTGCACTGACAACAACTATAGGTATCACGATCAATGCCGCTTTTGCTCCCTTACTCATGCCCTTTTTCTCGCCTTTTTTTCTTATCATCACATCAGAGTCATCCGGAATCATCTTTGAAGCGCCCATACCTGGCATCTGCTGCATCTGTGGGTTTGACTGTCCTGACATCTGCTGCATCTGTGGGTTTGACTGTCCCGGCACCTGCTGCATCTGCGGGTTTGACTGTCCCGGCACCTGCTGCATCTGTGGGTTTGACTGTCCCGGCACCTGCTGCATCTGTGGATTGACATGTTCCTGCTGAGCTGATGTGAGAACCGTGGTTCCTTCCTCTTCTTCCTGAACCGGATTTATCATAGGAAACTCTTTTCCACATACAGGACATTTTTTAATATTATCTCCCAGTTCACATCCACAATTATCACAATACATAAATATCTCCTCCATTAAGCATGCATATATGTAATCATGCATATATGCACTGTATTAACATAATATCCTCATAATCTCAGCAAAGACCACATGTTCCTTATAACTCCCTGTATCTGCATGACTATGAGTTTGTCTTAAATATAAATTCCTCATTTGAAAGTCGTATCACACTGTTGTCAGGTATAGGAACATCCACATTACTATATACCTGTGTTCCATTAAGGTAAGTATGGTTTGTTGAATTATTGTCCCTGAGGTAATTAATTCCATTTATACTCGTTATATAGGCATGTCTTCTACTTATAGATTTGTTGCCCGTAACTTTATAATCAACTCCCTGGTCAGCCTTACCTATACAAAATACCTGTTTGGTGATCTGAACCATCTCACCAGTATTTCTTCTCATAAGTGTAGGTGTATGACCACTGACTAAAGTTCTGTTATTAAACAATGTCGTAGGCGGCTCTTCATCAGTCTGTTCACTGAGTCTCTTTGCCTCTTCTGCCTGTCTCCTAGCCAGATCTGCCTGTCTCCTAGCTTCCTCTTCATTCTTTCTTGCAGCAAATTCTGCCTGAATTCTAGCTTCCTCCGCCTGCATCTCCTGCTCTCTGGCGCGTCTTATCTCATCAGCATATTGTGAAGAAGCTTTCTCAGCTCTCTGGCGCTCTTTCATAACTGACTCAAGCATCTTCTGGATCCTAGCCTTCTCCAGGTCATCAAAACTACTCGAATCTCCAGGTCCGGTTTCTCCGTCCTGCACAGCAAGGACAGCAGTTCTTTCGTAATCTCTGGCTTCCGCAGCAACTTTCTGTCTCCATATCTCTGCCTCAACTCTCGCTGCCTCAGCCTTCATCCTATTATCTTCTGCCTGTCTCGCAATATTTGCCTGATATTTTGCCTCTTGTATCTGCTTCTTAGCTTCATTTTCAGCATTTATTCTGGCCTCCTCAGCTTTCTTTGCTGCCTCTTCTGCCTTCTGGATGGCCATCTCTTTACTGTTTACATCTTTATTCTCCTTCAGGACTTCACTTCTTCCCTTTTCACCCTGAATAATGAGCAGCTGACTTGACGCCCTGAGTTCCGATACAAACTCATTAAAATGAAACGCATCAAATTCTCTATGATCGTTAAAATAATCAACTATCTGATTTGCACATTCTATGGCTGGTGTATGTGCAAATACAAATCCAGACAATAGTGCTTTTATAAATTCTCCAATATTTCTTGGTTCAAATCTTGTATCAAGAGGAAGATATAAGAGCTGAACACTGAAATCACTCAACCTTACGAACATATAGTTGCTATCCCAGACAACCTTATCAAATACAAGTCCATTCTGTATTATTGATACCAACTGCTTGCTTATGCTGAATATATATTCTATAAGCTCATCGCGGAATATAGGTTTCTGCATTATCTGCTGAAAACTCATATCTCCATCTATCGAAAATTCCAATTTTCTTTCACCCTTTACAAATATCTCTCTGCACATACTTGTATTTCCAGCAAATGGAACATTAAAAGCGTTGAGTTCATACTTGTTAATAGGTGTCACCTGATCCAGTTTATATTCTATTTTCTTATATTCTTTTAATGCCTGAGTCATATCCTACCTCCCACAAAATTAGCCACTAACACTTCTACAGTATACCAAAATGAAAATGCATATTCAAGATTTTGTATCGTCAGGTTGCATAGTGAGTACTTGAATATCAGTGCACTTTGACGACTCTAAAAAGCAGACACATGAAAATAAAGAAAAACCTTGCTATCAAATGATAACAAGGTTTAAATCAGAGGTGCGAGCCGGATTTGAACCGGCGATGACGGTGTTGCAGACCGGGGCCTTACCACTTGGCTATCGCACCATATTATATTGTATGAGAAAACCAATTATATATGTTGTTTTTTCTCAAGCTCCCCGAGTAGGGCTCGAACCTACAACCCCTCGGTTAACAGCCGAGTGCTCTACCATTGAGCTATCGAGGAATAACGTCTAAATGCATCTCCTATAAAGGAAACGCAGAAGGAGGGATTTGAACCCTCGCACCGCGTAAACGGTCTACACCCTTAGCAGGGGCGCCTCTTCAGCCACTTGAGTACTTCTGCAAAATGCCTAATTATAAATCTCCTACCAAAGAGTATTTAATTTTTGACGCTTGTTTATAATATCAAATTTTCATATCAATGTCAACTACTTTTTTTCTTCAAAAATAATGGGTATACAGAAATTTCTGCATACCCACTATTTTTATGTTTTATATACTACATTAGTATCTTGATGTCCATGAATATGTATACCATGTCTTAGCTGCACTGTACTTCTTATTACCTATCTTTACAACAGGTACTACAAATACACCAAAGTCCTTATATGGCTGAAGACCTGTAATGGTGAAAGATGTGGTTGAAGCACTGAGTGTCTTCTTTGACCAGTGACCACTGTCTTTTATTCCACTATCCTTGCTGACATAGATAATATACTTTGTAGCATTTGCTACCTTTGGCCATGTAACTCTTGCTGATGAACCTCTTGCTGATGTGATCTTTACTGCTGCCTCTGGAATAATTGTTGTCATAGCTGACCACTTACTATAACATACAGCCCTGTCATTCTTTATGTAAGATCTTACTCTTACCTTGAATCCCTTGTTCTTTATAGCTGCATTTACCTTTGAGTTAGTGATGCTTATATATTTTGATGTGCATGATCCTCCTGAAAGTTTCTTCTTTCCATCAACTGTATATACCTCTACCTGATATCCAGCCGGATATGTATAGTCATTAGGATTGGTATTCCAATATATTGTAGGATAACTCTTAGTGCTGGTTGGAATCCATGACAGATTTCCCTTTGCGCCATTTGCAACATACATAGGTGTTGAAGGCGATGACAATATATATGAGTTTGATGTAGAATATGCCTTTGCAACAAATCCTGACTTTGACTTCTTGTATGGTGTTACTGTTATCTTATAATGCTTACCTGCTGAAGCTGACACTTTTATTGAGTTCTTTGCAATAGCCTTTGAAGCGCCATCATTCTTGCTTACAATATATCCAGATGCACCTGCTGATTTCTTCCATGAAGCAGTAACAGATGTAGGTGTTCCTGCAGTCTGTAAAATATCACTATATTTAATACTTGCAGGGGCTGTAACAACCTGAAGTGCTGAACTTGTAGCATATTTAGTGTAAGTATAATCTGAATTCTGCTTATATGATACAACCTTTACATAATATGATGATCCAGCTGTAAGCTTGCTTAAATATACTTCTCTGAGAGAACTTGGTCTACTACTCTCAGCCTTATATGTTCCGGCTTTTCCAGTCTTTGAATAGTATAAAATGTACCTGTCTGAATCATTAGTTCCACTCCATGAAACCGATACAGAATTTTCTCCGCCCTTAGTCTGCTTTATATTCTTAGCAGCTGCTGATGCTGTTATTGACATTGCAAATATCATTATTGACATAATTGCAAGAAATAACAGTGATTTTCTGAATGATCTTTCTCTTCTCATAAATCTCTCCTTTTCCTAAATCCTTTAATACTCCATGTTTTTTCAGAATCTTCATTATTTGAATCAAGATCATCTGAATCATAATTCAAATCTTATTCTGAATCCAAATCAAAAACTGATTTTTTCTAAATCTTCCCTCGTATTCTAGTTTATTATTTTTATGTATTTTCGTCAATCACATAACATCTGTCATTTTAACCAATTATTTTGTTAATATTTACTATATTTTTCATTCATAAATATATAAATTAACAAATAGTATATTTTTAATAAATTTCTAATCTATCCATGTTATTATTTATTTTTTTCAGCCAGATAATCTTTAACAGCCGTGTCGTACAGATTATTTCCCTCTGAATCTATAACCACTATCGCAGGAAAATTCTCCACCCGCATCTTTCTTATAGCCTCTGTTCCAAGATCATCATAAGCTATAACCTCTGACTCTTTTATACATTTGGAGAGAAGTGCTCCTGCTCCGCCTACCGCTGCCAGATAGACCGCTTTATTCTCTACTATTGCATTTATGACTTCCGGACTTCTCTTTCCTTTTCCGATCATTCCACACAAACCTTTGCTGAGAATAAGCGGGGTATACTTATCCATACGGCTGCTGGTGGTTGGTCCCGCTGAGCCTATGACCTGCCCCGGCTTTGCTGGTGTAGGTCCGAGATAATATATAACATTTCCATTCAGGTCAATTGGTACAATGCCTTTTTCATACAACTCAGTTCCGGATATATCCGCACATCCTGACTCAATAATCGAGTCATACATTCTCTTATGTGCCGCATCTCTTGCACTGTAAACTATTCCATCTATATATACATAATCTCCAGCTCTGAGTTTTTTAACTTCTTCTCTGTCAAATGGTGCTCTTATATGTTTATCCATAATGATCCTTTCCAAATAAATATCCAGATTGTACTGTTCTACAGAACCTTTATAACACGCTTTTTTACATCTTTTAAACTTACAATTATGTGTGTTTGCCAAGTGTTCTACAGAACCCTTGTAACATGCCTGTTCACATGACAGCACATATTCACTGCAAGAGGCATTCCTGCTATATGGGTTGCATATGTTTCTATATTCACTGCAAGCGCTGTGGTCTTTCCGCCCAGGCCTCCAGGTCCTATACCTGTGTTGTTTATTGCCTCAAGAAGTTCACTCTCTATTCTTGCAATATGTTTCTTATCCGAATGTACTCCAACCTTTCTTGTAAGTGCCTTTTTTGCCATCTTTGCAGCAAGTTCAAAGTCACCGCCAAGTCCTACTCCGACAAATACCGGAGGACATGCATTTGGTCCGGCATCCTTAACCGCCTGAATCACTGCCGCCTTTACTCCTTCTTCTCCGTCAGCAGGCTTGAGCATATAAACCTTACTCATGTTCTCACTTCCAAATCCCTTTGGAGCGATGGTTATCTCTATATTCTCACCCGGTACAATATCATAGTGGATTATCGCCGGGGTGTTGTCCTTTGTATTTTCTCTGATAAGTGGATCCTTCACCACAGATTTTCTCAGATATCCATCCGTATATCCCTGCCTCACACCTTCGTTGATTGCATCGGTTATATTCATGCCTTCCACGTGAACATCCTGTCCCACATTCACAAAAAAAACAGCCATTCCAGTGTCCTGACATATTGGGATGTCATTCTCTCTTGCAACATCCAGATTCTCGCACAACTGCCCAAGTATCTGTTTTCCGAGAGGACTATCCTCTGTCTCAACTGAATCTCTGACTGCCTTTTCCATATCATCGGAAAGGTGTACATTTGCCTCTATACACATCTCCCTGACATTTCTAGTAATTTCTTCTGCTGTTATAATTCTCATCTCTTCACCGCCATTTTATATTTATAAAATCTGAAAATGCATTAGCATTCAATCATCCAGAAAAGTATCATCATTCTTTTTATAATTAGGATCTTTTCTATTCATAAAGTACTTATATATACACAATGTAATGGTAAATATAGCAACCACTATCACCATGGCTACGAGTATGTAAATTATGTTCATTATACTGTAAGACCACTCTGAAGCTTTTCTGGTACTGTTGAATATCTGATCCAGCTGTCCTTCCGTTGTGGCTTCTGTAATCGATGATGCAGCCTTATTTACTGAATCTATAATACCAATGTCACTTGAAATAAAATATGACAATATGCCTTTCATTCTTATTACCCCCAACTGTTTATCTATAATAAAAATTATACCTGCTCCCATTAAAAATAATTATATCATAACCGTTATATGCGTACAATCAGCAAAAGGGTGTATTGCCTTAATTTTGACAATACACCCTTTTATTACTTTCAGATATTTTTAATTATCAATCTGTATTATTTTTATTTATTACTGATCTGTTTCATCTGAATCTGTATTTTATTCATCTTCAGACTCATTGTCATCAAAATCTGTATTTTCATCTACTGTATTTGAATCTATTATATTTGAGTCTGTATCTTGTACATCACCATCCGCTGTATCGGTGCTTTCAGATTCTTCACTTTCTTCATTTACATCTTCATCCGCAGATTCTTCTTCATTGCTTCTTGCCAGCTTAGCTACAGATGCAACAAATGCACCATTACCAACATTCATAAGCTTGACTCCCGATGTAATTCTGCCAATGACTGTTATATCAGAGCAATGCATTCTTATCATGATTCCCTCGTTGGTCATCATCATGATATCGTGATCATTTGTAACTGCTTTTGCACTTACTATATCACCTGTCTTTTGGGTTATCTTGTAACACTTGACACCCTTGCCGCCTCTCATCTGAGGAGAAAATTCTGACAGTTCAGTTCTCTTACCCATACCGTTTGCTGTTACAAAGAGAATCTCTTCTCCCTGAACATCCAACTGCATAGCGATAACTTCATCACTCTTATCACATCTGATTCCACGCACACCCATGGATGTACGTCCAGTATCTCTCACGCAGTTCTCATTGAACCTGATGCACATTCCCTTCTTTGTCACAAGGAAGATATCATTTTCTCCGCTGGTTGCCTTTACCTCTATGAGTTCATCCCCATCATTCAGAGTTATAGCCGCCAGACCTGTCTTTCTGATATTCTCAAATGCTTCTATCTTTGTTTTTTTGACTATTCCATTCTTTGTAGCCATAATAAGGTATCTCTTGTCAAAGCCTGCTATAGGTATGATAGCTGTTACCTTTTCGTTTGGAAGAAGCTGGAGAAGATTTACTATGGCAACTCCTCTTGCGTTACGTCCTGATTCTGGTATCTCATATCCCTTCATCCTATACACTCTTCCCATGTTGGTGAAGAACATTATGAAATTATGGGTATTTGTTAGGAATATCTCATCAATGATATCGTTATCGATGATATTCATTCCCTTTATTCCCTTACCACCTCTGTTTTGTACCTTGAATGTATCCTTTGGCATTCTCTTGATATATCCAAGCTTTGTCATGGAGATAACTATCTCTTCTCTCTTGATGAGCTCCTCGTCTGTTATATCATCTGAGTATGCTGATATTGACGTTCTTCTCTCATCGCCGTACTTATCTGCTATCGCAGCAAGCTCTGTCTTGATAACACCGAGAAGCTTGTTCTTATCAGCAATTATTGCTTTATACTCTTCTATCTTAGCCATGAGTTCATTATATTCATTCTCTATCTTCTCTCTCTCCAAACCTGTAAGAGCACGAAGCTGCATATCAACTATGGCATTTGCCTGAATCTCAGTAAGTTCAAATCTTTCAATGAGTCTTGTCTTTGCCTCTCTAACGTTCTTTGAACTTCTGATGATCGATATTACCTCATCTATGTTATCCAAAGCTATGAGGTAACCTTTTAATACGTGAACTCTGCTCTCAGCCTTATCGAGATCATATTTTGTTCTTCTTAAAACCACATCTTCCTGATGCTTCAGATAGTATGTGAGCATATCCTTTAGATTGAGTATCTTAGGAACTCCATCTACAAGTGCAAGCATAATACATCCAAATGTATCCTGAAGCTGAGTATGCTTGAAAAGCTGATTGAGTATTACATTTGCATTTACATCCTTTCTAAGTTCAATGACAACTCTCATTCCTTCTCTTGACGACTCATCTCTTATATCTGTGATTCCATCTATTCTCTTATTTTTTACAAGATCTGCTATATTCTTTATGAGAAGAGATTTATTAACCATATATGGAAGTTCGGTTACAATAATGCGGTGTTTTCCGTTATTCATTGTTTCGATTTCTGTGACAGCACGTACTTTTATCTTACCTCTTCCGGTTTTGTATGCATCACTTATCCCCTGTCTTCCCAGTATCTGGGCACCTGTAGGAAAATCAGGTCCCTTCACTATCTCCATCAGTTCATCTATGTCTGTTTCACGGCCTTCTTCAACTCTGTTATCAATAATTCTGATGGCTGCATTGATGGTTTCCTTTAAATTATGTGGTGGAATATTGGTAGCCATACCTACTGCTATACCTGATGTACCATTTACCAATAGGTTAGGATAACGTGATGGAAGTACCACAGGTTCACTCTCTGTTCCATCAAAGTTATCTATAAAATCAACTGTATTTTTACCGATATCAGCCATCATCTCCGTAGATATCTTGGAAAGTCTTGCCTCTGTATATCGCATAGCAGCTGCATGGTCGCCATCCACAGAACCGAAGTTTCCATGTCCATCAACAAGCGGATATCTTGTATTCCATTCCTGAGCCAGTTTTACAAGTGCTTCATATATTGAACTATCACCATGTGGATGATATTTACCCATTGTATCACCGACGATACGGGCACACTTACGATGTGGCTTGTCAGGTCCATTTTTAAGTTCATTCATAGAATGAAGTATTCTTCTCTGAACAGGCTTAAGTCCATCTCTTACATCCGGAAGTGCTCTTGCTGCTATAACACTCATGGCATAGTCTATGTATGAACGCTCCATTGTTTTTTTCAGACCAACTTCATCTATTTTATCAAAAATCTTATCGTCATCCATTTTTTAGATTTTCCTTTCTCTCGATATTTTATTTATACATCGAGATTCTTTACATACTTGGCATTTGTCTCTATAAATTCACGACGTGGCTCAACCTTATCACCCATGAGCACATTAAATGTCATATCTATTTCTGACTCATCATCATCATCGATGGCTACACGAAGAAGAATTCTTTTCTCAGGATCCATGGTTGTCTCCCAGAGCTGTTCTGCATCCATCTCACCAAGACCTTTGTATCTCTGTATCTTATTATTCTGGTCTCTCCCAACTTCATCAAGGATATTGTTTAGTTCATCATCACTGTATGCATACCATTCCTTCTTGTTTTTCTCCAGCTTGTAGAGAGGAGGCTGTGCCAGATATACATGCCCCTTTCTGATAAGATCAGGCATGAATCTGTAGAAGAATGTAAGCAGCAATGTTGCAATATGAGCTCCATCCACATCGGCATCAGTCATGATTATTATCTTGTTATATCTAAGTTTGTCTATATTAAAATTCTCATGGATACCAGTTCCAAATGCAGTGATCATAGCTTTGATCTCTTCATTTCCGAGTATCCTGTCAATTCTTGCCTTCTCAACATTCAGTATCTTACCACGAAGTGGAAGTATCGCCTGAGTTGCTCTTGATCTTGCTGTCTTGGCTGAACCACCGGCAGAATCTCCCTCGACTATATAGATTTCACAGTTCTTTGGATCCTTGTCAGAACAATCTGCAAGCTTTCCAGGAAGTGCCATGTTGTCTGAAAGATTTGCCTTTCTTGCAACATCCCTTGCCTTTCTCGCTGCGATTCTCGCTCTCTGAGCAAGTGCCGCCTTATTAACAATTATCTTAGCAGTCTGAGGATTCTGTTCAAGATAATATGTGAGCTGCTCTGTAACAACACTCTCAACAGCTGGTCTTGCCTCAGAATTTCCAAGCTTCTGCTTTGTCTGACCCTCAAACTGTGGATCACTTATCTTTATTGAAACTATAGCTGCAAGTCCCTCTCTGAGATCATCTCCAGACAGATTGTCATCCTTTTCTTTTATGATGTTATTCTTTCTGGCATAGTCATTGAACACCTTTGTTATAGCTGACTTAAATCCTGTCAGATGTGTTCCTCCCTCAGGTGTGTTGATATTATTTACAAAGCTGTATGTCGATTCATTGTATGAATCATTGTGCTGAAGTGCAACCTCTACACTGATTCCATCTCTCATACCCTCACAATATATAACCTCATTGTACAGAGGATCTCTATGTCTGTTCAGATATGAGACAAATTCCTTGATACCACCCTCATAGTGGAATGATCTTACCTTTTCAGGTGTAATTCTCTTATCCGTAAGTGATATCTTAAGTCCCTTTGTAAGAAATGCCATCTCGCGAAGTCTGTTTCTGAGAATATCGTAATCATATACATTATCCTCAAATATAGTATGATCAGGTAAAAATGTAACCTTGGTTCCTGATGCCCCTTCAGGGGCATCACCAATAACTTTAAGCTTATACATTACCTTTCCCTTTTCATACCTCTGTTTGTATATCTTTCCATCCCTTGTTATCTCTACCTCAAGCCATGTTGAGAGTGCATTTACTACTGATGCACCAACACCGTGAAGTCCTCCGGATACCTTGTATCCTCCACCGCCGAACTTACCACCGGCATGAAGTATGGTAAATACAACCTCTACAGCAGGAATTCCCTGTTTTTTGTGTATTCCAACCGGAATTCCACGTCCATCATCGACAACTGTTATGGAGTTATCCTCATTTATATATACCTGAATGTGGGTACAATATCCAGCCAAAGCCTCATCTACAGAATTGTCAACTATCTCATATACGAGATGGTGAAGTCCAGTGGAAGAGGTACTTCCTATGTACATACCAGGTCTTTTTCTGACTGCTTCCAGTCCTTCCAGAACCTGTATCTGTTCTGCTCCATAATTATCATTTTCCATTGTTACTCTTCCTCCGTTCTTACTCTGGTGGCCGTTCCATCCACCACACTATAAACATTGTTTATTATTACCTGCTCTTTTATAAATTCATCATAACCAGTACAAGTTATTATTGTCTGAATATCTTTTATCTCATCAATCAATGCGTTTCTTCTGTCGGTATCCAATTCACTCATGACATCATCCAGAAGCAATATGGGATTATCATTAATTATCTTTTTTACAAGTTTTATCTCCGCCATCTTGAGTGAAAGTGCAACGGTCCTCTGTTGTCCCTGTGAACCATACTTTCTCGCATCTATGCCGTTTATGAGAAAACTTATATCATCCCTGTGTGGACCAGCCTGCGTACTGGAATACCTCATGTCTGTTTCAAGTTTTTCCTGGAGAACTTCTTCAAATTTATCCTCATTCACGTTGTATTCATAAACAATCTCAAGCTTTTCCCTGCCGCCGGTAAGTCTGTTATGAATCTCACCGATGATATCATTCATCATCTCTATAAAATTTCTTCGCTCTTTTATGATTCTGGAACCATAATCCACCAGCTGCATATTCCACACATCCAGTGTATCTATGAGACTTTTGTTATAATATATCTGTTTTAACAAATTATTACGCTGATTGAGTATCTTATTGTACGATGCCAGATTTTGATAATACAGCCTGCTTATCTGGCACAATTCAAGATCCATAAATCTTCTTCTCTCTGCCGGCCCATTTTTTATGATTGACAGATCCTCCGGGGAAAAAAATATAACGTTGAGAAGTCCATACAATTCCGCAGCCCTTTTTATGGCAATTCCATCAATAGCCACTCCCTTATTTTTATTTTTTCTTAGGTGCATGTCTATTTTATGAGATATTTCTCTTTTTTGAATAAATAATCTTATATGACTTTCATCTTCACCGATTTTTATTATATCTCTATCTTTTGTTCCCCTATGAGACTTTGTGGTGGCTGCCATGTATATAGATTCAAGAATATTGGTTTTTCCCTGAGCATTATTGCCATAAAGTATATTTGTATTTTTTCCAAATTCTACTTTTACCTGTCTGTAATTTCTATAATTGTTAAGTTCTATAGACTCTATATACATATTTCTCACCAACTACTCTGGTAATGTAGATAATTACTTCTGGATACTTATCTTATCACCATCAAATTCTACTTCATCTCCGTCGTAAAGCTTTCTTCCACGTCTGGTCTCAACCTCTCCGTTTACCACAACCAGACCCTGAACTATATACTCTTTAGCCTCAACTCCGGATTCAACCAGCCCTGCAGCTTTAAGTGCCTGACCAAGTTTTATAAATTCATCTCTTAATTTAATTATCTCCATCTTATCTTATTTCCTTATCTCTTTTTCTTCTCTATCCACTTATCTGGTTAATTTTGTTCACTTTTTTACTCAAAATTTGATTATCTATTTGTTCATTTCTCTGTTCAAATGATAATCAAGATTTTATTCTTCATTGATACCCATTGGAAGAATCAGATAAATATAGCTTTCTGCATCATCTTTGATGACACATGGAGATTTTGTATTATTGAAATAAACTGTAACATTCTCATCATCTATAACTTTCAATGCATCCATGATAAGTTTAGGATTAAATCCTATTACAAGATTATTTCCCTCTTTATCAATATCTATCTCTTCGTTCAAAGAACCGTTCAGCGAACTAAGTTTTAAACCAAGAGTATGATCTTCAATGTTTAGCCTGATTGGCTTTTTGTCAGAATCCTTTATATAGATAGTTGATCTATCCAAACTGTCAAGAAACTCTTTTTTATTAATTCTCATCTTTATCTGATAATCGACTGAGAGCATATGACTTATTCTGAAATACTCACCCTCTATAAGACGAGATACAACCTTTGTGTTATCAAATTCAAACTGTATATTATTATCACTGAAATAGATATTTACCGGATCATCAACTCCACCGTTCATTATCTTACTTAAGTCGCTGAGTGACTTTCCAGGAACAACTACTTTAATATCAGAATTGTCACCCTTAAGATCTATATATCTGATTGATATTCTGTGTCCATCAAGAGATACTACACTGAGTCTGTTATTTGATACTTCAAATAACTCACCTGTCATGAGCTTATTATTCTCGTTGTCCGATATTGAAAAAATAGTCTGCTTTATTACTTCCTTGAGTGTAAACTGTGAAATTGTAATACATTTGTCCTTTGATACAACAGGAAGACTTGAAAAATCATTTCCTGATTTACCATAGATATCATGCTTGTTCTTTTCACACATTATAGTAGTCTTGTTTTCCTTATCACTCTGGAGAACTATCTCACTCTCCGGAAGCTTTCTTATAAGATCTGAAAAAAGCTTAGCTTCAAGAGCAACTTTACCTTCTTCTATCACTGTACCATCTATATAACTTTCTATTCCTATCTCCATATCATTGGCAGTAAGCTTGATAACTCCACCTACGGCTTCAACAAGTATACAAGATAATATGGGATGAGTTGTTTTATTAGATACGGCTTTTGAAACTATATTAATTCCTTCAATTAGATTTCTTTGACTTACAGTAATCTTCATTGTAAGTAAAACTCCTTTCATATCTCAGATTTGATTGTAAATGTAAAAGATTGTGTTGATAAACAAATCAACGTGCAGTGCCATGTATATATTAATTAAACAAATTAGAAGTAGTAGTAGTAGTAGTTTTGATAGTGTTGAAACATCAAAATGTCCTTTAAAATCAATGGTTTGACAATTATGTGTCCATGTTAATAATCTTTTTGAACGTGTTTATAAATCATGTAAATATCAACATCCTAAAATCAATAAAAATTCTATGATTTTTATTATCAGGTATTTAACAACATCTAACAAACACAAAATAAAAAAATATAAACAACTTATACATGGTAGGTTATCCACAATTATTAACCAAAAAATGAAAAAATGTGGATAATTATCATTCAACATCTATCATAATTACATTAATGATTATATTTTATTTTTATTATATTTTATTTTTGAGGATTGAGTTTTTTTATGATAACATCAACCATCTCTGCAAATTCAGGGTCCTTATCGATCTTATCTTCAACCTTTTGAATATTACTGTGAACGGTTGAGTGATCTTTACCTCCAAACGCATCTCCTATACTCTTCAATCCTTTGTCAGTAAATTTTCTACATAGATACATAGATATCTGACGTGCATTGGCAATGTCCTGGCTTCTTTTTGTTGATTTGATATCATTTACTGATATGTTAAGGTGCTCGGACACTGTATTGATTATAAGATCAGGGGTGATGGTTATCTTCTCATCCTTTGATATAAAATCTTTAAGAACATTTTTTGCCAGTTCATCTGTAAGTTTTATATCTCCAAGTTCAGAGTAAATACTGAGCTTGTTGAGTGCTCCCTCCAGTTCCCTTACATTGTAAGTTATATTATTGGCAATATATTCAAATATAGATTCGCTAATATTCTTAAGTCCCTTCATCTCGGCTTTGTTTTTAAGGATAGCCATACGGGTTTCGTAATCAGGGGCATGTATATCAATAGGAACACCCCATTCAAATCTTGAACGAAATCTCTCATCTAATGATTTAATCTCTTTTGGAGGTTTATCGGATGAAAGAATTATCTGTTTTCCTTTGTCATGGAGAGCATTAAAAGTATCGAAAAACTCCTGCTGTGTACTTTCCTTTCCTATTAAATACTGTATATCGTCTATAAGCAGAACATCAACAGTTCTATATTTATTACGAAATTCTTCGGTTTTATTCTTTGCAATGGCTTCAATTATTTCGTTTGTAAATTTGTTAGAAGGTACATAGAGAACCTTCATATTATTATTGTGCTGAAGTATGTAATGCGCGATAGACTGCATAAGGTGAGTCTTTCCAAGACCTGAACCTCCATACAGAAAAAGAGGGTTAAACTTGTCCTGTCCAGGTGAATCAGCAACTGCAAGACATGTTGCATGTGCATGCTTATTACTTTCTCCTACAATAAAATTTTCAAATGTATAGTCTGGACGAAGATTGCTCTTACTGATCAACTCATTGTAATCTTCTGTGTAAGTAGGCATCTTTTCCTCTTCTTTCATAATGCTTTCAAGGGTAAATATGACCTGAATAGAATCGTCCTGAAAAAGTTCTCTGAGAACGGTTTCAAGATAAATATCGAATAACTTTTTTTTGAGAAATTCAATGCCCCTTTGACCATATTTTTCATCCAAAGTGAAATATACCTTGTTATCTTCAACAGAGTAAACTTTTAGAGGCTTTATCCATGTGTGAATCATAATATGAGAAATGCCATGCTCATTCTCAAGAATATCTAATATATTATTCCACTTGGCTAAAATTGCGTCTTTCATTGTAAAAAACCTTCCTCAAAAAATATTTCTTCCTATTATTAATAATACTAATATATTTTATAATAAACATAGTGCTATTTCAAGCATATTAAGCCTAAAAACTTTTAAATTAGTCTTGTTTTCATTTTTTGATATTCTACGGTTAGGTACACGTAATATGGGTAAAAATTCGAATAACAAAAAAATACAGCTTATACTTAATTTTGTAAAAATATAATAAACATCAGGTGTTGATAACTATGTGGATAAAGTTGATAAGATAGATCCATAATAATTATTATGTTAATAACGTCAAAAATGAGAAAAAATATATATAAACATATAAAACCTTGAAAAAACAAGGATTTTTATGAATTATCAAAAAAATAAATAACAGTTATCAACAAGTTAATAACATTTTGTTGATAACATTATGTAAATAAGAAAAATGATGATTAGAAAAAAGTGAAAATGTTGAATATTGCTTAAAATTTATTCAAAAATAGTAGTTATGTAAATAGTTATGGAGTAATAAACAAATACTTATGAACAGCAAAAAAACTAGTAAACTAGCCGTTTTTTAAAAATGAATCAAATGAAAACAAATAATTATCCACAAGTTAACAACAAATTGTTGATAACATTATGTAAAGCAAATAAATAATATGATTTAAAAAAAGTGAATAATATCTACAAACACAACATTTTGTGATTAATAATATTGTGTACACCAAAATGATTTCAGAGAACTTGTCACCTTTACCTAATAAAGGCTGAAAACCTTATAAAATCTAGCAAAAACGGCAAAAAACACTTGACTGACATGGTGCTTTTATTTATAATATGCAGGTAAATTTGTAAAGAAGGAGGTGTTTTGTAATGAAGATGACATTCCAGCCTAAGAAGAGACAGAGATCTAAGGTTCACGGCTTTAGAAAGAGAATGAGTACTGCTAATGGCAGAAAGGTACTGGCCGCTAGAAGAGCTAAGGGAAGAAAGAAATTATCAGCGTAAGGTCACATGGTTGTGACCTTTTTTTATAGTATATGAAACATAACGCGCTGAACACTTTCAGTATATATGTATATTTGTGAGTGGTATGTGTTTTATATATGATGGTCACAGCAACAGTTTTTCTAATAATCAAAGTTTCGGTGGTTACACAATGAGTAAAGTAATTTCATTAAAAAACAGCAGAGAGTTTGGCAGTGTTTATAACACAAGAAATTCGGTAGCCAATAAATATTTAGTTATGTATCTGAGAAGCAACGGCTTAGATTACAACAGACTCGGAATCTCTGTTAGTAAGAAAGTTGGTAACAGTGTGGTAAGACACAGAGTAACCAGATTGATTAGAGAAGCTTATCGATTAAACAGAGCAAATATTGATGTTGGCTATGACATAGTTATAGTAGCCAGGCCGGCATCAAAGGATAAAAAATGTCAGGACATTGAGAGTGCTTTGATGCATTTGTGTGGATTAAAAAAGATAAGCCACATAGGGTAATAAGATGAAAAAAATATTTATAGGTTTAATCAGATTTTACAGGAAGTATTTGTCACCACTTAAGGGACATGCTACCTGCAAGTATTTTCCTACTTGTTCGCAGTATGCAATTGAGGCTATCGAAAAGTATGGAGTTTTAAAAGGTGGTCTCCTTGCAGTATGGAGGATACTTAGATGCAATCCTTTTTCAAAAGGAGGATATGATCCAGTTCCATAAAGGAGAAAATTATGTTTCTAACAAGAGAAGATGGTATGATACTCGGACCAGTCTGTTGGCTGCTTGGTAAGATATTCAATTGGATTTATATGTTCGTTGGATTTTTAGGAAGCCATATGGGATTCACATATGTAAATCTCAGTGTATGTGTTATTTTGTTTACATTTGTACTGAGAGGTGCACTGTTCCCACTTTATTTCAAACAGCAGAGATCAAGTAAGATCATGAGTTTCATCCAGCCTGAGATTGCTAAGGCAACAAAGAAATATAAAGGCAAGACTGATCAGGAATCTGTGATGAAACAGCAGCAGGAAACTCAGAGAATCCAGAAGAAATATGGTGTCAGCATGGCATCAGGATGTCTGACTTCACTTATACAGTTACCTATATTTTACGGTCTGTACAGAGTTATTCAGAACATACCTGCGTATGTTCCATCAATGACTACTAAATATGAAAAGATAGTAGGAATACTGAAAAATGCCAATAGTGACTATATCAATATAATCACTAATGTGGCAAATGAATCTAAAGTAAGCACTGTAACAATGGCTGTAAAGCAGATGGGTGACGATCCTACGAAGAATCAGATAATAGACGTACTTGATAAGCTTTCTACCAGTGATTGGGACAAGCTGATAAGTGCATTTGATCTTACAGGTAATGCTGATCTCGCAAGCTATGTTGATCAGTTCCACAACATGAATCAGTTTTTGTTTGGATTAAATATTGCAGATGCGCCGGGATGGAAACTTTCAATAGCTTTGATAGTTCCTATTGCCTCTGCTCTCCTGCAGTTCTTACAGACAAAGATATCCATGAAGTCATCACAGAACAGCAACATGGATAGCAATCAGCAGACAGCCAACAACATGATGAAGGGTATGATGTACTACATGCCTGTCATGTCACTTATATTCTGTATAACACTTCCTATAGCTATCGGTCTTTACTGGATAGTTGGTTCTGTTATTATGATAATATCTCAGCTCATAGTTGATGCTTATTATAATCATCAGGATAAGGATGAGCTGCTTGCAAAGTGTGCTGAAAAGGCTGCTAAAAAGCAGGCAAAGAAGAAGAATCCGGATAAGAAGTCATTCTATGAAAGAATGATGGATGCTCAGAATGGCAATACATCAACAGATAATAGCCAGTCAGAGAATATCAACAAGATGGCTTCTTCAAGACTTAAGAGCTATGTCAATCCAGCGCATTCAGTTAATGTTGATGGTGATGACATGGAGAAAAAAAAGAATGTTACTTATAAACCAGGCAGTATAGGATCAAAAGCAAATATAATGCTTAAGTATCAGAACAATAGCAATGATAAGGGAGGAAATAAATAATGGAATTCGTTGAATTCAAAGGTAAGACTAAAGATGAAGCCCTTATGCAGGCCAGTGTTGAGCTTGGAGTACCTAGTACAGATCTTGAGTACGAGGTAGTTAGTGAAGAAACTAAGGGATTTCTTGGTATAGGTTCTAAACCTTGTATAATAAAGGCAAGACGCAAGAAGACATTTATCGATGAGATAAGAGAATATCTTGAAAGTCTTTTCAAAGCAATGGACATCGATACAGAGATTCAGATGGAATTTGATGAGACAGAGAATGTGCTCTCAATCAATCTTGAAGGTCCTGAGATGGGTATACTCATAGGTAAGCGTGGACAGACTCTGGATGCGCTTCAGTATATTATAAGTCTTGCAGTAAACAAGAAGAGTGAATCATATATCAGAGTTAAACTTGATACAGAGAACTACAGAGCAAGACGTAAAGAGACTCTTGAGAATCTTGCAAAGAATATTGCATTCAAGGTAAAGAGATCAAAGAGATCATTTGCACTTGAGCCAATGAACCCATACGAGAGAAGAATTATCCATGCAACTCTTCAGAATGACAAGTATGTGTCAACAAGAAGTGAAGGTGAGGAGCCTTATCGTAAGGTTATAGTTTATCTGAAAAAGAAAGAAAAATAATTTAAGTAATTTGCAAATGTGATATTTATTGTATTTACGTGAGCAGATTATGGTATAAGAATACAGGTTGTGTAATTATGCATGACCTGTATTTTTTGTAAAAAAAATGGGTGGAAAATGATATACATATGATGTAAACTACATAGGAGTATATTAACTTATTGAAAAAAAGGATAATGAGATAAATGTTTAAGGAAGATACTATCGCTGCCATTACTACAGGAATGACAAATGCGGGTGTGGGAATAATCAGAATAAGCGGTGACCAGGCATGTGAGGTTGCAGATAAAGTGTTTCATGCTGAAAACAAAGAAAAACAAGCTTCTAATATGAAGTCTTATACCGCTGCATTTGGAAAAGTATATGACGGTGAAGAAATCATAGATGAAGCTATACTTCTGGTTATGAAGGCACCACATACATATACATGTGAGGATGTATGTGAACTTCAATGTCATGGTGGTATAGTGGTGCTCAGAAAAATTCTTGATATTGTACTTAAGAATGGAGCGAGAGCTGCAGAGCCGGGAGAATTTACAAAGAGAGCATTTCTTGGTGGTCGAATAGACATGTCCCAGGCAGAGTCTGTAATGAGCCTTATAAATGCGAAAAATGATTTTGCAGCAAAAACTTCCGTAGATCAATTACAGGGACGACTCAGAGATTCTATAGTAGATATGAGAGAAAAAATACTGTATAATGTCGCATTTATTGAATCTGCATTGGATGATCCTGAACATTATAGTCTTGAAGGTTTTCCACAAAAACTTCGTGTAATTGTGAATGACATATTGGAAAAGGTAAAAAATCTTCTGAAAACATTTGACAACGGAAAAGTGTTATCTGAGGGAATAAATACGGTCATAGTTGGAAAACCGAATGCCGGAAAGTCGTCACTTCTCAATATGTTTGTAGGTGAAGACAGGGCAATCGTCACAGATATGGCAGGTACAACGAGAGATACCCTGTCAGAAACGGTAAATATAAGAGGTATAACACTAAATATTATAGATACCGCCGGTATAAGGGATACAGATGATATTGTTGAAAAAATAGGAGTTGATAAGGCGATTGAATCTGTAGATAAAGCTGATCTTATACTTTATGTGGTGGATGGATCGATAGATCTTGATGAGAATGATTACAGAATCATAGATAAGATAAGGGATAAGAATGTAATAGTTATCATCAATAAATCTGATCTTGAAATAAAAGTAGATAAAGAAGTAATAGAAAAATATTTAGATAAAGATATTATACAGCTGTCAGCAATGACGGGTGATGGAAGTGAAGAACTATATGATATGCTCAATAAGATGTTTTTTGAAGGAAATCTGTCTTATAATGATCAGTTGTATATAACTAATGCACGTCATAAAAATGAACTTGTGTATACAAAAAATGCCCTTGATAAGGTTATTGAAAGCATAGATATTGGCATGGAGGAAGACTTTTTCTCTATAGATCTGATGGATGCTTATGAACATCTTGGATTAATAATTGGAGAGACTGCAAGGGATGATCTCGCCGACAAGATATTTAAGGATTTTTGTATGGGAAAATAAAGCTAAAAGTAATCGTTATTACTTTGGGAGGATAATAAAATGCCTGTTTTGGATGAAGAATATGATGTTGTGATCGTAGGAGCGGGACATGCTGGATGCGAGGCAGCTCTTGCCAGTGCAAGACTGGGACTTAATACTATTATATTTACCGTAAGTATGGACAGTGTGGCCATGATGCCATGTAATCCTAATGTTGGTGGAAGCTCAAAGGGACATCTTGTAAGAGAAATAGATGCTCTTGGTGGAGAGATGGGAAAAAATATAGATAAGACATATATTCAATCCAAAATGCTCAACTCATCAAAAGGACCAGCAGTTCATTCACTCAGAGCACAGGCTGACAAGGCAAACTATTCCAGAATGATGAAATATACTTTGGAAAATACGGATAATCTTACACTTAGACAGGCTGAAGTATCTGAAATTATAGTTGAAGATGGAATTGTAAAGGGTGTAAAGACATTTTCAGGAGCTATATATAGATCAAAGGCAGTGGTATTGTGTACGGGAACATATCTGAAAGCAAGATGTATATACGGAGATGTTGTATACCATACGGGACCAAACGGACTCATGGCTGCCAATTATTTATCTGATTCTATGGCGGAGGCAGGAATAAATATACGAAGATTTAAGACGGGAACACCTGCAAGACTTGATAAGAGAACTATAGATTTTTCACAGATGGAAGAACAAAAGGGCGATGAAAAAGTAGTTCCTTTTTCATTTACCAATACGGAAGCTGATATAAAAAGAAAACAGATATCATGCTGGCTTTGCTATACAAATGAGAAAACACATGAGATCATAAGGGAGAATATCGACAGATCACCGTTATTCTCAGGAGTAATTGAAGGAACAGGACCAAGATATTGCCCTTCTATAGAAGATAAAGTTACGAAGTTTCCAGATAAGAACAGACATCAGATTTTTATTGAACCTGAAGGTGAATTTACAAATGAGATGTACATGGGTGGAATGAGTAGTTCATTGCCTGAAGATGTTCAGTATGAGATGATACACAGCATGAAAGGCCTTGAAAATGCAAAAATAATACGAAATGCATATGCTATTGAATATGACTGCATAAATGCAATAAACCTCAAGCCTTCATTGGAATTTAAGTCTATATCAGGACTGTTTGGAGCTGGACAGATAAATGGAAGTTCTGGATATGAGGAGGCTGCGGCACAGGGACTCATGGCTGGAATAAATGCTGCAAGAAAAATTCAAGGAAAAAATCCGGTGGTTTTGGATAGATCACAGGCTTATATAGGGGTTCTCATTGATGATCTTGTCACAAAGGAGACATCAGAGCCATATAGAATGATGACATCCAGAGCAGAATACAGGCTTTTGCTCAGACAAGACAACGCGGATCTAAGACTCACAGAAATAGGTCATGAAATAGGTCTTATAGATGATGAAAGATATTCTAAATTTATTTTGAAAAAGAGTCAGATAGAGAAAGAGATAGAGAGATTGGAAAATACAATGGTTGGTGCCAATTCCACCATCCAGAGGTTTCTTGAGAGTAAGAACAGTACAGGACTTAAGACTGCTGCATCTCTGGCTGAATTGATAAGGAGACCTGAGTTATCGTACGAAGCGATTGAAGCAATAGATGAAGGACGAGAAAAATTTTCTGATGACGTTATAGAACAGATAAATATCACAATAAAATATAAGGGATATATAGACAGACAGAATCAACAGGTTCATCAATTTAAAAAATTGGAAGGAAAGAGGCTGCCTGAGGATATAGATTATGGACAGATAGATAATCTCAGACTTGAGGCAAGACAGAAACTTTCAAAGATACGACCGGAAAATATTGGACAGGCGTCAAGAATATCGGGAGTTTCGCCTGCAGATATATCAGTATTACTTGTATATCTTAAAATGAAAGATAGAATTTCAGAATAAGATTAATTAGGAGATAAGTTACATGGAGAAACTTAAGAGTATAACAGCACAGTTTGGTCTTGAACTTAGCGACAGACAGATACATCAGTTTGAAAGATATTATGAATTACTTGTAGAGTGGAATAGTTTCATGAATCTTACGGCCATAACAGAAAAAGATGATGTAATAGTAAAGCATTTTGCGGATAGTTTATTGTTATATAAATATAAAAATCTTCATGATAACATAAGATTGATTGACGTTGGAACAGGAGCTGGTTTTCCTGGAATACCACTAAAAATTGCCTTTCCGGAGATAAATGTAACTCTGATGGATTCGCTTAATAAGAGATTAAACTTTTTAAATGAAGTAATAAAAGAACTTGAACTTGATAATGTTGACACAGTGCATGCACGTGCTGAAGATGGTGGCAGAAATCCAATTTACAGAGAACAGTATGATTTAGTAGTATCCAGAGCGGTCGCTAATTTATCGACTCTTTCAGAATGGTGTCTGCCATTTGTGAGAGTTGGAGGTTATTTTATTCCATATAAGTCAAATGCACTAAGCGATGAAATGAATAATGGTAAAAAGACAATAAGAATTCTTGGAGGTCAGGTGGAGAATATATTTAATACAACTATTCCGGATACTGATAATCAGCGAAGTTTTGTGTTTGTGAAGAAAATAAGCAAGACTGACAAGAAATATCCAAGAAAACCCGGAGCATCCAAGAAACCTATAGTATAGTTTATATTTGTAGTTTATATTTGCAGCATTGGATTGTATGGAACAATCGCATTTGGAAACATTATGCACAGTGGTTGTGTGTTTCAGGTGAAATCGCCCCCTCGCGTGGGTCCATCTTTATGAAAAATAGTATAAAAAAAACAGCCTACAAAAGGCTGTTTTTTTATATAGAAGAACTTGAGGATTTCATATGCCTCTTCTCTTTTCTTTTTTCCCGGATATCTTCCTGTTTCTGTTTAATTGCTTCTATTCCCACTTTGTCGATTGGTTTAATAGTTTTTTGAACGTAGTATTTATTGGATAACGGTTTGAATTTTATCTTTCCACAGAAATATCCATGTATCCAACATTTTCCAACACACATATACGATGAAGGGCTATTGGCAAACCAGTCAATACAGGTTTTTACTTTTTTACTGTTGCATTTGTAACATCTGATCTCAGTTACTTTTTTATCATCAAGAGCAACATGTTTATTATTAAAAGTTCTTGAAATATATTCATATTGATTATTATGAGATTCCTCAATTTCCTCAGATTTATCTTTTGGAGTTATATATAAATCAAAACTATATAATTGATTTATATTTTTTGCCCTCATTTCTTTCATGACAAGTGCAGTATATCTTGCGTCATTGAGAGCTGTGTGGAATGGCTCATTTTCAGGAATATGCATTTCACTTACTGCTTTTTCAAGTTTGCTCATGGTTTGTGACGAACCTGAATGGTTAGTAACATTCGCATATATACTTTGGAGATTCAAAAATTTCAATGGCCTTGGGAGCTTGTCCATATAGTAGAAATCCATATTGGTTTGTAGTTCTGTAAGATCCATTGGTCCCCAAGTGCAGAATATGTAATTATCTCCACACCATTCAAAAAATTCTGAACATACTTCCTTGAATCCTCTTCCTTTATTTAGGTCATTCTCATCATAGTTCAGAATTGTTCTGATCTTTGAATGAAGCTTTTTATAAATTCTTGGCTTGATAAGACTCGAATATTCATCAATGATGTTAAGATTCTTATCTACTTTTACAGCACCAATCTCTATAATTTCAAATGGCATGCGAGGGTGTTCGCCCAAATGCCCGTTGTAGCTTTGATTCCATTCAAGATCCATAACAATATAATTCATAGTCATGTCCCTTTTAGAAAATTTTATAGGAAGCCTCCCACTTGCGTGGGTTCCTCCTTATGAAAAATGGAGCAACCGCATTTGAAGGCGCTACGCGCGGCGGTTGCGTGCTTCACAAGGAAACCTCCCACTTGCGTGGGTCCCTCCTTATGAAAAATAGTGCACCTGGCGGGATTCGAACCCACGGCCTTCCGCTTAGGAGGCGGACGCTCTATCCTGCTGAGCTACAGATGCACACTAAATAATATTCTATCACTTAAACAAGTGATAGTCAATATTTCTGAACTTAAACATATAATTTAATCATGCAATAATGTAAGAACTTGATCACATAATAATGTGACCCTGAAGCCATATGTCGCCTTTAAATCTTCTTCCGGGAGCTGGTTCTCCTAGAAGGTTATTTTTATTTATTGCTATGGTAAATGTCAAATCGTTACATTCTATATCCATAAGATATACAGTTTCTTTTGTAATTTCATTTAAAACTTCTTTACAAGCAAGTATATTTCCAATTATGGCATAGTGATCAGTTTCTATTCCAACCGGCATAAAACTTGATTTTACAATAGATAGAATATCTTCTGAATGGGTTCTTTTACCTATAAGATTATAGGTATCCATATCCTCAAGTGTTAGACTTTCAATAGCAGCAGGATCACCTTTTTTAGCAGCTTCTATAAGTTTATTTCTTTTATGATTACTTAATTTTGAGTTGTTTGACTTATTTTCTCCATTGATATTAAGAATTACTGTACCGTTGTTGGACATACCTGAAAAAAAAGCCTTTGTAATATTTTTATTTGATTTATTCATCCATCTGGATTTTTCATAATCAGCCACATTAGAAATAAAAAATATAAGAGTCATTCCAAGATTGTAATTATTGTTTACCCCTGCATAGGCATTTTTATCCGTGTATTTTTCAGCATAGATATTGAGATGACTAGTCAATAAACTGGAACTGACATAAGGAAAATAGTACTCTATGGATAGTTGTCCACTAAACGACATTTCGCCAATCAAAGATATACCAAATCCGCTTCCAAAATCTTTGCTTATCTGTACAAGGTTAGTGTCAGAACTTATAGTTGTGATTATTTTTTTTGTTGGTGATTCAAGAATTTGTCTGTAAATTGGTTCCAACTGCTGTCTGTTATTTATATTTGAAAAACCTATAGCCGGTAAAAAACTATGCATTCCGACACCTCCCTTGTTTTATGAATATAGTTTTATATGCATGAAAAGTGTATCCATCATGCCAAATCATTAGAGCAATTTATAAAATAGTCAATTATTTTGTTTTCTCGAGGTATTCCTTGCCACCCATGTATGGACGGAGTTTCTCAGGTATTCTAACTCTGCCATCTGCCTGAAGATTGTTCTCAAGGAAAGCAATAAGCATTCTTGGCGGTGCTACAACTGTATTGTTGAGGGTGTGAGCAAGATACTTATTTCCGTCTTCTCCCTTTACTCTGATCTGAAGACGTCTTGCCTGTGCATCTCCGAGGTTAGAACAGCTTCCTACCTCAAAGTACTTCTTCTGACGAGGAGACCATGCCTCAACATCGACTGATTTTACCTTGAGATCTGCCAGGTCACCAGAACAACACTCGAGCGTCCTTACAGGAATATCCATTGATCTGAAGAGATCTACAGTATTCTGCCACAGTTTATCAAACCACATTTTGCTATCTTCAGGCTTACATACAACTATCATTTCCTGCTTCTCAAACTGGTGAATTCTGTATACGCCACGCTCTTCGATTCCATGAGCACCCTTTTCTTTTCTGAAGCAAGGAGAGTAGCTTGTGAGAGTCTTTGGAAGCTCCTCCTCTGGAATTATTGTATCAATAAATTTACCAATCATAGAATGCTCTGATGTTCCGATGAGATAGAGGTCTTCTCCTTCAATTTTGTACATCATTGCATCCATTTCGGCAAAGCTCATAACACCGGTAACGACATTGCTTCTGATCATGAAAGGAGGAATACAATATGTAAATCCTCTGTCAATCATGAAATCTCTCGCATAAGATATGATAGCAGAATGAAGTCTTGCTATGTCTCCCATGAGATAGTAGAAACCATTTCCTGCTACCTTTCTTGCTGAATCAAGATCTATTCCTCCTAATGACTCCATTATTTCTGTATGATATGGAATTTCAAAGTCTGGGACTACAGGGTCACCGTATTTCTGAACTTCTACATTTTCTGAATCGTCCTTACCAATAGGAACAGATGGATCAATAATGTTTGGTATTATCATCATTATTTTTTTGACTTTTTCTTTTAACTCTGGCTCTAATGTTTCGAGTTCTTTAAGCCTTGCAGAAGTCTCAGCAACCTGCTTCTTTATTTCTTCAGCTTCATCTTTCTTTCCCTGAGCCATAAGTGCACCAATCTGTTTTGCAATTGAATTCTTGCTTGCTCTGAGTGTATCAGCTTCCTGCTGAGCTGCACGAGCCTGTTTGTCCAGTTCTATTACTTCATCTACAAGTGGAAGCTTGTCATCCTGAAACTTGTTTTTTATATTCTGCTTTACTATGTCTGGATTTTCTCTTAAGAATTTAATATCAATCATGATATCCTCCTATTATTAATATATATTTTTTTGAAACATACTATATAATGTAGCTACATAATATGCTATTTACTACATAATTGTTTATTATAGCTCTTATTACAATAATTTATAACAATTTTTATTATAATTTATTCTCTGCAATTTCGTCTTCCAGAGTTTTAGCTTTTTCGATGGCTTCTTTTTCCTCTTCGGATAGAACAACATAGGATTCACCACCAATAATTTCTTTCGCGTAGTTAAAACAGCCTTCTCTTGTATGCATACTGTTTAGTACGACACCATTGTTATCACTGTCCATTATAGCAAGGGCAAAGCTTAGATTTCCACCCATATCTTCAAATGCATTATATTTAATAAGCCCAATTTTACTAACACATGATGAGAGGTGGCTTTGAATTTCCTTATGTTCCTTCGTAAGCCTTTTGGAATTATTTTTCACAGCATCCATCTCTGCAAAACGTTTCATTATTATATCTTCCAAATCTCCTGCCTGTGTTCCACTTAATAGCCGCTTAATTTGTTTGTTTCTATTTTTAATATTTCCAATCATTATGAATAATAGTACAAACAAGACAATAATGAGAACTAACATACCTATAAGTATGTATGCAGGATCAATGCCAATTTTTTGTAATATGGAACTATCCATTGATATATTGTCCTTCCTTGAATGTGTGTAAATTACATCATTTCTTTATTGATTGAGTATAACATTTCTGTTATCCTATCAAGCTCATCTTGAGAATAATAGTTTATTTCAATTTTTCCCTTGTTGTTATTGGAAGCCTTGATCGCTATTTTTGCTCCAAGAATAGATTTTAATTTGTTTTCTATATCAGAATAGAACACTGAGAGATCTTTCTTTTCTTCTTTAGGTTCTTTTTCTTCTTTAGGCTTAGCCTCTAATATTGATTTTACATAGGCCTCAGTTTCTCGCACACTCAGTTTCTGGTCATATACTATTGCTGCTGTTTCATACTGTAGCTTAGGATCTTCTATAGGTATAAGAGCCCTCGCATGACCTGTTGAAATCATATTATACATAACCATTTGCCTTACATCCTCACAGAGTTTGAGCAATCTAAGGGAATTGGTGATGGTTGATCTGCTTTTTGATACTCTTTCAGCTACTTCCTCCTGTTTAAGATTATACTGTGATATCAAAGCTTCATATGCCTGAGCTTCTTCAATAGGATTGAGGTCTTCTCTTTGAATATTTTCAATAAGAGAAATCTCCATAATTTCTTTATCTGTATATTCACGTATAACAACAGGTATTTCCTTTATCCCAGCAATTCTAGCTGCACGCCAGCGCCGTTCTCCAGCAATTATTTCATAATAATTGTCTTTTTTTGTCACAATCAGAGGCTCTAAAACACCGTATTTCTTTATGGAATCTGCTAATTCTTGTAATGCCTCCTCATCAAATTGCTTTCTTGGCTGAGATTTGTTTGGTTCTATCAGATTTATATTGATTTTCTGTTCAACTTCTTTGACAACTTCTTTAATAACTTCTTTTGTAACGGTTTTTACTTCATTTTCTGCAGATTTTGATGAAGTTTCATCTGATTTTTTAGATCTTGGGGATCTTGAAGCATCAGATGTTCCTAAAAGGTCATTCAAACCTCTTCCTAAACCTTTTTTTTGTGCCATTTTCTCCTCCATTTTTCTAAAATGTTTCACGTGAAACATTTAGAATAATTCTTTTATCTATAATAGTCGTTTTCTATAACTTCATCAGCCAACATCATATAGTGTTCAGCTCCAGCGGATTTAGGATCATATTCGATAATTGGCATTCCATAACTTGGGGCCTCTGCTAAACGTACATTTCTTGGAATAACTGTATTATATATGTGCTGGTTAAGGTTTTCACGAACATTTTCAACTACTTGAACTGATAAATTTGTTCTTGAATCAAACATCGTAAATACAACGCCTTCAATTGTAAGCAATTTGTTCAGATTTTTTCTTATAAGTTCTATTGTATATACAAGCTGTGATAATCCATCCAATGCGAAAAATTCACATTGAATTGGAACTAGCACCGTATTGGCTGCAGTCAAAGCATTTACAGTAAGCATTCCAAGTGCCGGAGGACAATCTATAATAATGTAATCAAATTTATTTTTGACCTTTCTGATATGGGTTTTCAAAATATGCTGCATATTCTCTCTGGTAACTAATTCAATCTCCGCCCCTGCCAAATTTCTATTCGCCGGAATCAAAAATAAATTTTCAATCTCCGCAACAGAAGGTACATATATTTTATCCTGCAATAGCGAGTTTATCTCACCTTCAGTTCTTCTATCTCTATCAACAATTCCTTTTATTGTCTTGTAATGTAACATTGGCAATTTGTTATATGCTTTTGTAGCTTGTATAACTGACGCACACCCCTCTAAGGGAATAATGTTATATTTAGGGAATAACCTAGAATA
>OLRH01000116.1_pt1 | contig 32705 bp, 28 predicted proteins | sample 1672321 | NCBI WGS metagenome assembly OLRH01 (sample SAMEA3136671, study PRJEB25190) | human gut metagenome | reverse complement strand
TGGATAGTTTCCGAAATATTCAGGCTTCAGGCCATCTGGCATGGCAAATGTCGGCGGCACGCCGGCCAAAGCGGACTTGAGCTGCAGAGCGATAAGCTCCATAGTCACGCCCAGCTCCCGTTGGTCCAGGGTCTCGCCCACACAGATGATGGGGTGCAGGCCCGCATCCAGCGCCGCAATGACCTTTTTATTCACGGTGAAGTCGGTCTCCCCGAAATACTGCCGGCGCTCAGAGTGGCCGATGATAACATATTTTACGCCCAGATCCTTCAGCATATCCGCCGACACCTCGCCGGTGTAGGCACCGCTCTTTTCATAGAAAACATTTTGTGCGCCCACGGACACCCGCAGATCCTTAAAGGCCTTCATGGCGGCGGGAATATTCACGGCGGGTACGCACACCACCACGTCGCACCACTTAGTGCGAGGCAGCAGGCGCTTGAGTTCTTCGGCAAACCTCTTGGTCTCGGAGGCGGTCTTATTCATCTTCCAGTTGCCGGCAATGATGGTCTTACGATATCTGCGATTCATAATTTTCTCATTTAACTCCTACATATTATTGATATATTTTAGATCTTTTTGAATTTATTTATCCAGCAAACACGCCACGCCCGGCAGCTCCTTGCCCTCCAGGAACTCCAGGGAAGCGCCGCCGGTGGGGAGAGAACCGCGCGCCGCCAGTGGCGGATGCAGCGCGGCGAACGAGTGGCCGCGGTCAAAATTTCCAGCGGCCGCCATAAGGCAGCGCAGAAATTTTGGGCACCGCAACAGGGTCGGAACCGGTGGCTTGCTTATTTATCCAGCAGGCACGCCACGCCCGGCAGCTCCTTACCCTCCAGGAACTCCAGGGAAGCACCGCCGCCGGTGGAGATATGTGTCATCTTGTCGGCATAGCCCAGCTGCTCCACAGCCGCCGCGCTGTCGCCGCCACCCACAATGGTAATAGCGTCCGTCTTGCTCAGCGCCTCGGCCACAGCCCGGGTACCCACGGCAAACTTATCAAACTCAAACACGCCCATAGGCCCGTTCCAGATAACCGTGCCGGCATCTGCAACGGCAGCGCAGTAGAGCTTCACAGTCTCCGGCCCGATGTCCAGGCCCTCCCATCCGTCGGGGATCTGCCCGGCCTTCACAACAGCGGTGTCAGCATCCGGGGCAAAGCGGTCGGCGATGACGGTGTCCACAGGCAGCAGCAGCTTTACGCCCTTGTCCGCCGCCTTTTTTACCATTTCATTGGCGTAGTCCATCCACTCGCTCTCCAGCAGAGAATTGCCGATTTTGCCGCCCTGAGCGGCGGAGAAGGTATAGGCCATGCCACCGCCGATAATAATGGTGTCGGCAATCTCCAGCAGGTTGTTGATAACGCCGATCTTGGAGGAGACCTTGCTGCCGCCCAGAATAGCTACCAGGGGCCGCTTGGGATTTTCCAGCGCGCCGCCCATGACCCGCAGCTCCTTTTCGATCAGGAAGCCCGACACAGCAGGCAGGTAAGCTGCCACGCCGGCGGTGGAGGCATGGGCCCGGTGCACGGCGCCGAAAGCGTCGGACACATAGATATCCGCAAAGGAGGCCAGCTTTTTGGCAAACTCGGGGTCGTTCTTGGTCTCGCCCTTTTCAAAGCGGGTGTTCTCCAGCAGCAGGATCTGGCCCGGCTGCAGAGCGGCGGCCTTGGCGGCGGCATCCTCTCCCACCACATCATGGGCAAAGAGCACCTCCCGGCCCAGCAGCTGGGACAGGCGCTGGGCTACAGGGGCCAGGGTCAGCTTCCGCAGAGACTTTTCCCATGCCTCCTGCGTCAGCTCAGCAGGATCCTTGCCCTTTTCAAGCTGCTTTTTCACCCACTTGTCAAACACAGGCTCGGGCTTGCCCAGATGGGAGCAAGCAATAACCGCCGCGCCGTGCTCCAGCAGGTATTGAATGGTGGGCAGGGCCGCCACAATGCGCTTGTCGCTGGTGATGGCTCCTGTCTTCTTGTCCTGGGGGACATTGAAATCGCAGCGCAGGAGCACCTTCTTGCCGGCAACGTCTACATCTGCAACGGTTTTTTTGTTATAATTCATATGGATACTCTCCTTTTCAGAGTGATTTACAGATTTTTCATCTCCCCCGTGCCGCACAGGCCGGGAAAGCCGTTCTGCCGCAGGGCCTCATAGGTCAGGATGGCCACAGAATTGCTGAGGTTCAGGCTCCGGGCCTCCTCCCGCATGGGCAGGCGGAGACACCGGTCATAGTGGGCCAGGCGGAACGCCTCCGGCAGGCCTGCGGTCTCTTTTCCGAAGAACAGCCAGCAATCCGGCGAAAACCGCGCCTGGGTATAGTCCTGAGGGGCTTTGGTGGTGGCCAGCCAGAGGTCATCCTTTGCCTCCGGGTGCTGGGCAAAAAACGCATCCAGATCCTCATAGTCCGCAACGTGCACCAGATGCCAGTAATCCAGGCCCGCACGCTTCACGGCCCGGTCGGAAATATCAAAGCCAAGGGGGCGGATCAGGTGCAGGCGGCTGCCGGTGGCAGCGCAGGTCCGGGCAATATTGCCGCAGTTCTGCGGGATCTCCGGCTCCACCAGCACGATATTCAGCACGGCGTACCATCTCCCCCATTTTGGAATGCTCCGCTTATTGTAATGCATAGCTGCCGTAAATTCAACCGCAAAATGGTATTTTTTGCGGAAAAATTCTGCATTCATCGGTTTTATCCGGGCTACGGGTGCGATTTTTCCTATTTGTGAGCGGACGCAGACGGTTTTTTACACAGGAAAAATATTTTTAGTTTTTTAGGAAAACCACTGGATTTTGCAAGAAAAACTGTTATAATGAAAATTAGAAACGGACGGAAAGGAAGTGTGCTCCCATGGGATGTCGAATTGTATGGTCCGCCGCCTGCGGGCGTGCCTTCTTCAAACCGCTGACGCTGCGGCTCGCCACCTCTGCCGGTAGAATCCGGAGAGCGGCGGCCTTATAAAGCGTTCAGCGATTTTTTTATATATGGAGTATCCGCCCCATATTGCCCTCCATATACATCCTGAGAGAGAAATTTTTAGCAAAAACCGAAAGAAAGTGAGTGTGTAACAAAATGATTTCTCATGGCAAGGACATCAAGATCTTCACCGGTAACTCCAACCCCGCCCTGGCAAAGGACATCTGCAAGCTCATCGGCACCAAGCTGGGTGAGGCAGAGGTCAAGCACTTTGCCGATGGCGAGGCCAGCGTCTCTCTGTATGAGACCGTCCGCGGCAGCGATGTGTTCCTCATCAACTCCACCTGCAAGCCCGTGAACGATAGCCTGATGGAACTGCTCATCATGATCGACGCCTGCAAGCGCGCCTCCGCCGGCCGCGTGACTGCCGTGATCCCCTACTTTGGCTATGCTCGCCAGGACCGCAAGGCCAAGAGCCGCGATCCCATCTCTGCCAAGCTGGTGGCTAATATGCTCACCGCTGCCGGCGCCGACCGGGTGCTGACCATGGACCTGCACGCCGCCCAAATTCAGGGTTTCTTTGACATCCCCGTGGATAACCTGCTGGGTAACCCCGTCTTTGTTGACTACTATGCCAAGAAGTTTGGCGAGCGGGCTGAGGATATGGTAGTGGTGTCCCCGGATGTTGGCAGCGTGGCCCGGGCCCGCACCTTTGCCCAGAAGCTGCACATGAACCTCGCCATCGTGGATAAGCGCCGCCAAAAGGCCAACCAGTGCGAGGTGATGAACGTCATCGGCGACGTGGCCGGAAAGGATTGCATCCTCTTTGACGACATGATCGATACCGCTGGCTCCATCTGCAACGCCGCCAAGGCCATTGTGGAGGTGGGCGGCGCCAACAACGTGTACGCCTGTGCCAGCCACGGTGTGCTCTCCGGCCCCGCGCTGGAGCGGCTATCCGGCAGTGTCATCAAGGAGGTGGCCCTGCTGAACACCCTGCCTGAGGAGATGGGCGCCGGCTGCGATAAAATCAAGTATCTGTCCGTGGCCCCCATGTTCGCCGAGGCCATCGAGCGCATTTACCAGGAGATCTCCATTGCCAAGCTCTTCAGCTGATGCCGGGAGCAGAAGAAATCAACTGTTCAATCCAATCATTTTGTGCTATACTGGTCGGGCGAGAATATCGCCCGACCAAAATTTTTACAGGAGCGTGAGCGTATGTTTTTCAAGCAGAGCGGCTTTACTTGGCTGGTAGTGGGTCTTGGCAATCCCGGTGCACGGTACGAAAGCACCCGGCACAACATGGGCTTTTTAGCCGTTGACCGGCTGGCGGAGCGGGAAAAGCTGCGCTTTAACAAGCTGCGCTTCAAGGCCTGGACGGCGGAATGGAAGCTGGGAGAGAATAAGGTGCTGGTGATGAAGCCCCAGACCTACATGAATCTCTCCGGGGAGGCCGTAGGCGCCGCCGCCCGCTTCTATAAGATCCCTCCGGAGCATATCCTCGTGGTATCCGATGACATCGACCTGCCAGTGGGCAAGCTCCGGCTGCGTGCCTTCGGCTCCGCCGGGGGGCACAACGGGCTGAAGAATATCATTCAGCATTTAGGCAGTGACCGTTTCCCCCGCATCAAGGTGGGGGTTGGCTCCCCGAAGCAGGCGGGCTATGAGGTGGTGGATTGGGTCATCGGCATGCCTGTGGGCGAGGAGCAGAAGATCCTGCTGGACGCCCTGGATCGGGCAGCCCAGGCCATTCCGGCGGTGATCACCCAGGGCATGGACAAGGCCATGAACCGGTTTAATTAGCCTGGCGAAAATTCCTGTGGAATTTTCTGCCAAAGAGTTTTACAGGCTGCTGCGCGCATAATTTCGGCGTATAACGCCGAAATTCCACACTGGCAGCCTGAGCGGTATTTTTCCCCACGCACATGTCGCGGCGAAAAATGATCTTAATTTTTGCCGCTTGCAGGCGGCAAACTCTGCGAGACTTTACAATTCGTATTAGTTAAGCTATATTTCAGATTTTTATCATAAAATGCCCGGAAAGGAGGGGGACAATTTGCACACTCTCTTGCAGGAGCTGATGCGCCTGCCGGAATTACAGTACATTCAAAAAGAGCTGGACGATGGCTGCCGCAGCGCAGCCATCACAGGCCTCTCCCCCGTCCACCGGACGCAGATCGCCGCAGCTCTGGCCCAAGCAATGGGCCGCCCCCTGCTGCTCCTGTGCGCCGACGAGCGGGAGTGCCAGCGGTTTGCAGGAGACATGGAGAGCCTTACCGGCTGCAAGCCCCTGCATCTGCCCGGACGAGAAATGCATCTGCGCCCTGCCGCCATCGCCAGCCGCCAGTGGGACTATCAGCGCATTGCAGCCCTGCATCAGCTGCAGGTGAATGTCCCTGCCGTGGTTCTCGCCACCGCCGAGGCCCTGTGCCAGCGGTGCATCCCGCCCCAGGTACTGGCCGGAGCCGTCATAGACCTGGCCCCGGGCCAGCGGCACGACGTGGCGCAGCTGTGTCACCGCCTCACCGACGCCGGATACACCCGCTGTGACCAGGTGGAGGGGCCCGGCCAATTCGCCCTGCGAGGCGGCATTTTGGACGTATTTTCTCCGGATGCGCAGCAGCCTGTCCGGTGCGATTTTTTTGATGACGAGATCGACGCCCTGGGCCTGTTCGACCCCGGCACCCAGCGGCGGACGGAGAATATAGAAAGCGCCCTCCTGCTGCCGGCGGGAGAGGTGCTGCCCGCCTTCGGCGCCCCGGATGGACCCGAAAAGCTGGAGGCCGCCGCAGCTCGATATGAGAAAAGGGAGAGCACTGCCGCTCTCTGCGCGACTCTGCGCAGTGATGCGGCGGCCCTGCGGCAGGGGATGATCCCCGGGGGCAGCGACCGGTATATGGCGGCGGTGTACCCGGATTTCGCCTGTGCCGCCGATTATCTGCCCGAAAATGTCTTGGTGTGTATCAGCGAGAGCAGCCGGGCCTCCGAGGGGCTGAAGCACTGGCTGTGGCAGCGGCGACAGGACATCGTTACTGCCGAGGAAAACGGCTGGTTGGCGGGGGAATTCGCCCACCTGCAGCTGGAGCAGGACGAGCTGGTGCGGGCCATTTCCCAATACCCTGTGTGCCAGATGGAGAGCCTGCCCACCAGCCGGTATCTGCTGGCGCCCCAGGCCATGGTGCAGGTGGCGGCCAAGCAGCTGTCCGTATACGGCGGCAGTCTCGACACCGCCGTAACGGATCTGACCCACTACCTCACCACCGGCTACCGGGTGCTGGTGCTGTGCGGCGGCCGGGTCCGGGCGGATAACCTGCAAAGGCTTCTGCGGGAGCGGAGGATCCCTGCCACGGTGGATTACCAGGGCAGCGTCCTGCCCCAGCGCGGGCAGGCGGTCATTTCCGTGGGCGCCCTGTGCGCCGGCAGCGAGTATCCCGGGCTGCAGCTGGCCATCCTCACCGAAGGGCAGCTGACGGCCAAGGTCTCCGGCAGGGAGCCCCGGCGCCGAGCCCCGAAAAGTGATCCCACGCGGCAAGCCCTCCAATCCTACACCGACCTGACCCCCGGGGACCTGGTGGTTCACCAGCACCACGGCATCGGCCGGTTCGTTTCCATGATCCGCCTGCCGGTGGACGGGGTGGAAAAGGATTACATCAAGATCGCCTACGCCGGCAGTGATTGCCTGTATGTCCCGGCCACGCAGCTGGACCTGGTAAGCAAGTACATCGGCAGCGGCGAGGACACCAGCCGCACCAAGCTGAATAAGCTGGGCGGCACCGAGTGGGCCAAGACCACCTATCGGGCCAAGGCCGCCGCCCGGGACCTGGCCAAGGGCCTTATCGACCTGTACGCCCGGCGGCAGCGGCTGGCGGGCTTCGCTTTTTCGCCGGATTCCCCGTGGCAGCAGGAGTTTGAAGAGGCATTCCCCTACACGGAGACTGACGACCAGCTGCGCTGCATCCGCGAGATTAAAAACGACATGGAGCAATCCCGCCCCATGGACCGGCTTCTCTGCGGCGATGTGGGCTACGGCAAAACCGAGGTGGCCCTCCGGGCGGTGATGAAGTGCATACTGGACGGCAAGCAGGCGGCGATTTTGGTGCCAACCACCGTGCTGGCCCAACAGCATTACGCCACCGCCGTGAGCCGGTTCCGCAGCTTTCCCGTGACGGTGGAGGTGCTGAGCCGCTTCCGCAGCGCCAAGCAGGCCAAGGATATCTTGGAGCGCACGGCCCAGGGCAAGGTAGACCTGCTCATCGGCACCCACAAGCTATTGCAGAAGGATGTAGCCTTTCACGACCTGGGTCTGCTCATCATCGACGAGGAGCAGCGCTTCGGCGTGGCAGCCAAGGAGCAGCTGCGCCGGCGGGCGGAGCAGGTGGACACCCTGACCCTCTCTGCTACCCCCATCCCCCGGACACTGAATATGGCCCTATCGGGCATACGGGATATGTCCGCCATTGAGGAGCCGCCCCGGGCCCGCCAGCCGGTACAGACCTATGTGCTGGAGCACGATTGGGGCATCCTGGGCGATGCCATGCGCCGGGAGTTGGACCGGGGCGGGCAGGTATATTACCTGCACAACCGGGTGGAAAATATTGAATCCACCGCCGGGCGCATCCGGCAGATGCTGGGGGAGGATGTCTCCATCGGCATCGCTCACGGCAAGATGAGCGAGAGCCAGCTGAGCCGGGTGATGCAGGACATGGCCGACGGAGAAATACAGGCCCTGGTCTGCACCACCATCATTGAGACCGGCATCGACATTCCCAATGTAAACACCCTCATCATCGAGGATGCCGACCGCATGGGCCTGAGCCAGCTGCACCAGATCCGGGGCCGCATCGGCCGCAGCCCCCGCCGGGCCTACGCTTATCTCACCTACCGTCAGGGAAAGATCCTGACAGAGGAGGCCAGCAAGCGCCTCACCGCTATAAAGGAGTATGTGGAGTTCGGCTCCGGCTTCAAAATTGCCATGCGGGACCTGGAGATTCGCGGCGCGGGCAATCTGCTGGGGGCGGAGCAATCCGGTTATATGATGAGCGTGGGCTATGATATGTACCTGAAGCTCCTGAATGACGCCGTTCTTGAGCAGCAGGGCAAATCCGCCGAAATTCGTCCGGAATGCGCCGCTGACCTGGCGGTGTCTGCCTACATTCCCGAGAGCTATGTTCCCCAGGCCAAGCAGCGCATGGACCTTTATCGCCGCATTGCGGCCATCCGTACAGCAGCGGACTCCGGGGAGATCCTGGACGAGCTGCTGGACCGCTTCGGCGACCCGCCCAAGGCCGTATCGGCCCTGCTGGATGTGGCACTGCTGCGCTCGGACGCAGCGTTCGTGGGCATCTGCGACATCTCCCAAAAGGAGCGGCAGCTGATCTTCCGGTTCACGGACCGGGTAGACCCGCCCAGCCTCCTGGCCGTGTGTGCCATGGCGTCCTATAAAGGTCGACTGCTGCTGCACTCCGGCACCCAGCCCTATCTGACGCTGTATTTGAAGGAAAAGGAAACCTCCCTGCAGGCCGCCTCAGCGCTGGTAGAGCGCCTGCGCATAAAGCGGGAAGAAAAGGCTACCGTTAAAGCGGCAAGATTGCAATAATGGCAAGGAAGGGTGTGTGAGGGAAACCCAAGAAGGGTGTCCCTCACCATTTAAATCAATCGTTTTTGGAGCTTTTTCAAAGCTTCAAAAACTTAGGCAGCGGGGCGAAAAGACTTTTTCGGCACGCTGGAAATAAAGGGCCAAGCACCCAAAACAGAAGGAGAAACGACATGAAAAAACTCATCATCCGCGCATTGGCCGGTCTGCTGGCCTCCGTTCTTTTGGTGGTCGGCGTAGCACTGGTGGGCAATATGCCCAACGGAAAGCGTACCGACGGCATATTTTATCAGGCCAGCGGCATCCATCCGGACGCCGCCCTGATGACCGTGAACAAGCGATCCGTGTCCGCCGAGGAATACCTCTACTGGCTGGCCTACGATTGCGATTATCTGTCCTCCTATATGGGCTCCGTGGACTTTGACGCCGCCGTCAGCGGCGGTCTGACCTACGGCCAGTACGCCATGGAGGACGCTCAGCGCACGGTGGTGCTCTATGCCGTGGTGCGCCAGTGGGCGCAGGAGGCCGGGATCACCCTGTCCGAGGAGTCTCAGGCCCAGCTGGACGCCCAGCGCCAGCAATATGTGACCTACTACGGCGGCGAAGAGGGCTATGCCAAGCAGCTGGAGCTTATGGGGCTCACCGATGAAGGCTTCCAGCAGATCAACCAGGTATACTTCCTGTATTCCGAGCTGTATAAGGCCTACTGCACCGCCGGCGGTGCCCTGCGCCCCTCCGATGAGGAGATAGCCGCCTTCGCCCAAAGCGGCGGCTACTGCACTTTCCTTCCTCTGTACTGGTCCATCACCGGCGATGAGGCCACCGACGCCGCCACCCTGGCCCAAGCTCAGGAAGCCGCGGCCCGCCTGCGCAGCGCGGAGGATGTGACGGCTGCCTATCTGCAAATTGCTCAAGAGCTGGCGCTGCAGGCATCGGAAACCGGCGAAACGGCTGCCGTCCAGGATCTGGACAGCAGCGTTGCCGCCGTCCTGACCGCTCTGGCAGAGGGACAGGTCAGCGATGTGGTGACCACCGCCAAAGGCTATTATGTATTCGTGGGCCAGGCCCTGAATGCTGACGCCGTGCTGGATAAAATGTTCAATGCCAAGCTGGACGCTATGCGGGAGAGCGCCGGCATTCGCTACAACTGCCGCAGCTATGACAAGCTGAACGTTGCCCGCTTCTATACCAAGCTGCAGACCCTGCGCAGTCAGCTTTCCGGCGCCGGCACGGACAGCAATAGCTCAGCGGACACGGATACGGCGCCTCAATCCTGATAACGGCTGAATTTTATTCGTCAAAACAACGAAAGATCGAAGCTTTTCATTGCCATAAATCACAATCTTTTTGACAAGGTACATTTTTGTATCTTTTGACCATTGACTATTGTTAAAAAAATGACTATCATGAGGTTGTTTTAAAAAATGCGCTCTCACGCATCTATATTTAACTATAAAAATTAGGAGGAACACATTCATGAAAGACTTGTATGTTGTCAATTGCTGCAGAACAGCCATCGGCTCCTTTGGCGGTTCTTTGAAGAACACTCCCGCCGCTGAGATGGGTGCCATCGTGGTGAAGGAAGCCCTCAAGCGCGCCAATGTCGCTCCCGAGAACGTGGATGAGCTGATGTTCGGCTGCATCCTCACCGCTGCCCAGGGCCAGAATGTTGCCCGTCAGGTTTCCATCAAGGCCGGCATTCCCTACTCCGTCCCCGCTTACACCGTGGGCATGGTCTGCGGCTCCGGTATGAAGTCCGTCATCGAGGGTGCCCGTTCCATTCTGGCCGGCGATTCTGACATCGTTGTCTGCGGCGGTACTGAAAATATGAGCGCCGCTCCCTTTGCCTCTCTGGACGCCCGCTGGGGCGCTCGCATGGGCGACAAGAAGCTGGTGGACACCATGATCAAGGACGGCCTGTGGGACGCCTATAACAACTATCACATGGGCACCACCGCCGAGAACATCAATGATATTTGGGGCATCACCCGCCGCGAGCAGGATGAGTTCGCCGCTGCTTCCCAGCAGAAGGCCTGCGCCGCCCGGGATTCCGGCCGCTTCGACGATGAGATCGTGGCCGTGCCCGTGAAGGTGAAGAAGGAGATCGTGGAGTTCAAGCGCGATGAGTATGTGAAGGAAGGCGTCACCGCCGACAGCATCGCCAAGCTCAAGGGCGCCTTCCCCGTAGGCCCCGAGTCCCCCAACCCCCAGGTGGTACACACCTTCGAGGTCACCGGCGCCCAGGATGCCGCTGACAAGGGCACCCAGCGCGTCACCGCCGCCAACGCCTCCGGCATCAATGACGGCGCTGCCGCCATCGTGCTGGCCTCCGGCGAGGCTGTGGCCAAGTATGGTCTGAAGCCCATGGCCAAGCTTATCGGTTGGGGTCAGGGCGGCGTGGATCCCAAGATCATGGGCGTAGGCCCCGTGGTGGCATCCCGCAACGCTATGAAGAAGGCCGGCGTTACTATCGATGATATCGACCTGGTGGAGGCCAATGAGGCTTTCGCTGCCCAGTCCATCGCCGTGGCCCGTGAGCTGCACTTCGACATGAGCAAGGTCAATGTCAACGGCGGCGCCATTGCCCTGGGTCACCCCGTGGGCGCCTCCGGTGCCCGTATCATCGTGACCCTGCTGCACGAGATGCAGAAGCGGCCCGAGGCCAAGAAGGGCCTGGCAACCCTGTGCATCGGCGGCGGCATGGGCACCGCAGTGGTGTTTGAGAAGTGCTGATTGGCTGAAGCATAACGCATGAATCAAAAACCTCCAGCTAAGCCGAAGGTTTGACCAGGCCCTATAAGGGCCTATTACAGACGAAGCCCCTTAAGGGGCCCGAAAGGTCTGCCGACCGCATTCCTTTCTCGGGCTACCCCTTAAGGGGTTTTTATCTATGCCTTGGGATTCTTACTACCCGTAAACGGGTCTATAAATTCCTTTATGCTAATCTGGTCAGACATTTCTGGTCAGACATTTTGTCCTCCTCCAACTGGTTCTGTATGTACGCCTTTATCGCTTTCTTGTTTCGGCCTACCTTATCCACAAAATACCCTCTTGCCCAAAAGTGCCTGTTCCCGTGCTTATACTTCATATCTCCATCCGTCTATATTTCGGCGCAAATGCGATACTATTCTCAATCACACAGAACTGTATGCATACCAACACGGTAAAATGCTTATACATTTTCGGCTTACTTTTGAGTCGTTAACAAGTCTGAGTAGCCCCGGAGAATATATGCGCTATTATCGACTTCAGCGCGGTTTTACCACTCGCCAACTTGCAGATAAGTTGAAAACTGTTCCTGCAACGGTGCTTGGATATGAACAAGGAAAATTTCCAATACCTTATGACATTGCTTTTGCTCTGTCTGAAATGCTGAAAATGCCCCGCAAAACAATCTTTGATGATTTCTGCCTTTTTATTGATACCCCCTCCTATACAAAGCGGCTGCATAAAATCAGAGAAAGTTATACCCTCAGTCAAGTTGAATTTTCCGAAAGAGCGGATATTGCCCCAAGCATTTATGCTAAATGGGAATCCGGCTATCGTCGCCCATCACGGAAAATGTACCCCAGATTAAAAAACACATATCCCGAAATATGAAAACAAGCGTACTTGTCCGACGATGGATAGGTACGCTTGTTTTTATTTATCCGCACATTCGATTATTTCTGCGTCCTCCGTTAAAATAAGAGCAGAAAATCAAAGGAGGTCAGAATGATGAAACAAAAATATTACCTTGCGCTTACAAGGCAGATGGCGGTAGCGGAGGGTGTTACCGAGCAGTTGAAGGCTGGTAACCAAATGGCGTGGGCTGGCAAAATGAACAGCATACGGAATCGGGCAGCCGAGATCATAAATACTGAGATTATATACACATAAGATTCAAGCCGCAGCAGAAATAAAATCCGTTGCGGCTTGTGGTTTTATTCAGTTGTTCTTGCTTTCCTCGGTGGTGGGCGGCTCGGTCTGAGCTGCCGTTGTGTTCTCCGGGGTTGCGGTTTCCGGCGCAGGAGTTGGTTCTGTGTCGGTGGGTTCGGGTTGTGTTGCAGCCGGAGCGGTTGCCGAGGGTTCGGGTGCGGTGGTTGTGCTTTCTTTCGGAGTGCTGCTCGGCGTTGTCGGTGCGGTCGGTGCGGTCGGAGCAATAGGCTCGGTTGACGGCTCGGCAGTCACGCTGTTGTCCGGTGTTTGGGTATTGCTCGGTTGTGAGCCGGTGGCGGTGATAGCCTTGCCGTTATAAAGCGTGGCGTCGTGAGAGTAAGTTCCCCATTTGGGAGTTAGGGTGATTTCCGTGCCTGCGGCTGCGTTTACGGTAAAGGTGAATGTGCCGTCTACAAAAATCTGCGCGGTGTAATAGGTTTCATCACCGATTTTTATGCTGCAATAGCCTGTTGCGCCTGCCGTTCCGGTGGCTTTCAGTGTTATCACGGTTGTATCGCTTGTCAGCGTATAGGTGTTATCCGCTTCGGTAAGCTCGGTTGCGGTGGTGTCCTCACCAACCTGATAGGACAGCTTATAGGACGAGCTTTGGATCGCCGCTGTACCTGTTGAAGTAGAGGCGGTAAACCAAGCCCAGCTTGCACCGCAAAGGCAGATAGCACAGATGCAGATAGCAAGCATTGAGGGGGCGAGGATGTGCATAAGACCGTCAGAGCGCTTTTCTTTTGCTGCGTGCTTTGCCCGGTAGAAGAATACGGGGTACACCCGCATTACATTGCGCTCGGTCACGAACGGAATAAGGCAGAGGTAAAGGCAGCGGAGTTCCCTGCGCCAATAGCGATATTCGTTGTAATCTGCCGCACGACTCATCTCGGTTAAAAGATACTGCTTTTTACGGCTGAAATGATTGACAAACTGTGCGAGTTTTAGAACGATCAGCAAAAAGGCAGATACGATCAGAACGATCAAGAGTATCAAAGCGCCGCTATTGTTGTCCATAATGATGTATCTCCTTTCGATTGTGTTTGTGTGGGCAATCAAAAGGCATAATACACAGTTTATGCCCTTTGATTGCCCCTCCGCCCGAGGGCGGAGAGGACTTGAAAATGCTTATTTCTGAACGATAGGCTGATTGGTTTGGATGATTCCGTCCTGATCATCATACACCACGGTGTATGTGCAATTTGCGCCCACTTTATTATCCTTAAATACCAGCGTGTATTTGGTGAAATCCTGAATTTCGGCACCTTCTCGGCTGTAATCCTCAAGCATGACAAAGCAGTTTATCCAAGAATTATCAGTATCCGCGGTGTTGTTAGCAAAGACAAACTTACCGCTCATATTGTTGGAGTTAGACAGACGAACCGGGATAAAGCTGCCCGCTTTACCAGTGAAGGTGTTGTTTTTAACGGTCACCGTTGCACCATTTTCCACTTGATAAATGCTGATAGCATTGTTGCCGATGTTGGTAAAGTTGTTGTTCGCAATCAATGTACCGTCGCCCGTGGGAACATTCAGGCCGAACTCAATGCCATTATAGTCATTGGTGACAGTATTGCCGGTGAACACGACCTTGCCGGAAACAGGTAGAGATACGGCGGTGTGGCTACCTGTTCTTCCGGTTGCCGCAGTAATTGCAGAATTGGTGATCGTAACATCCGTCACATCGGAGTTAACAACAAGTGCGGGCGTTTTCGAAACCTTATACTCGATGTTGGCCGCATTCAGCGTCACGCCGCTGCTCGCAATGGTCACGGGTGCGGTGGCGGTCAGATTGTTGATGGTCACAGGCTTGCTGATAGTCAAAGGGGTGTTGACCGTGCCCTCTACGGTAATGACGGAACCATCGGCCAGTTCATCCAGCTTAGTGTCAAGGTCAGCAGCCTCCACTACGGGATAGGTTGCGTCCTTATCGTACTGATCACTGATGCTATCCTTTTCATAGGGTACCTGTGTAGCAACAACGGTCAGGCACATACCGGTCGCAGTTGTATTCTGATATTCGTTGCCGGCATTTTCGTCCATGTGATAGCCGAAAGACCAGGCAGGAGAAGCTTCGCCGGGCTTGAGAACCTCGGGTTCAATATTGATATCCTCGCCGTTCGTATCAACCGGTGTCTTAAACACAGGCTCAAGAACCTCAGCAAGCTTGCCGGTAACACCCAACAGTTCGTTGACATACTCAAACTTTACTGCCAGATTGCCCTTGTTGACCACACGGACTTCGGGCACATAGTATGTACAACCCGGCTCCCAAAGGATCTGTGTGCCTTCGGCAGGAATTTTGCCCTCTACGAGGAACGGAAGGGTCTTACCCTCGGCGTTGACCCATTTGCCGTTGTTGTCCTTCATTTGCAGTTCGATGTTCAAATTGCCCGCCTGGATCTTATTGACCCCGGTGGATGCGGTGTCGGTGAACCACGCAAAGGTGGTGCCGATGAGCATTGCCACGCACATGAGCAGAGCCAGTACGCTGGAAATCAATGCCCGCTTGGTAGATTTACTGCTTGTCATTGCTGTTTTACCTCCTTATTTAATATTTTCAATGACAATATGTAAAACACGGATTTTCTGTGATTACACCAAAGCAATCAAAAGACACAAGTAAGCCTTATGTCCTTTGATTGCCCCTCCGCCCTCAGGCGGAGGGGACTTGATTTCTTTGTGATTTTCAGTTAATCGGCAACAACATTGTACCAGTCGCCGCTATGTTCTACATGGTAGCCTGCAGCAACGACAACTTCGTTGTCTCCAAGGGTCGGGTTAGACGGGTCATACATATAGAAGCTACCGCCCTTGACGGTGATCTTCGCATTGGAGCCGTCCTTGCAGTTCAGGGTATTCGCAGGCGTCACAGCCTTGAAAGTACCGCCATTGATTTCGATTTGAGCATTGCCCAGAGCGTAAATCAGATCGCATACAGGGTCGTCGGCAGGTACACTGACCTGACGGAAATCACCGCCGTTGATGGTAACCTTGCTGTCTCCGTCAGCCTGAACAGCCATGGCACCACCGGTAGTACCGCTTGCATCTCTGCCGTATACGGCATACACATCGGCGTTGATTGTAAACTTAGCGGTCCTTTCGGCCTGCACTGCACCAAAGCGTCCGTTCGCCTGCATGTTCTCGGTGATTACATGAGTTCCGGAAGAAAAGCTAGTTGTCTCCAAAACAGCGGGAGCCTTTTCATCGTAGGTGTTGCCGAAGGAATCGAATTCAGACACTTCCTGGGTAGCGCTGGCTCTGATACCGAAGGTAACCTTTGCTGCCCAATACGGATCATTATTCTTCGGGTTTGCTTCGTTGCCGACTTCCGTAGGCATATAAAGCACCATTGCATAGACCTTCGTAGTGTTGGGATCGAGGTTTGCACCGATAACGCCGGTATCCCCAATGCTCTTAAGAGTTTTGGCGCTGTCTTGCACAGCACTGATAGCCGCCGCACGACCGTCATATGCAGCATCGGCTTCCGCTGCCCCCAGCTTCACATAGTCGCTGAGATTGTAGTAGTTCCCCAAAACATTTTTGCCGCTGTTATCGTAAAGCCTATAAATGCCGAGCGTATACTTCAGGGCAAGTGTTCCTGCGTTCTTGACGCGAAGATATACAACCTCTGTACGACCGGGCTCCCACAGCTTGCTGTCCTCGAACACCTTAGTCGTATCGTTCACCTTTTTCCATTCGGTGAAATCTTTGCTGTACTCTAATTGTACATCCAGATTTCCTGCCTGGATCTTGTTTACCGCGGTGGATGCGGTGTCGGTGAACCACGCAAAGGTGGTGCCGATAAGCATTGCCACGCACATGAGCAGAGCCAGCACGCTGGTGAGCAATGCCCGCTTGGTAGATTTACTACTTGTCATTGCTGTTTTTCCTCCTTATTCTAAATTTTTCAATGGCAATATGTAAACACGGTTTTCCTGTGATTACACCGTATGGGTGTCGGACGGTGTTTCGTCCGTTTTCGGCGTTTCGCCGCCGCTGCTTTGCGCCATCTGCGCTTTCATTTGCAGCAGTTCCTGCATCATGCGCTGTGTTTCGGCGCGATCGGCGGCAATCTTGTCTCGCTCGGCTTGCAGTTCTGCCTGTTGTTCTGCCTTATATTTGCGGAACAGACGGATGCAGCGGATGCCCTCTAACAGAATGAGGAGCAGAAACGGAATGAGAATACAAACTATATAGCCGGGTGTGCTTTTCAAAAGCTGAAAGAAAGTACCCACCTTCGGGATATGACTGCTGTATTTACCCAGCACATACGGATAGGTCACGACGGTTTCATCGTCGGTGTCAGTGGTTGTACCGTAGGTAACAAAGCCCGGTTCGCCGTTTGCGTCGGTGGTTAATTTTCGTATCTTATGGGTGACGGTTTCGCCGTAGTTGGATGTATTCTGCGAGGTATAGGCGATGATGTCGCCCTCTTTGAGGGTGGAGGGGTCAACCTCCTTGACCAGCACCAAATCGCCCGCATTGAAGTCGGTTTTGCTCATGGAGTCGGACAAAACGATGAACGCCTTATAGCCGAACAGATTGCGGTCGGCACGGTCAAAGGTGGATACCGAAACAATGGTGAATATCATCATAAAAACGGCGAGTGCCACCATCAGCCACACAAATATACTGCGGATTATTTTTAATGCTTTCATTTGCTCACTCCTTATGTATTGTCCCCGATTCAAACAGCCTGCCAGGATTGTTCTTCGTTTGCGTTGCCTCGGCGCACAGCGTAAAGGTGAGGTCGAGGTTTTGGGTGTCATTGCCGCCGCTTTCCGGGTAGTGGAACACAACCGTCAGATTGCGTCGCTGCCCGATTTTAAGGGTATCGTCGGCGGCGATAACATTCTGCTTTGTCAGTTCGTTCGCCGTTCCGGTGTATAAAATTTTATCGCCGTCCTTTATCGTCACGGTCAGCACATCGGAAAGCCCACCGGTCACATTATCGAGATAAAGGCGGTAAAACACATCCCAAGTGCTGTCGTTTTCAATGAAGAAGTCCTTTGCAACGGTCATTCCCGGCTCAAAGAGGAATTCGTGTTCCTGAATCACGGGCTTGCCGTCATTGAGGTTTATCTTGACCTCGCCGGTGTGGAACAGGTTATTCTCAACGGAAACAGAAGCGTATACAAGGGCAAAAGTGGTAATGCAAAGGCAAACGGCAAGGACGATAATGGCGATAATGCCGCCTGTCAGCTTTTTAGCGGTTTTGGTTTCAGCCATTTACATTTTCCTCCTTACGCCTACGGACTACAAGCAGGAGGATCATCATACTGCCGGAGCCGGCGGCAAGCACCGACCACAGCAGAATGTTTGAGGTATCGCCTGTCTGCGGAGAGTTATCGAGGTTTCCTGTTTCCTCGACCCACCATTTGAAGTCGGCAATCAAGTCCTTGTTCTGATAGTCATTGCCTACGCTTGTATCTAAATAAGCCGTGATTTCATAGTACAGCTCATCGGTGGTGGATTTCTTGGACGCCAATTTGTGCGTCAGACTTTCGGGCATATCCGCTATCCCGCCGTCATACATCGTTTCGCCTGTGGTGAGCAGCTTGACCCGCACCTTCAGCACTTCGGCTAATTTCTCATAACCGGGGCGAACGGTGGCTTTGTAATGCACGGTGATTTTATCGTGATAGGATACCCGCACACGGAAGTATTTTGTTTCGCTGTCGCCAGGGAACATATTGCCCACGGTAAACGCTGTGTTTTCCTCCGGCTGTTTATTGTAAAGTTCAATGGTTGCCGCTTTCTTTGTTTCGGCGGTGGTGCTTTGTGCAGGCACGGCAGAGGAAGTGTCGGCGGAGCTGCTGGGCGTTTGTGTGTCGGAGCTGTCCGGCTTCTCGGTGTCGCTGCTGTCGGGCTTGGTTGTGTCCTCGTCCGGCGTGATCAGATTATCCGGCACGGTCACGGTGGCAGGGGTGGTGTTCGCTATTTTGTTGTATACAAGCGTACCGCCAAGGGCTAAAAGGCTGAGTCCGAGCAAGATAGCAAGAACGATGATGACTATTTTGATTTTCTTTTTCTGTTCCACTCCAGCTCACTCCTTCACTCAAAAATTCGCTAAATATTCTGCTGTATGAAGCGGACGGCGGTTATTTGCCGTCCGCTTTGTTATCATCGCCGCTATTTTGTCCGAACACGGAGAACAACGGCTGAAAGACCATATGATACACGGTGTTGACATTGACCGCATCATTTGGATAAACACCCCTAAGTACCTTGGCAGCCATTGCCACCGTGTTGTCAACGCGGTTCCAAAGCAACATTTCAGGATTGCATCTTTCAGAAAATTGGGACAGCCCATTTACCGACTGAACAAGCTCCCAAAAGGCTTTTCCGTTCTGCATACGCTGCCTAACGACCGTCGGTGCGTTGATTCCTGTTTCCGCCGCCAACTTTCGATAGCTGAAATTCTGCATACCTCCGACAGCAACAAGATGCTGCGTCGCTTTGAGAATAATGGATTTTAACTGTTACGGGGTTCTCTGCGAAGCCATGCTGCGCTTCCTTTCATCAATTTTTGCCATGACTTAAAGCCCTCTATGAAATATCGCAAAATATATTTCCCGTCAATACGGGAAATATAAAAATACAATTTCTTTCATAGAGTTTGGCACTCTGTGAGGGCTATTCACCCAACAAGCAAAAATATTATAGTGCCTTTCTGCGAAAAGTCAAGTGAATTCGATTGATTTCAGCCATTTTTTCAAGAAAATTTCGGAAAGCGTCACGCCATAAACGAACACTATTTTCCCGGCAGGAATGGACAGTCCGGTGCGCAGTCAGAAAACGGTTAATTCTATTTGCTAAAATATATGGCGTCCGATCAGACAATAAAAAAGTGAAAAGGTGCAGCTGCGCAGTGATTGCACCCTGGACGTGACCTATTCCTCCGAGGGAATGGTCTTTGCCGGGCAAGACATCAAGCTCTGGCACATTGCGGATATTACCGAGGATACGCAGTATGCTTTGGCCGGGAGCTTCCGGTCATACCCCATCCAGGTCACCGGCACCTCCTCTCAGAGCGAGTGGGATGAAATGGCCATCACTCTGAACTCCTATATTCTTGCCGATGGCATCGCGGCTGACCAAACTACCAAAACCGATGCGAGGGGCAAGGTCGTCTTTGACAATCTTACTGCGGGCATATACCTGGTTTCCTCCGTGCGCACAGAGCAGGATGGCAAATACTATGTGTTTGAATCCTTCCTGGCGGCCGTGCCGGGGGTGGACAGTGAGGGGCAGTGGGTGTATTCCGTCTCCGCAAGGACAAAAATGAGTGTACACACACCAGCCAAGGGCGAGGTCACCTATAAAGCGGTGAAGGCCTGGAGGGATGGCGGCCAGGATCGCCCGGTTAGCGTCTCTGTGGAGGTTCGCAGGGACGGACAGCTGCAGCAGGCCGTGGCTCTCAGCGCTGAAAACAACTGGATGTACACATGGAAGGCTGTTGATGATGGCAGCGTATGGACCGTGAACGAAGTGAATGTGCCAGAGGGTTATGTGGAGATCGACGGAATTGATGTAATCGGCCTGCTGGAGCTCCCGGGGCGAGGCATTAAGCTGCCAGTAAGCGCAGAATGGGACAGCTCCGAGCAGAGCTTTCGTCCAGCCAGGTTTATGGGCAGCGTGTATGACGGTACGCTGATCGTGGGAGGACGCAGTGAGGATGGCAATTTCGATTTTATCGATCAGCTGGACGCCGGGGAGGAGCTTACCTTCACCGACATGACCGGAAGGGTATTCCGGTATACGGTGCATAAAATTCGCCACGCTGATAATGCCAGAGCCGAAACCTTGGCTGACTCAGAGAGCGCGCTTACCCTGTTTGTGAAAAAAAATGGAGCTTTTCTCATCGTCCGATGTGCAGCGGCATAGTATTCTCCTCAATAGGAGGTGCAGAACAGCCCTTGTAGACAATGGCAAGCTGCGTCGTCCCACGCGATGCCGCTATGATTCATTATTTAACTTTTTGCTTATAACCTATGAAGGGCCGCCGCTGTAGATAGCTGCCCCACCTGGAGGTCGATGGCCAGGTGCAGCGCACCTGATACCCGGCAAAACAAAGCTGAAATATCTTTCCTCTGTATCCCCTGCTGAAAAAGCAGCCAACGCCTATGGCGTTGGCTGCTTAATGCTTTATGAGCCTTATGGGCTTTATCAAAGACGGCCATAGATGCGGGTCATCTCGTGGATGCTGCTGGCAAGGCTGTGGCTCGCCTCCCCGGGCAGCATACGCCACTTCCAGTTGCCGTAGCTGGTGCCGGGGACGTTCATGCGGTGGCCCGGCCCGAGGTCCAGCCAATCCTGCATCTGCGCAACAAACAGCTTCGCAACCGAGCCCATGCCGCCACGGATGATGCCGCGGTTAAAGCCCTCCCGCTCATTCAGGCCCAGATACTGCACGGCAAAGGCGACATCCTCCCGATCCGCCTCCGTGCGCCAAAGGGCCAGGGGAGCATTATCATGAGTGCCGGTATAGCAGACGCAGTTTTCGCCGTAGCTATGGGGCAGATAGCTGCTGGTGTCCCGGGAGTCAAAGGCAAATTCCAGCACCTTCATGCCCGGCAACCGGGAATCGGCCAGCAGCTGCGTAACCTCCGGCGTGGGAAAGCCCAGGTCCTCGGCAATGAACTCAATATCGTGGAACCAACCGGTCAGCACCCCCACCAGGGATATGCCGGGGCCTTTGACCCAGTGGCCGTCCCTCGCAGTGGTCTTGCCGCAGGGCACCGACCAATAGCTCTCAAAGCCGCGAAAATGGTCGATACGAATAACATCGTAGAGCTTCGTGGCACCGCCGATGCGGCGGATCCACCACTCAAAGCCGTTTTTCCGCATGGCCTCATAGTCGTACAGGGGATTGCCCCAGAGCTGGCCGTCTGCGCTGAAATAGTCCGGCGGGACGCCGGAAACCTCTGTGGGCTTTTTGTTCTCATCCAACTGGAAATTCTCCGGTTCGCTCCAAACATCCGAGGAGTCCATAGCCACATAGATGGGGATATCGCCGATGATGCGAATACCCAGGCCGTTGATATAGCGCTTGAGGGCGCTCCACTGGCGGAAGAACAGGAACTGGATATAGGTGAACAGCTCCACATCCTCCCGCAGCTCCATGCGGTAACGCGCAACCGCTTCCGGAGTGTGCAGCCGGGCGCCCTCATCGGGCCACTCCGTCCAGGACTTCATGCCAAAGCGGCGCTTGAGCGCCATGAACAGGGCATAATCCGGCAGCCAGCGGGCATTTTCCGCCTCGAAGGCCGCCACCGCCTCCCGGTCACGGCTCCAGCCCCGGGCCTTGGCCTTTTCCAGCAGGGCGAATCGGCTCTCATATATCTTGCCGTAGTCCACATAGCGCGGCTCCGTCCCCCAAGCGCAGGCGTCCACCTCCGTTTGGGTCAGGAGGTCATCTGCGATGAGGGTGTCCAGGTCTATAAAATAGGGGTTACCCGCAAAGGTAGAAAAGGCTTGGTAAGGGGAATCCCCATAGCTGGTAGGGCCAAGGGGCAGAAGCTGCCAGTATTTCTGCCCTGCCTCGTGAAGAAAATCCGCAAAGCGATATGCCGCTTTGCCAAAGGTCCCGATGCCGTATGGCGAAGGGAGGGAGGAGATTGGCATCAGAATGCCAGCGGAACGATCCATATGAGTCAGCCTTTCACGGCGCCGGCAGCGACGCCCTTAATGATATATTTCTGGCAGCAAAGGTAGAAAATGATGACAGGGAGAATGCTCAGGAAAATGAGCGCCATGGTTGCGCCCAGGTCCACTGTGCCGTAGCTGCCCTTGAGGTACTGGATGTGGATGGGAATGGTAAAATACTTGGTGCTGTCCAACACGAGGTAGGGCAGCAGATAGTCGTTCCAGACCCACATAATCTCCAAAATGCCCACGGAGATCATGGTAGGCCGCAGCATGGGGAACACCACGGAAAAATAGGTGCGCAGCGGACCGCAGCCGTCTATGGAGGCGGCCTCCTCAATCTCCAGGGGGATAGACTTTACAAAGCCAACAAACATGAAGATGGCAAGGCCCGCGCCGAAGCCAAGATAGATGATGGGAATGGTCCAGGGGGTATTGAGGGCCACCTTGTCAAAGGCCATGTCGGCAAAGTTGAAGTATGGGATCTTGACCCGGTCGGCCGTCTTAGACAGGGTAAACATAACCATCTGGAATGGGACGACCATGGAAAAGACACACAGGTAATAGATGATGCGGCAGAGCTTGCTGTCCACCCGGGCGATATACCAGGCCGCCATAGAGGTACACAGCAAAATCAGCGCCGAGGAGACCACGGTGATGAACAAGCTGTAAAATGCGGATTTCCAGAAGGGATAGTTACCGAAGGTCATGCCCTTGATATAGTTGGCCCAGCCGGCAAAGCTCTCCCCATTGGGAAAGGCAAAGGTATCGGTCTTGACGTAGGTATTGAGCTTGAAGGAGTTGAGCACCACCATGAAGATGGGCAACACATAGATGATGCAGATAACCGCCAGCACAATGGACAAAACCAATTTGCGGCGTCGTTCGGCGGTAAGGGTACCTTTCATTACTGCTGCACCTCCTTTTTGCGGGTGGCACGGAGCTGAATGAGGCCGATGGCGGCAACCAGCAGGAAGAAGATCACAGCCTTAGCCTGGGCGGTGCCGCGGGCATAGACATTCTGCCCGTAGAATGTGTTATAGATATTTAGCGCCAGCATCTCTGTAGTCTTGATGGCGGAGCCGTCGGATTGAATCAGGAAGGGCTGGCCGCCGGTAAGGGCCAGGTTCTGATCAAAGAGCTTGAAGCTATTGGTAAGGGTGAGGAAGGTGCAGATGGTGATGGAGGGCATCACGTTAGGGATGGTGACCCGCCAAAGGGTCTGCCAGCGGCTGGCGCCATCGATCTTGGCCGCCTCCAGCATATCATCCGGGACAGCCTGCAGGCCGGCGATATAAATAATCATCATATAGCCGATCTGCTGCCAGCACATGAGGATCACAAGGCCCCAGAAGCCGTACTTCGTCTCCAGAAGAATGGAGGTATTATAACGGGTGAGAATACCGTCAAAGATCATGGACCACACATAGCCCAGCACGATGCCGCCGATGAGGTTGGGCATGAAGAACACCGTGCGGAACAGGCTGCTGCCCTTAATTCCCTGGGTGAGGGCATAGGCTGCGGCGAAGGCCAGTACATTGATGAAAACCAGCGTCACCAGCGCGAACAGGCCCGTATACCAGAAGGAATGCATAAAGCTGGCATCCTGCAGTGCCTTGACATAGTTCCCCAGGCCGATGAACTCCGCGTCCGAAGTCGTTTTAAACTTACAGAAGGACAGATATACGCCTTTACAGAACGGATAGACAAATCCGATAATAAAAGCGCAGACCACGGGCCCCATAAAAAGTGGGAACCAGCGCCGAAGCGGGCGGCGGATCAGCGCCCGGCTGACCGGTGCAGAGCCTTTCTTGCGCTTCAAATCGATCACTCCCATCAAAAAATAGATTGTTGCACAGCGCAGACCTCCTGCGGTCTCTGCCGTGATAGAACAGGAGAGGCGGGCGAAAGCCCGCCCCTCCTTGCTTGCTTTAGGGTATCCGGTTTTGATCCAAATTAGCCGTTGGCAGCGGCATACTGGGTAGCCCAGCCATCCACGAAGGCCGTCTTGACCAGCTCCCAGTTGGCGTCGGTACGATCGGCGTCATACTTGTTCATAGCGGAGACAATACCTTCACGATAAGCGTCCACATTGGGCTGGAAGTTGGTGACCCAAGGCATGACGTAGTTGCCGGCAGCGGTGTAGGCGTCAGCATCGCCCAGGAAGCCGTTAGCGGTCTTGGCAGCCTGCTTATAGGGCAGGATACCCAGCTCGTTCACCAGCATCTGAGAGGCCTCGGCATCGGTGACCAGCCAGTACATGAAGTCCAGCGTGGCCTGGATGTCCGCCTTGGAAGCCTTGGCGTTCACGGCCCAGCAGTTCTCGGTACCGCAATTCAGGCCAGCCTTCTCCTCGCCGGCAACACCGCAGTAGAAGGGGATCATGGAGAGGTTGTCCAGGCCGTACTGATTAGCCTCAGTGCCGGTCAGAGCAGCCCACTCCCAGGAACCATTCTGATAGAACACAGCCTGCTCCTTGCCGAACTCGGCCTCAGCGTCATAACCGCCGGCAGCCAGGGTGGAAGGATCCACAGCGCTGTTGCTGATGTACAGATCCCACAGGTTCTTGTAGTTCTGCATGTAGGTGCCCTTGATGCTGGCGGGGCAGGTCTTCCAAGCAGCGGGATCATCCACAGACTCATAGTAATACTCGAGATTGGCCAGGTGGCCGGTGAAGCGCCAGTTGGAATCACCGCTCATAGAGGAGGAGGTGAAGGCATCAAAGCCCAGCTCCGCAGCGCGGCTGTGGATATCCTCGGCAATAGCCTTGAGAGTCTCAAAATTCTTGATGTCGGATAGCTCATAGCCGGCCTTCTGCAGCAGATCCTCATTGACAATGATGCCATAGCACTCATAGCAATAGCCAATGGAGCAGAGCTTGCCGCTGTCGTCATACAGGTTATAGGCATCGGTGCTCAGCTCACCGGCGACCTTGGTATCCTTCAGATCATAGCAGTAGTCGCCCCAGGTGCCCACAGCGGCCTGGTTGCCCACAACGAACAGCGTGGGAGGAGCCTCCTTATCCATGGCGGAGGTCAGGGTCTCATTGTACGTGCCGGAGGCAGCTGTCTGGACGGTGACAGGAACGCCGGTCTTCTCGGTATACATGGCAGCGACCTTCTGGAGGGTGGTGTCAGCTTCGGGCTTGAAATTCAGCCAGAACACACGGCCGGATCCGCCCTGCTTCTGGCCACAGGCGACCAGAGCAAAAGCCATGACGAGCGCGAGAATAAGCGATAGGAACTTCTTCATTTTCATCTTCATCATTTCTCCTTGTTTTTTTATTTATTTTCACGCGTTTACGCGGGAAAATCGCCGGGTCAGGTCACGCACAGATTGGCCGGTGCGCAGCGTGGTGGGCAGGATCTGGTGCCGATGGGCACCGCCGCGAATGACACTCATCAGGATCTCTACGCTTTTAGCACCCATTTCATCGGTGGGCTGGCAAAGCGTGGTCAGCATAGGATAGATATACTCAGAAACCGTCAGGCCATCAATGGCAATGATGGAGCAATCCTCAGGAATAGAGCGTCCACTCTCCCGCAAGGCCCGCATGGCGCCAATGGCCATATCATCCGAGATGGCAAAGATGGCTGTAAAGTCCGCCGGGCGTTTGAGCCGCTCGGTCACTGCGCGGTAAGCGGATTCAATGGTGAAATCGTCCGCGCGGATAATCTCCCCGTCCTCGAGGCTCAGACCCAGATCGTGCAGGGCGCGGGCATAGCCGGAGCAGCGCAGCTGGGCGATAGACCAATCCCGGGGATCCGTGGACAGGGCCGCGATGCGGCGATGGCCCTTTTGTGCCAGATCCATCACGGCGCGGTAGGCCTCCTGCTCATCAGCAATAGAGACGGAGGAGTATTTTGTGGGATCCAGGGTCCCATAGGTATTGGTATAGGAGCAGCAGACAAAGGGAACATTGAGCAGGGCCATATCCGCCGGGCTGTAATCCGACCGGCCGCCGAGGAAAATGATGCCCTGCAGGCGCTTTTCCCGCTCCATCATGGCGCCGCACTTGATCTCGTCCTCGCAGGAGCCAATCTGCCGCATGACCATGGTAAAATCCGCCGCATCCAAATCCCGCTCAATGGCACGGATAATGCCGGTATAGAAGGGGTTCTGCACACCGCGCACCACCAGGCCGACGGCATCTGACTTCGTGCGCACAAGGCTTCGAGCGGAATTGTTGGGCAGGTAGTTGTATTCGGCAATGACCTGCAGCACGCGGCGGCGGCTCTCCTCGCTCACATCGGGGCGGTCGTTGAGAACGCGGGACACCGTGCTCACGCCAACGCCGCTGAGTCTGGCAATATCTTTAATGGTCATGGGGCAGCCTCCCGGTGCAGAATATAAAACGTCGGTTCCGGTAACCTTTCCGGTATCGTTTCCACTTTTTCTTTATTCTACCAGCTTTCGTGATAAATGTCAAAGCCATTCCCCAGGGATAAGTTACCAAAATATTTCACATTTTTCTGTCGAAATGCACAATCGCATAGCAAAAAATATGCCAAGCCATGGGCAACAAATACACGAAGGCTGATACTGAGCCGGTTTTACCCGGCCGATCTGTCAGCATTGCCTTCTCATCTTGCCCTGCTTCAGGGTCATGCGGCCGACAATCTCCGGCACGCGGTGGTTCAGATCCGGCGTCACCGCATCCTTGGTGAAAAACAGGTTCTGAAAGCTGCTCCGGCGGTCCTTGCCTCCTCCGCGATCTGCGTGATGGCGGTCTCTCTGCCGAACGGGAGCGTTATAGTGTCCCATCTGCGTAATCCGCAACGACGTGCAGAAAAGCATCTCCGTACTATGGCATTTATAAAGGAAGGATAAATTGCTTGCGCACAACCTCCGGAAGGGATGCGTTATGGGGAGCGCCCCTTCCGATTCAGGTGTCATTTAAAAACGCAGGATGGAGAGCGCTTCACTCCCCACCCTGCGTTTTTTACGATCAGCGGTCACATATTGAAAGATTTGATACTCGCCCCCTTTTCTGTCGGGACGGTAAGGATCATTCCCTGTCCTTTGCCTGCTTGATGCTCAGGCTGATGCGATTTTTCTTTTCATCCACATCCAATACAACAACCTTTACTACATCACCCACGGTCAGCACCTCCGAGGGGTGCTTGATGAATTTACTTGAGATCTGCGAGATATGCACCAGGCCGTCCTGGTGGACACCGATGTCCACAAAGGCACCGAAATCAATGACATTGCGGACGGTGCCGGTGAGGACCATGCCGGGCTTGAGGTCCTTCATCTCCATGACGTCGGTGCGCAGGATGGGCTGGGGCAGCTCATCCCGGACATCCCGGCCGGGCTTCAGCAGCTCGGCGGTGATGTCCCGCAGAGTGGGGACGCCTGTACCCACGGCAGCGGCGGCCTTCGCCTCACCATAGGCCTTGAGCCGGGCAGGAAGGTCCGACAGCTTCTCAGCCTTCACATCGGCCAAGGTGTAGCCCATCAGCTCCAGCAGCGCCTTGGCGGCGTCGTAGCTCTCCGGATGGACGGCGGTGTTATCCAGGACGCTCTTGCTCTCCGGCACACGCAAAAAGCCCGCACACTGCTGGAAGGCCTTGGGGCCCAGCTTGGGCACCTTCTTGATTTGGGCGCGGGAGGTAAAGGGGCCGTTTTCCTCCCGGTAGGCCACCACATTTTTCGCGGTAGTTCCGTTGAGCCCGGCCACTCGCTGCAGCAGGGACGGGGAGGCGGTGTTGATGTCCACACCTACGGCATTGACGCAATCCTCCACCACGCCGCCCAGAGCCTCGTCCAACTGCTTGGGAGGCATATCGTGCTGATACTGGCCCACGCCGATGGCCTTGGGGTCGATCTTTACCAGCTCGGCCAAAGGATCCTGCAGCCGGCGGGCAATGGACACCGCCGAGCGCAGATTCACATCAAACTGGGGGAACTCCTCGGCGGCCAGCTTGCTGGCGGAATACACAGAGGCTCCGGCCTCAGAAACGATCATATAGCTGACATGGGCGCCGGCTTCGTTTACCTGACGGATGAGCTTTACAGCCATTTGCTCCGTCTCCCGGCTGGCTGTACCGTTGCCGATGGCAATATTTTCCACGCCGTGCTTAGTGATGAGCCCTGCCAGGACGGCGATGGCCTCCCGCTCCTGCCGCTCTCCATAGGTGGGATATACCACCGCAGTGTCCAACACCTTGCCCGTCCCGTCCACCACGGCCACCTTGCAGCCCATGCGGTAGCCCGGATCCAAGCCCATGGTGACCTTGCCCTTGACAGGCGGCTGCATAAGCAGCGGCTTCAGGTTCAATGCAAACTGCCCGATAGCCCCCTCGTTTGCCTGTTCAGTCAGCAGGCTGCGTGCTTCCCGCTCCAGGGAGGGGAAGATCAGCCGGTCGTAGGCGTCCTCGGCGGCGGACTTGATAAATTCCATCGCCGGAGAGCCGGGCTCCACCACCGCCCGGCGTAGCAGGGGCAGCGCCTGGTCTCGATCCAGGGTGACGGAAACCTTCAGCACGCCCTCCTTCTCGCCCCGGTTGATGGCCAAAATCTGGTGTCCCTGGAGTTTGGAAAGAGCCTGCTCAAAATCATAATACAGGCGGTACACGCTGTCCTCCTCCGTGGCCGCACAGCAGGCAAGCCGGCCCTGCCGGCTCAGCAGGCCGCGCAGCGCCTTGCGGATGTCAGCATCATCGGAGATTTGCTCGGCAATGATGTCCGACGCGCCCTGAAGAGCATCGGTCACGGTGTCCACACTCTTTTCCGGGGCGAGAAATTCCCGGGCGGCATCCTCCGGCCGGGGGCAATCCCGCTCCTGGGCAAACAGCAGGGCTGCCAAGGGCTCCAGCCCTTTTTCCCGTGCCACGGTGGCCCGGGTGCGGCGCTTTTGCTTATAGGGGCGGTAGAGATCTTCCACCTCCGCCAGGGTCTTGGCGCTGTCGATGGCGGCAGCCAACTCCTCCGTCAGCTTGCCCTGGTCGACGATGGACTTTTTTACCGCCGTGCGGCGCTCCTCCAGATTGCGCAGGTACTGCAGCCGCTCCTCCAGAGTGCGCAGGGTGGTGTCGTCCATGGCGCCGTGGAGCTCCTTGCGGTAGCGGGCAATGAAGGGAATGGTATTCCCCTCATCCAACAGCTGCACCACATTTTCCACATATTTTTCATTTACGTTCAGTTCTTGCGCAAGGGCATAAATGATATCCATTACCGTTTCTTTCCTCTCGTCTTACAAAAATGATCCCCCTCATTATACAGGGCAAAGCCCTTTCGCGCAATAGTCCGGAGCGGTGCTTTTGACGCAGAAAAACGCCCCATTTATCAGGCCGCATGCCGCGTGGGCCGATAAATGGGGCGCCATTCAGTTGGTGTGCTGAGGGATTTTGCTCGCTTTACGGCTGGGCCTGCTCCAGCTCCATCACCGCGTCAATGAGCATCTGCTGGGTGACGGGATAGGGCCACACCCGTACATCGATGCCGGCCAGAGCCTTCTCCGTGACGGCAGGCAGATCCTCGGGCCTTGCGTGGATATCCGCCAGACAGGTGGGCAGGCCGATGGATTTATTAAAGCGCAGAAGCCGATCCCGCTCCTCGTACTGCTTGTCCGCCGTCAGCATCACCAGGATGCCGTAGGACACCACCTCGCCGTGGAGGTGATGGTTCTCCTCCGTGGAGGGCAGGATGGTGAAGCCGTTATACATAGCGTGAGCCATGCCGGTGGTGTAGTCCACCTGAACAAAGTTGGAGACAAAGCCGGTGGAGATGATGACGGCCTCGATGATCTCCGTCAGCTCCGGGGTGATGCGGTGCCGGCGGCAATTCTCCATGGCCTGCCGGCCCCAGCGGACGATGGGCTCGGCGCACATGCTGCTCAGGGCGATGCCCATGGCATCGGAGTGGGCGGGGATGTCGTTGCGGGAGGAGATGGTACACTCGTAGTGCTTGGCCATGGTGTCACCCATGCCGGCCCACAGGTAGCGCACCGGGGCATTGGCAATGATCTCCGTGTTGATGAAAATATGGTTGGGCGGGATCTTGGAGAAGGAGTACTCCCGCAGGCTGCCGTCCGGATGATAGACAATGCCAAGGCTGGTGCAGGCGGCGCAGGTGGAGGCGATGGTGGGGAAGGTGAAGAAGGGACGGTTCGTTTCGTGGGAGAGAACCTTGCAGGTATCGATGGCCTTGCCGCCGCCGACGGCGAAGATCATGTCTGCCTCCGCCACCTGGGGCCGGAGCATGTCCATGTTCTCCCGGGAGGCTTCGCCGCCATACCAGAAGGTGCCGATGATCTCGATGCCGGAGCCCTCCACCGCCTGGCGGATCTTATCCTCGGCGGCGGCCAGGGCGTGCTTGCCGCCGATGATGGCGGCCCTTTTGCCGTAGGCGGGGCAGATGTTCACAATATCCTCGTAGGCGTCAGAGCCTACGGTATAACCGGGAAAAAGAGCTTTTTGCATAAGATACACCTCATTATAATGTAGTATGATTTGGAAATACCGGCTTTAATTTACGGTCACGGTATCGGGGCGGATCTCCGCCCGAGACGCCTGCGCTGTCTCCTCCCCGGCGGCGGCAAAGGCGTGCTCGCGGCAGTATTTGCGGTTTTTGTAAACGCCCACAGTGAGGAAGGGAATCACCACCACGGCGATGCCCAGGTAGCCGCAGTAGCCGTAGCCGTACTTGATAATATTGGTGAGGCCGGCCATGGAGATGGTCATGGAGAGGACGATGATAAAGGCGGAGACGATGGCGCTGCGGGCGGGGGCGGACTTGATGCCCCGGAAGATGCGGAGCTTTTCAAACCGGGCCACGAAGCCGAAGATAGTGGTCACGCCTGTGGAGATGAGGCAGAGGAGCAGGCAGGTGCCGTACACGGCCACCATTGCGGGCATGCCGATGACCTTGCACACGGTGAGGGTAGGAATGGTGGTGCCGCCCTCCACAGAGGTATAAACGCCCTGCCAGCTGAGAAGCATAAACACGGAGAGGACCAAAGCCACAGCATTCATAACGAAGGATATCCGCATAGCCTTGGCGCAGCCGTTTTTGCTCCTCATGGTGGTGCCGCAGGCCACCATGGTGGGCAGGGTCACGCACTGGAAGCCCGCATAGGTGAAGGCGTTGAGAACGGCCTTGGGGATATTGGCAAAGCCGGTAGTCCGGAAGTCGGCGGCCAGAACGGAGAAGATGCTGCTGTCGCTCTTGAAAATGCCGATAACGTAGATGCTGATGGCGGTGACCAGGATGGCCAGACCCATGTAGGTAGAGGCGGCCCGGACGATGCCTGCGCCGAAGATGGTGAGAGCCAGTACGATGAGGCCCACCACCACTACGCCGACGTAGTAGTCTAAGGTGAAGTAATTGTTCAGGGCGGAGGCGGCGCCGGAGATGGCGGCGGCCACGGCCATGAGGACCATAATGTAGAAGAATATCTCAAAGGCCCACTCAAGCTTGTCAAAGGGGTGATAGAGGGTCTCAAAAAGCTGCTTATAGGTTTTCAGGCCCCGGGAGTTATACATGATCATGGCCTCCCGCATGGTCAGCGTCAGCAGCAGCATGGCCACAATGGCCGAGAGAACGCCGGTCCAGCCCAGGCCCACATAGTAGGTGTTGGCTTGGTTGCCGGTGGCGAATCCACCGCCTGCGTGGGCCGAGAACAGCACGGCGCCTACGGAGAAGGCGGCTATAAACGGGGTCTTGGGGATTTTGGGGGTGCTTGCTTTCATTGTTTTGTTCCTCCTGCAAAAATGATCGGGTGTTTGGCAGAAAAACAAAAAACCTTTCGTCTTTCCTGCCCCTTGGCAGAAGAGACGAAAGGCTGAAAACCCTCCGCGGTACCACTCTTCTTTGCTTCGCATTGCGCGAAACACACTCAACGGAATACCATCATATTCCTGCACTGTAACGGGAGCGCCCGTCTGCGTTTACTGGGGGTTCAACGCAGCCGCTGTACAGCCAGTTCGGCAGTTGGATCGCACTGTGCCTCGCACCACCCGGCACTTCTCTGAGAGCATCGCCCTGCTTACTACTCTGTGTCATCGCGTTTGTGATGCTGTGAGGATAACAGCCGAAGCGGGAAATGTCAACAGGTATTTTGTAAAATGGGATTTTTTTGTAAAAAGTGCCGCTTGTCGGCAGGGAGAAGACCGGGAAATTTTATAGAAAAAAACAACACGTCTTTTCCCATCACGAAGGCAGCTTCCCGGATCAAAGCTCGTTTGGACATCTTTTCCCCCTCGCGCATCGACGCACAAAATAAATGCGTCACGCAGGCGCCGTATAATCCACCTAATCCGGCAAATACTACTTTTGCAATAATAAGAAATAAAGGGAGTTTTTTATATGAAAGCAACCGGAATCGTGCGACGCATTGATGATTGCGGTATAATAACACAAAGAGGATTATGCCGCATAAACACTGGGGTTTTGCTGATTTTGTCCAAGAATTAGATTCGAGGCCCGGGCATAATTCGACTTTAATATGCCCGAAAGGAGGAGCCAATTTATAGGCAGCCGAGCAAAACATATTTAATAACCTGTCACACAGAAAAGCCGAATGAGCACAGAAACTCATTCGGCTTTTCCTATTTCACGAGGAGGATAAGGATGAAAAAACAAGGTGTACTGATTTATGATGATGTAATCGGTCGAATGGACATTC